>MDTE01035822.1_pt1 | contig 10479 bp, 7 predicted proteins | sample 811231 | NCBI WGS metagenome assembly MDTE01 (sample SAMN05326651, study PRJNA326480) | marine metagenome | isolation source: seawater | place: Indian Ocean: Red Sea | collected 2010 | reverse complement strand
GCCTTGGACTAAAATTATATCCGTAATTGGGGTGAAAATCAAATCGAAATGCAGCAGTAAAATTCAGTATGTCAAAAGCTTCCGTTTGAACTTGTCCATATAATCCCCGTTGGGAAATATTAATTTCTTTACCTCTTTTTGTATCTAATCCATTGTCAATTAAAACAGTTTCTAAGTCATTCACACCTCTGTCATAAAGGTATGTTCGTTGACTATTGGGTTTATAATTTTGTATGTCCATCCCAAAAATGACATGCACATCAGAAATTTTTACATTTGACTGTATTTCAAAAGATGTCATCCCCGAATTGTCAATGACAAGATTTTCATCAATTGCTTCATCATAGGACAATGGATATTCGGTAAAACTTGATAAAAATTGAGTCCCAGCCCTTGAAAAAACCTGATGGGATCTTCCTGATTTACTATTCACATTATAAAACCTCGCAAAAAAGCGGTCATGGGTGAGTTGAATCCATGAATTATTCATCCCAACATCTAAAAACCGAATTAAACCTAGATTTGATGTCCCCCAAGAGTCCGAGTTTGAATAACCATATCCACTTGCTACTTCCGCAAAATTGAAATCAAAATACAACGCAGAATTCAGATGAAGAAAATTTACTTTACGGTCTTCATCTGTATAGGCTTCGATTTTTTCATTTAATAGGACTTCACCATCACCATCCATATCAAACCCAAAATACTTTTCCTGATCCCATTCTGTACCATTAAAATTTTCAAGATTAATTTTATATGATAATCCGCCTAATTGTCCGGCATATCTAAAACGTTCAGTTAAAATACTATTGGATCCAACTCCTAACACGGCTGTACCGCCCTTTGAGTAACGAGGATGTTTTGTAATAATATTTACTAGGCCATTATGTGCATTAGGTCCGTAAAGTGCAGAACTGGGTCCCAGAATGACTTCAATTCTGTCAATATCTTCCTTGCTGATAGGCCAAACACTGCCGGGAGATAGACCAGCACCAGGTAGCATTGCATTCATCCCATCATTCATCATTATAAAGCGAGAATGATACGCAGACATGAACCCTCTACTGTTTGCTTCTGCTTTTGCTATCCCCATTTCATAAACATCCACACCTTTCGCTATTTTGAGTAAATGACTAAAGTTTACGGCAGAATTTTTCATGATTTGCTCCTCACGGATATTAGCGATGGTAACCGGTGCATCGATTATTTTTTCTGCCTGTTTGGACGCTGAAACGACAACTTCATCACCGGGCAATCTGCTCCGTCTAAGTACAATATTGATATATTCTGTTCCCGCGGACACTTTTACTTTTTTGCGAAAGTCCTCATAACCAATATAGGATGCAATGAGATAGTGAGTTCCATAAGGTACACGAGGTAGTATAAATGACCCATCACGTAATGAGTGAGTACCAATATCACTATTTTCTAAAACAATATTCCCACCGGGGAGTACATTCCCATCCTCATCATAAAGTTTTCCAATAACACTTGTTTGTGCACAAATAATTGAAAAAATGAGTAATGATAAAAATATATAGTTCCTCAATGTCTCACTTCCCTTAAAATTTCAACAAAATAATAATGCTGAATTTACCGCTTTTAACCGAACATTGACCAAAATGATTCTGCAATGTTCTATAGTTGTTGTTATATTAATCTTTAAATTCAAGAATCTGCTCATCTATAGTCAGGAAGAATTAACTCAATCATTACGAAAAGTGTTTAACTCAAGATGATATTACAATATAAAAACAGAATTTTGAAATACATGGTTTTTATGACCATTTTTCACGGCTTCCTTTTTTCAGATGAAAAAATGACTGCTGAGGACATCATTCAAAATGTAGAAAAATTATTCCGAGGATCATCCCATCATGGTATTTTTGAAATGAAAATACAAACGCAAGATTGGCATCGTTCCATTAAAATGGAATCCTGGGCTGTGGGGACGGAAAAATCTTTTATCCGGATTTTATTCCCAAAAAAAGAAAAAGGAATTGGCTTTCTAAAAGTGGGAAACGAAATGTGGCAATACCTCCCCAAAGTCAGACGCACGATAAAGATTCCACCATCAATGATGCTTGCAAGCTGGATGGGAAGCGATTTTACCAATGATGATCTGGCGCGGGAAAGTAGCCTTATCCAAGATTATACCCACAAATTAATTGGAATCAAAGAATTGGACGGTATATCTGCATATCAAATTGAACTAACTTCGAAAACTGATGCTGCGGTCGTTTGGGAAAAAATTTTACTTCATTGTACCATTTCCGATTTTATTCCATTGCAAGAAGACTATTTTGATGAATCCGGGCAATTGGAACGCACCGTTAAATTTTCTGATATAAAATTATTGGGAGACAGAAAAATCCCCACCAGAATAACCCTTACCAGAACAGGCGAACCTCTGAGGAAAACAGAACTAATTTATCATGAGATTGAATTTGATGTGTCAATTCCGGATAAAATTTTTACGCTGAATAATCTCAAAAAATGAAAGTTCATACCAAATATGCTTTTTTATTGTCTTCACTCCTTTCAGTGTTGATTGCCAACAATTTGGATTTTTCCGGTTTTTACCGCAGTCAATTTTCAGGGTATTTAACCAAGGACCCAATGTTTACAGATGTTAATAAATTCAGGTCAAGACTCGAGACAAAACATACTGTCGTTGAATTAGATGTATTTTCATACCATGGACTTGCACGGCAGATTTCCGGTAAAAATTATGGACTTGCATTAAACCAGGCTTATGCCCAATTTGAATTGAATCAGTCAATATTGACAGTTGGTAAGCAAGTCATTCTATGGGGAAATGGGATATTCTGGAATCCTACTGACATACTGAACACATTACCGATATTTGATCCAGTTGTAGATTTTCCGGGCATAAATGCTTTACGAATTGAGATTCCAACCGGTGATTTTTCATATTTCTGGTGTACTGTCGTTCCGGAATCCATGGGGTCCACCAGCAAGTATTTGATGAGAAACGTGGTTAATTTTCATGAAACCGACTTTGGAACTTCCTTGTCTTACCATGGATTGAAAAAACAAATGGTACTGGCCAATGATATCAAAGGTCATCTTTGGGGTGCTGGCTGGTGGGTTGAGGCAGCATATTTTGATCTTAAAGAAACTGATTACTACACATTTTTAACCGGCATGGATTACACAGTCAATCTTGGCAATGGATGGTACACAGGCTTAGAATATTTCCACGATAATAGCGGGAGTCGGCAAAACAATTATAACTATCTTCAGATTTTAGATGGTACACGAAGAACGCTTGCACGAGATTATTTAATGGGAATGATTTCAACTCACTTAACGTTGAGAGCATCAATTAATCTTTCTGCAATGATAAATTTTTCAGATAATGGTGTAGTCTTAAGCCCTACTTTTAGGTTTTCATTATTTCCTGATTCTGATTTTCTCTTTGGAGGATTTTTCATATTTGCTGACCAAGGAGATGAATTTTATCCTGATCTCTCTGAATATTCATCTATTCTTCCGGAAATATTCAATGATATCTCGGGAAAATCACAGGTATTTCTTTGGGTTGAAGTGAATTTCTGATTTGGATTTTGGTACCATTATACAATTGTCAATTCGAAATCTTTTACGCAGAAAGGCGCGTACAATTTTGTCTGTTTTGTCATTATGGTTTGCGATGTCCATCATCATCGTTACTAAATCAATGATGGATGGAACGTATGGGATGATGATAGAAAATACGATTGAAAGATTTATATCTGAAATTCAGCTGCATCATCCCGATTGGGTAGCAGATCAGCAGCTAAAATACGCCATTGATAAAAATCATGAAATCCTCTCCAAAATTGAACAATTGGAATATGTTGATCAATTATCATACCGAATCATATCAGCTGGATTGGTGAGTTTTAATGATGCAACAAGAGGAGTCAAAATAATTGGCATAAATCCTAAAACTGAAATGAAGACCGTCAATTATCCTAATAAACTCGTAAAAAGTGAATTTATACATACTATTCAACATGACTTTAGCATCATTGGTGATGAACTTTCAGAGAAATTAAATGTCCAAATTGGAGATTCTCTTGCGGTAATCAGTTACGATAAATTTGGAACAATTAGTGCAATAATCACCCCAATTGGAGGAATCCTAAATACAGGTGATCCTCTATTAGATGAATATTCAATTTTTATCAATCATAAATTGGCAGAAGAATTAACCTATCTTGATAATCAAATCAACGAAATTGCGATTTCATTGACGCATGAAGATAAAACAAATATCATCCTAAAGGAATTGAATAAAATTCTACCTGAAAATATTTCAGCGCAACCCTGGTATGAAATATCACCAGAGACACTTCAGATGATCGCAATGGATAAAGCCAATGCAATATTTAGTTTGTCCTTGTTGATGCTTATTGTTGGTTTTGGCATTTTAAATACCGTCTATATGAGTATAATGGAACGTACACGTGAATTTGGTATCATGCAGGCATTGGGCGTTCACAAAAAAGGAATTTTCAACCTTGTTCTGATTGAACTATTAATCCTGATTTCATTTGCATCTGTTTTGGCAACGGCTTCAACAGCTCCTATAATCTACTATTTTGATTTAAATCCGGTCATATTCAGCGGGGAGATGGCTCTTGCCTATGAAGAAATGGGTATTGAACCGGTTTTGTATTTTAACTTCAATCCATCTCCTTTTATTTTAGCAAATATGACTGTATTTGGAATTACTCTTGTATTAAGTATTTTCCCTTTGAACCGAATCCGACAATTAAATCCCGTTGAATCTTTGAGAATGAGCTAATGTTTCTGATAAGAAAAATCATATCAATTCCAATTATGGCCATTAAAGGTTTAGGTGATTTTTTTCTTATTGTCTTTGAAATGTGTAAACCAGACAATGCTGATATCCGAAAAATTGCATACCGGAATTTATTCAGAAATAAACGACGTACAATAATCATATCTTTGAGTATAATGGGCGCGATGATTGGATTAACATGGATGTCCGGCTGGTCTATGGGTTTGAATTATGAAATGCGGCAATCGGTTATAAAAAGCGGTCTTGCGCATATTCAGATTTTTCATGAAGATTATCGCATTAATCCTGGGTTAAAACACACCATATCTAACCCAAATATAATTATTGATCAGATTGCATCAGTCGAGGAAACCGTAGTTATAACTCCACGATCCCAAGTAGAAGGCATAATCAATACAAGCCGGAGTTCATTAGGATTAATGATTATGGGAATTGATCCTTCTCTTGAAAAGCATATTTCTCTTGTTGGAGAAAAATTGGTCGAAGGGGAATTATCATCATTGAAAGATGAAAATAAGATTGTCATCAGCAAATTTACTGCGGAAAAACTCAATACAAAACTAGGCAGTAAATTAGTGATTATGGGTACAAATACTGATGGCGATATTGAAATGGCATCGGCAATAATTGTAGGAATTTTCAATTCCGGATATCCAGCGTATGACAAAGGGTTTGCATTCGTCCACAATGAATTCTTTTCGCAAATATTCAATCTGGATGGAAACATCACCTCCGTTGCCATTACAGTGCATGAATCTACAGAACCAGAAAAAGTAAAAGCAGAAATCAAAGAAATTCTAAAAGATGAACCCATTGAAGTTGTAACGTGGCTGGAGGTCGCACCAGCGTTGATAAAACAAATGGATCAAATGGAAATCATGCTGTATGTTGTCTATTCAATATTTTACATTGCTGTTTGTTTTGGGTTGGTAAATACCATGCTCATGGCCGTTTACGAACGCAGAAGGGAAATAGGTGTATTACTTGCGATCGGTATGCAGACTCGAAAAGTGAAAGCAATGATCATGACCGAAACATTTCTAATCATCGCATTTAGCGGGATTATGGGCATAATATTTTCAATATCAACTACCCTTTTATTCCTACCCAATGGTCTTGATTTATCTGAATTTTCAAGTGCACTTGAAAGCTTTGGTATAACCACACAAATTCCTTTTATTTACACATTCAGAATTGTAATTATTCCATTATTGTCAGCCATTTTATTTGGGATGATTGCAGGGTTTTTCCCTGCTAGACGAGCGGGAAATATGAATCCCGTAGAATCCATTCGAGCATTTTAACCGGAGAGCGTATGTCCTTTATTTCAATTACAAATTTGACCAAAACATATAATGATAAAACTGTACCAGTCCATGCATTAAAGGGAATAAACCTCGAAATTAGTCAGGGAGAATTTCTCAGCATTGCCGGTCCATCCGGAAGCGGGAAAACAACATTATTGAATATTCTTGGAGGTCTTGATAGCGCCTCTTCAGGTAAAGTTAATATAGGCGACAAAACCATAACGAATTTGACCAAAACAGAATTGACTAATTTTCGTTTGGAGCATTTTGGATTTGTCTTTCAATCTTACAATTTGATGCCGGTCTTAAATGCAGCAGAAAATGTAGATTTTGTGCTCAGATTAAAAAAATTACCCAGATACAAACGGAAAGAAAAAGTTGAAGCTATACTGAATGCAATGGGGATTAGTGAATACTCAAACCATTTACCAAGTGAACTTTCGGGAGGACAACAACAGCGTGTGGCAATTGCACGTGCTCTTGTTACAAAACCCAGCCTTGTTCTTGCTGATGAACCCACTGCCAATCTGGATAGTGAAACTGCAAAAAGTCTGGTGGATATCATGGAAGAAATGAATCGTAAACTAAATGTGACGTTTATTTTTTCTACACATGATCCATTAGTTATGGACCGGGCACATAGACTTATCAGATTAGTGGACGGTAAAATTGCTAACGATAAAAAGAAATAGAAATAAATCTTTTACTTAATAGGGGTTTGGTTATAATATTTGCTGGTTGTCTGTGATTTGAAGTTAAGATAAAATACTGGGCGGTCCTTCTTCCAAGACACCAAATTTCTTTTTATAGATCTTTATTACCGTCTGGTGCTACTTACACTGGCTTGGGACGGCCAGACGGGTTATGTGGCTCCTCGATATCCTCTTTCGGGGAGCCTTTTTTTTGCAAAAAAAAATTCTGGAAAACCGGAATATGCAATTAACTCATCTTTACACCAAAAATTGACATTCTAATTATTCAGATTTAGACCCCTAAAATCGAATTCACCAAAATTATCACATCCAATACATTAATAATATCATCTTGATTCATATCCGCAGCTAATTCTTGTGAGATTGTCGGATCCATAATTCCAATAATGATTTGTACAATTAAAAGAATATCTTGAATATTCAACATTGAATCGTCATTCAAATCACCAGAGGTATATTCAAACTGATTCAGATATTCCAAAACAGTTCGAATGGTTACTTCTGTAGCATCACGGGCTGTACCCCAGTTGATCAAACCACCCACATGAACGTGTCCTGCAATGATACAGGGTTCATCAGAGAATTGATGTGAGTCCCTATACCAAACACCATGGTAACCCATGAATTCAGATACAAAATGGCCGGGATCACCTGCCCAGTCTATATAAGGATTCAGTGTTGGCAGCTCTGCTTGAACAGCGTCACGTATGGATTCCATCGGCAAGGTTGAATTACGCATGAAGAAATTTGCTTCATCATTATCTGGAGGATTTGGTGTAGGCAATAGCGGAGTTAAATAGTCATTAATCCAGTTTGTACGATTGTAATAATTGTATTCCAATTCCCAGCTTTGATCCATATATCCTCTGCTAAAGGTGATAATAGCGATCGGCTGCACCTGTTCAACCAACAACCAAAAATCTTCTGAAGTATCTTGATAATCTACTTCCAAATGTCCGTACCCCATGCCGCAGTTGGAACAGTCGGGATCTTCAAATTCGGGGAAAAAACTGACGACATCATATCCGGAATCTTCAAAATTCTCCCCTTGCCATCCCCACGGATTAAGCGTTGAGTCTTGGCTGAATTGACGTATCATTTCATTTGTTGGCGGCCAAAAACCTGTGACCATGACAACTTTATGTTCACGATCTTGCATGCTCCGTATTTTAGATTTTTGTATTGATTTATGAATCCGATCTGACATGGATTCAACATGTGTTAGCAACAATTTTGATTCAGTATCGAAAGATGAAGTACAATATTCAATCACGATTCTTCCAGACTCTACTCCTGAGACAGTTAACAGTCCATGGTCATTAAAATGTTCTCGTGAGAATGGTCCAAGATACCCAGAGGAGTCTATATATCGAATATAAATTTTGTCGTCTTTTTTTAAAACGGCGCCAATGAAAGTCAATTCGGCATTGCTGTCATTTTGTAACCTAATTCCTGTTTGACTGCAAAAATGACCTTCGTTTTTTTGAATCGATTTTATTAAATCCAGACTCTGTTTATGCTTACCTGAAATCCAATCAATAAAATGAATATGCTCCTCAACGCTGTGAAGTGGTGGATCATGTGGAACTACCTGACCTAAAATAATGCCAAGTGATAAAGTGAAATTTACGAGGTAGTTTAAATTTTTCATGGGTCAAACTTAATTAAAGTAAAATAAATAGAGAAAGGAAAAAGGAGAATGATTCATTAATGTTTTCAATAGAATTTTAGAACAATAAAAAAACCCCGCAATGCGGGGTTGAATTGGTAGCCCGTAGGAGAATCGAACTCCTGTTGCAGGGATGAAAACCCTGAGTCCTAACCACTAGACGAACGGGCCGGCAAAGACCTAAAATTACAGGCTATTTAATTCACAGGTCAAAGATTTTTCCCAATTATTTTACAACTAAAACCGGACATTGAGCTCGTTGGGCTGTATGAATGGGTTTGCTGCCAAAAAGATATTTTACAATTTCATTTCGGTCTGCACATCCCATGACAATTATGTGTTCACTTCCGGCATCTTTTACAAAAAGTTCAACGGCTCTGCCCGTTTTCATTTCTACATTATGAGCTGCTTTAAAGCGTGTAAGATATTTATCTGCCCATCGTGAAGCATTTCGATAACCTTTCCTAAAATTTGCGTTTTTACTGACGGTAACCACTTTGATATTGTTCCCGAACTGGCGTGAGATAATAGCCCCGTACATGACTGCACGTTTTGTCAGTCTGGCATCATTGACACAGAGCAGTATGTCATTTGGTTTTTCAAGATCAAAGTCGGGTACGATAAAAACGCTGGAATTTAGAAACTGGATAAAGTGGTGAATCAGTTTTTTTCGAGCAGGTTTTTTAATCATTGTTAATTCGTATCGGTGATGTTCTGTCTCAGATTTTAATTCATTCAGCAATTTACCCTGCCGTAAAATCAAACTCACCTGAGATCCAGATGAGTGCGGTAGCACCATACGAATGCGATTATTCTCTTCAATAAAATTTCCCGGCTGAAATACATTTGGTTCGACATGGATATAATCAAATTCAATGATACGTTTAAATGCCCAACTCAACAGGTCAATTCCCGGCTGATACAAATCCCATTCTGCCAACGACTGCTGCGCCAATGACAATTCAGATTCCATAAATCCACCGGCTTTTTTTCCAACTACAACTACACTCAGATCTGCACCAAAACCTTCAGAAACTTTTACGGCAAGACCAATCAAATGGCGTGACTCCTCGGATTTATTGTGAATGCATAATAATAAATTCATGACAGCCTTTCTATTAATAACCCATAATTTTTATTAACCAGGGCCAGTAAAACTCGATGACTAACACCAAAACCAAAACAGACATAGCCCCCACGCGCCATCCGGCTTTCAAAAAATCAGTCAACCGCACGAGACCTGTAGCATATATGATCATACATGCAGGCGCAGCAACTGCCGAAAAATATCCAAAGGCAGATGATATCGCAGTTGCCATTCCCATCATCAGCGGATGCCCACCAAGATTCATCATAATTGGTCCTAACACCGCAACTGTGGCACTCGAACTGATCACATTGGACAATAAAGTTGTGAGCATGATTGCGGTAAAATAAGGCAGAAATTCAAACCGCTGCAGTAAATCCTGAAAGGTATAGATGAATGATTCGCCTATCCATTCTGCTGTACCTGTATTTTTCATTTGAATCCCCAGCGAGATTGCTGCAGCAAAAAGTAGAATGACTCCCCAATTCGTATTTTTACTGAGGGTGTTCCAGTCAACCAGTCCCACAGCCATGTATAAAAATGCACCGGAAATGGCAATAATCCCCATTCCTATTTTTTCATTCAGGAAAACCCAACCAAGAAAGGTGAGTACAAAAATGCCAATTGCCAACATTTCATGTCCTGAAAATTTTCCCTTATGTGCAACCTGAACTTTCAGTTTTCTGACGGGTGTATCCAATATTTTAATCTCAGATTTAAATGCAATATTCAACAATATAGAACCAAAGAATATTCGGACAATGACCATTGGATAGGCAATCAGTATCCATTGGAAATAACTAAGCGAAATTGCAGGGTCAGGAATGTTGTTCAGGTATGCAAGCATCAGCGCATTCCGTGCTCCGCCG
>MDTE01178139.1_pt1 | contig 10481 bp, 6 predicted proteins | sample 811231 | NCBI WGS metagenome assembly MDTE01 (sample SAMN05326651, study PRJNA326480) | marine metagenome | isolation source: seawater | place: Indian Ocean: Red Sea | collected 2010 | reverse complement strand
CGCGATGAGAGAAATTGCCGATCTCGGCCCGGGCCGGGCCCTGGTGTCGCGCCGTCATATCCTGGCTCGAGCCGGGGCCGGTTTTGGCGTGGTGGGGCTGTCGGGTTTGTTGCATTCGGAGGGGTTGCTGGGTCCGACTGTTCGAGCGGATTCCGGGCTGGGACAACGGGGCCTGGCTCCACTGGCACCTCAGCAGACCCACTTCTCCGGCCGTGCCCGGCAGGTGATCTGGATTTTCGTCAACGGGGGGCCCAGCCAGGTTGATACGTGGGATTTCAAACCGGGACTGGTGCGTCGCAACGGGATGTCAATCAAGACGTTTGATCCCAAGTTCGAGAACACCACCGGGTTCTTCCGCAATTCAGTGGGCAACCTGATGGCATCGCCGTTTGCATTTCGACGTCGGGGCGAATGTGGCAAACCGATTTCCTCGATTTTTCCTCACCTGGGCGGCCATGCCGACAAGATGGCGTTCGTGCACTCGGTTTTCACCGAGTCAAACAACCATTCTCCGGCGTTGTTCATGATGAACTGTGGCCTGCCGCGGATGGGACTGCCTTGTGTCGGATCGTGGGTCACTTACGGGTTGGGCAGCAGCAGCCAGGATCTGCCGGCGTTTGTCGTGATGAGCGATCCGAAGGGCAGGGGGCTGCCCAAGGGGCATGCGGCCAACTGGAGTGCCGGGTTTCTTCCGGGAGTTTTTCAGGGAACGCACCTGCGACCGCAGGGGCCGCCGATCGACAATCTGAAACGGCCCGGAAAGATGACCGATCTCTCGCAACGCAACCAGTTGAACCTGCTCCGGCAATTGAACAGCCCGGGCGGTTTGTCACAGGCCGCCGGTGAACTGGCGTCGCGGATCCAGAGCTTTGAACTGGCTTACCGGATGCAGTCGGCGGCACCGGAGGCGTTGGCGATTGAGGCCGAATCGCGGCAGGTCCAGCAACTCTACGGCATTGGTGACAAGCGGTGTGATCATTTTGGTCGCCAGTGCCTGGTGGCCCGGCGGTTGGTCGAGCGGGGAGTCCGATTCGTGCAACTGTATTCCGGCGGGAACGAGAACCAGAGAAGCTGGGATGGGCACAGCGACATCCAGGGGAACCATTCACAGTTCGCCGGCGAAACCGATCGGCCCGTGGCGGGGTTGCTGGAGGACCTGGCCCAGCGTGGGCTGCTCGACGAAACCCTGGTGGTGTGGTGTGGGGAATTCGGCCGGTTGCCGGTTGCCCAGACTGGGAAGAAGCCGGGACGTGATCACAATCCGCATTGCCTGACGGCGTGGATGGCCGGTGGCGGGATCCGGGGCGGCATCTCTTACGGTGCCTCCGACGAGGTGGGGTTCCGAGCGGCTGAAAACCGGGTGCACGTCAACGACCTGCACGCCACGATCCTGCACCTGCTGGGGCTGGATCATGAATTGCTGACTTACGGTTACAACGGTCGGGATTTCCGTTTGACCGATGTGGCCGGGCGAGTGATTTCTGAGATCGTCGCCTAGCGTCAGATCAATTCGGCGATCGGCCGACCGCTGGGCAGCAGCGGGATTGGCCGCCCGGCGTTGTTGATCGTCTCGCCGTTGAGGTCAATTCCCAGGTGACGGTACATCGTCGCCAGCACATCGGTGGGATGAATCGGGCGCTCGGAAGGCATCTCGCCCTTGGAGTTGGATGCACCGATCACCTGGCCGACCTTGAGGCCACCGCCGGCCATCAGGATGCTCATCAGAGCTCCCCAGTGATCCCGACCACCGGTCTTGTTCACTCGTGGTGTCCGTCCGAACTCTCCCCAGACGACAAGCATCACTTTCTTGTCCAGGCCGCGCTGGTAGAGATCAGTCAGCAGGGCACTGACCATCTGGTCCAGGGGAGGGCCATGGTGTTCCATTCCGCGGGAGGGGCCATTGGACCCGTCGGCGGGCCGCTTGTCGTCGACGATGTTGAGATGCCAGTCCCAGCACAATGAATCGGGTGCGGTGTTGATGGTGACAAAGGTCACTCCCGACTCGACCAGTCGTCGGGCCAACAGGGCCATCTGGCCCCACCGGTGCGGGCCGTACATCTGGCGGACGTGTTCGGGTTCGCGTGTCAGGTCGAAGGCTGCCCGGGCGCGGCCGCTGGTGACCATGTCGAGTGCGGCGACGGTGAACCGGTCGATGCCTTCCATCTGGCGAGTGGCGTCGGCGTTGCGGGAAAACCGATCGAGCTGCTGCAGCAGGCTGCGACGGTCATCGACCCGATCGATTGTCAGGTTGTCGGCGAGAGTCAGGTTCGATGTCGCCTCCACCACCTTCTGTCGCTTGAACTCGTCTCGGTACGGGTCCTGCATCACTGTGAAGGGAGCGTGCTGAACGCCCAGGTAGCCGGTTCCCATGACGGCGCCGATTTCCGGGTTCCGGGTCTGTTCGTGGGACAGCAGAACGTAGGGCGGCAGGCCGGGATCGTTGGCGCCACGGAAATGGCTCACGATCGACCCGGAAGAGGGATGTGTTGGAGGCGTGATGTTGCCCGGGTACCCGGTCGACAGCCAGTGAGCGGCGACGTAATGTCCGTTGGTGGTGTGAGTGATCGAACGGATCAGGGCGGCCTGGTCGATGACCTGTGCCGTCCGCGGCAGTTTCTCGCAAAACGAGATGCCGGCGTGCCTGGTCGGGATCACCCCGTAGGGGCCCCGGTATTCGACGGGAGCCTCGGGCTTGGGGTCAAAAGTTTCGAATTGGCTGTGGCCTCCGCCCAACCAGATCTGGATGACAGCGGTGTCGCTGTCGATCTTGTGAGACGAATCGGCCGACGCAGCACGCAATCGCAACAATTCGGGCAATGCCAGTCCAGCAGTGCCGGCCGAGAGTGTGCCGTCGAGGAATTGTCGTCGTGTGTATGGCATGAGCGGTGCGTGCCCGTCCCTGGCACAGTCGAATAAAACATGGCTTTCGGGACTCCGAGTCTACGCCTTCCATCGGGTGTGGTAAAGGTGGAACGTGACCGCGAAAAGCTGACGTTGCTTGTGGGGCGCTGAGGAGTAAGAATCTCGATCGGTTTTGCACCGAACAAACAAACGAAACTGGATCGAGGCGGACACGATGGCGTTATCAGAGGGAGCACCGGTACGGGTCGCTGTGATCGGCCTGGGGCGTTTTGGGCGGTTGCACGCACTAACGCTTGCCGGGCTGGCCGAGGCCGAACTGGTGGGATTGGTGGCCCGGCGGACGGAAAGCGTCGAGTCGTTGCAGCAGGAGTTGCCGGGGGTTCCGGGGTGGACCGACCTGGATGTGGCGTTGCAGGAGTGCACGGCGGATGCGTGGGTTGTCGCGGCGACCACCGTGGCGCACGTGCCGATCACCCGGCAGTTGCTGGAGGCGGGCAAGACCGTGTTGTTGGAGAAGCCGATTTCGGAAGACCTGGCCGAGGCGAGATCGTTGGAGTCGCTGGTGGCAGCCGATTCGGCCAACCTGATGATCGGGCACATCCTGCTGTTCAACAGCGAATTTCGACAGATCCGCGATGAGGTGGTCGCGAGGGGACCGATTGCTCATATCGATTGTGTCCGTCATCGTCCGGCATCAATCGTTCAGGATTTTTCCGGGGAAAACCCTCTGCATGCCGCGATGGTGCACGACCTGTACATGGTGCAGGTCCTGGTGGATCGGGCCGATCCGGTCGCAGTGTCGTGCCAGTATCACCGGACGCCAGATGGGGCGATCGATCTGGCACTGGCACAGGTGCAGTGGGAGAACGGTCCCCTGGCCTCGTTCTCCGCTTCGTACCTGACTCCCGAGGGCATGCCGCCCCGCGGGATTGATCGGATGGAGGTTTTCGGCGCCGGTTGGGCAGCCCGGGCCGAGGCCAATCCGCGCCCCGTGGAGGTCTGGGGAGACCGGTCCGAGTGGCCGATGGCCCTGGAAATCCGAACCGACCCGTAGGGCGCTACTGGAATGCTGGCCGAGGAACTGCGCTGCTTCTGCCGCGTCGCGCAGGGGCACCAAGTGGTCCCGGTTGGGGCCACATTCAAGGACGCCATCCAGGTTCAAGAGTGGATGGAGCGGCTGACGGCGGCGGTCCGTCCGTCACAGTGACAGGGCGGGGCTCGCCGCGGAATCAACCAGATCGGGTCAAGCCGAGTTGGCTTTAGTTGACCCGAACGTTCTCGGCGCGCGGTCCCTTGGGACCGGTGCCCACGTTGTAGGTAACCTGTTGACCTTCCTGCAGGTCATCGTACTGGATTCCCTCAACTGCCGACATGTGAAAGAACACATCGGTGCCAGAGCCGTCCTCGATAAATCCAAAACCCTTGTCAGTCAGTCTCTTGATCGTGCCTTCGGCCATCAGTCTCGTCCAATTCTCTAGAAAAAAAGTTGGTCACCCCCAACTGGTGAACGCTTCACGAACCGGGGATGGCCTGCGTTGTTGCTCTCGATTTCAGTGTGGAAGACGACCAGAGTCCAGGGAAAAGCCCCCATCGTCATCGTCGTCGTCAAAGTCATCCATTTCATTCACGTTGGCCTCGAGGTCGGCCGGGTCACCGTCGGATGACGCAGGATCCTCGAGTCCCTGCTTTCTTCTTATCCGACGTTGTCTTTTGGCTTCGGCTTTCGCCTTCTTTTCCATCTCACGTTGGCGTTTGGCAAATGTGTTCCGATTTCTTGCGATGATTGCATTCCTTGCATCAGAAGGGCGTGGCGAACCACGACCGAAAGTTGTGTAAAAACAGTCTAACGAGTTCTGTTGAGAAAAACCCCTCGCAGCCCCTTTTTCGATTCCCGGCCCGGAAAGAAATATACCGGAAAACCCGGGACTCCCGGCGGCTGCTATCTCTCGAGGCTAGCAAGTTCGGACAAGTTTTGAAGGCAACTGTGGGTTTCAAATAAAAAAAACTGGGGGTTGTCCTAGAGGATTTCGTGGATGACACGTCCCCGGCTGATGGGGATCGGGCGGTCCAGTGGGTCATGGACAACGGTTTCTGACCCGTAGCCCAGGCAGTGGAACATCGTGGAAATGATGTCACGGGGTCGGACGACACCCTCGACGGGAAACGCGGCATGCCGGTCACTGGATCCGTGGACGACTCCACCACGTATGCCACCTCCAGCCATCGCAACCGAGAAACAGTTCCCCCAGTGGTCCCGTCCCGCGTTCTTATTGATTTTGGGTGTGTGTCCGAATTCTCCCTGCCACACGATCAGCGTGTCGTCCAGAAGGCCCCGTTGTTCGAGGTCCTCGAGCAATGCGGTGAAGGCCTGGTCCATCATGGGCATCAGGAATGATCTCAGGGACTTGCAGTGCAAGGAGTGGGTGTCCCACCCGCCCTGGTTGGGCTTGTCCTTGATCCGGGTCCAGTTGAGTTGGACCAGTGACACGTTGCGTTCGATCAGTCGCCGCGCCAGCAACACGCTCTGGGCGAAGCGGCTGCGTCCATAACGATCCCGGGTCGCGTCAGATTCTTCTCCAAGATCGAATGCCGTGCCCGCCTGTCCGCGGGTGAGCAGGTCGAGCGCCTGCCTGGCTTGGAGTTGGTAGGAACTGACCGCCGGGGCACGATCGAGGTGTGAGCGGGTGGAATCAAACTGTTCGAGCAGTCGGCGTCGACGGTTCAACCTCAGCCCCGCGACGTCGGATTCCATTGTCAGTCCCGGGACGTTGAAGGTGTTGTCCTGGGGCTGGCAGTGGATGAGCCACGGATCGTGGCGACGGCCGAGAAAGCCGGCGTCCTGTCCGGGCCAGGGGAAGTTGCCGTCGTTCCAGATGTGCTCGGGCAGTGTGATTGCCGCGGGAAGTTGTCCGGCTTCCTGCTTCAGGGATCGGACCAGGGCGCCGACGCAGGGCCAGTTGTTGGGCGGCTTGGGCAATGCACTTTCACGGTTCAGCGGCTGGTGCGGGACGCCGGTGAGCATCTGGTAGCCGCTGGAGGAGTGGGAGTTGTCGCCCGTGACAACCGCCCGCAGCACCGCCAGCCGGTTGGCCCACCTGGCCGTGCGTGGCATCAGTTCTCCGACAGGAAGACCTGTCAACGACGAGGAAATGGCACCGAATTCGCCTCGAATATTGGCCGGCGCATTGGGCTTGGGGTCCCAGGTTTCGTGTTGAGGAGCACCGCCGGTCAACCCGAACAGGATCACTCGTTTGGCGGTGGGTGCGATCGAAGTCGTCGCGGCGGCCCGGGCGGCTGCCAGGCGAGGCATCGTCAGGCCACCCAGGCCGATTCCACCGATTCGCATCCACTCGCGACGGGTGATGCCGTCACAGAGTGTCTGTCCGTGGTCCAGCAGGCTCAGCATCGTGGAGTCATCCAATCAATTCGGAGATGACACGGGCCTGGTAAACATCGGTCAATCGCTCGTCCCGTCCGTTGTGGGTGTAGGTCAACTGTTCATGATCGAGGCCGAGTTGGTGCAGGATCGTGGCGTGCAGGTCGGCGGTTTGAGTGCGGTTTTCGATGGAGCGGTAGCCGAAATCATCGGTTGCGCCGTACGCCTGTCCGCCGCGAATGCCGCCACCGGCCAACCAGACACTGAATCCATACGGATGATGGTCGCGGCCCTCGTTTCCCTTGGTGGTGTTGTTGTCTCGCAACTCGGCTCCCGGGGTCCGGCCGAACTCTCCTCCCCACTGGACCAGGGTTGAGTCGAAGAGTCCCCGTCGTTTCAGGTCCGTTAGCAGGGCACCGATTGGCCCATCGGTTTGTCCGCAGACGCTCCTGAGACCATTGGTGTTGCCGGTGTGTGTGTCCCAGGGTTGTCCCTTCATGAACAACTGCACGAATCGCACGCCCCGCTCGATCAGCCGACGGGCCATCAGGCAGCGGCGGCCGTAGGATTTCGTCGTCGGGTTGTTCAACCCGTACATCTCGTGGGTGGCCTTGGTTTCGGATGAGAGGTCCAATGCGTCGGTGGCCGACAACTGCATGCGGGCGGCGAGTTCGAAGTTGGCGATACGGGCCTCGAGTTCCAGTTCGCCGGGCCGGGTGCGGAGGTGCTTGCGGTTGAGGGCCTGGAGGAATCCGAGGCGTCCACGGCTGACCGCCTGGGTTCGCGATTGGGAAGGCTTGAGGTGCAGTACCGGGACCCCCTGTGACCGGAAGGCGGTTCCCTGGTAGACCGGCGGCAGCCAGCCACTGGACCAGTTGCGGACCCCGTCGACGGGCAGTCCGACGGGATCTGGCAGTGCGATGTAGGCCGGGAGATCGTCGGTTTCTGAACCCAAACCGTAGGCAGCCCAACTGCCGATGTTGGGTCGTCCGGGCCGGATCAGGCCCGTGTTGGCCATCCAGATGGCCTGCTCGTGGTTCCGGTGTTCGGTGAACATGGACCGGACCACGGCGATGTCGTCGGCGTGAGTCGCTACTCCCGACATCACCTCGGAAAACTCCAGGCCGCTTTCCCCATATCTCCGAAATGAGAACGGGCTGCCCAGCAGGTACTTGGTCCTGTCCTCGTCATCGTCGACCTCGGCCGGCGGTGTGGTGCCGTGATAACGGCTGAGCATCGGCTTGGGATCCAGCAGGTCGACATGACTGGGGCCGCCGTGCATGAACAATTGGATCACCGCACGAGCGGGCGCCCGGTGACGGGGCGATCTCTGGCTGAGTGAAGTTCTGGGGGAATCGGCCGAGGTGGTCGAGGTCATCAACGACCCGATGGCCAACCCGGCGAAACCGTCACCCAAGCGACCCAGGGCCATGCGGCGGGTGAGTGGTTGGACGAACATGATGTGGTTCCGTGGCGGGGCTCGAGTCAGTCGATGTATGCGAATTCGTTGCTGGCCAACAGCATGTGGCAAACGTCGATGATGGCTTGCTGGCGGGCGGCGTCGGGGGCCACCGGTTTGCCGTCGGTTCCGACGAGGTGACGCCTGGCTTGTGCGGAGAGGAATTCCGCAATCACCTGTCGTTCCTGGTCGGTCGCCGGTCGCGCGTAGGCCAGGCCAATCGCCCGGTCGGCCACCTGAAGGTTTTTCGGGCTGGCCACTCGGATTGCAAATGACCGGGCGGCTTTCTCCATCCAGCGGCTGTTCCAGAGTGTCAGGGCCTGGGTGGCGACGGTCGATTGGGACCGCTGGGCGCAGTTGATCTCGATGGTCGGCTGGTCGAAGGCCTGTAGCATCGTCTGGGGGTTGAGCCTCAGGATCTGGATGTAGACGCTGCGGCGGTTGTCGGGCTGGCCGTCTGCCATGTTCACCTCGCCGTCGGGGCGGCGTGCCACCCGCAACGCGTTTCCGAATGGTCGTGGATCCAGCCTCCCGGAGACTGCCAGGACGGCGTCACGGAACGGTTCGGCTTCCAGCCGCCGCAGGTTCTGCCGCCACAGGAAGAAGTTGTCGGGATCAATGGTCTCGGACCGGGCGATCATGTCGCGCGAGGGACGGGAGGTCTGGCGATAGACCGAGGAGAGCACGATCAGGCGATGCACATGCTTGATGTCCCATCCGGATGTGATGAACTCGCGAGCCAGCCAGTCGAGCAGTTTGGGATGTGTTGGTGCAGCACCGCTGGAACCGAAATCGTCGGGCGTTCTGACGATGCCGTGTCCGAAGTGATGCATCCAGATCCGGTTGACCATCACGCGCGCCGTCAATGGGTGGTCGGGGTGAGTCAGCCAGCGAGCAAAGGCCAGTCGACGTCCGGTGGTGCGGGCTGATTTGGGTGGAGATTTCCATTCGAGTGACCGGCCATTGCGGAGGACCACCGGGACCTCCGGGGCGACAATCGGTCCCGGTGTCAACGGGTCCCCCCGCCGCAGCAGCGGGGTCTTCACGTTGCCTGGCAGGTCATACAGTGCACGGATCTCCTCGAGGTACACCCGTCGTCGCTGCCACGATCCTGATTCGGATTGCAGCCGAGTTTTCTGCGTGACGTAGTCGGGAAACTCCTTGGGCAGCAGCGTGGCCAGGGCCTTGGTGCCCGGCCGCAGCAAGGTGCCGAACTTGCCGGCAAGGTATTTCTGGATGGGATCCCGGTCAGCGGCTGCGGTGCGGACCGCCCTGGCAACATCGGCTCGAATGGGTTCGGGCAACGTGGCCACTCGCTTGTCGAACAACTTGTTGGCAAAGGAGGTGTCGAGTGCTTTCAGTTCCGAGGCGATGCGCTTGATGTTGGCATCCACCTCCGCGTTTCTGGCCTTGGCCGCTTTTTTCTGTTTTGACGTGGCGATCAGCAGGCGTCGTTGCGTTTGAGGAATCCACTGCTTGGGACGCAGGGCCGGCATGAAGATCGCCTGCAGCCGGTAGTAATCGGCCTGGGAAACCGGGTCGAACTTGTGATTGTGGCATCGGGCACAATGGATGGTCAGTCCCATGGTTGTCGAGGCGACGATTTGCAGGGTGTCGTTGAGTGTCGGGTAGTGATACAGGGCGTCAGCGTTCTTGATGGTCTTGAAGTCGGGCCGGGAGGCATCGGCGGCCATTCTCAGGAAACCCGTTGCGATCAATCCCTCGACGACATGCTCGGGCAATCGCTCGGCCGTGTCATGGATTGACCAGTAATCGGTCAACTCGTCACCGGCCAGTTGTTCGTGCAGAAAACGGTCGTAGGGTTTGTTGGCGTTGAGAGCCTGGATGACGTAATCCCTGTATCTCCAGGTGAAGGGCAGGGGGACGTCGGCGCTGAGCACACCGGCCGAGTCGGCGTAACCGGCGGTGTCGAGCCAGTGCCGTCCCCAGTGTTCCCCGTAGGCCGGGCTGGCCAGCAGCCTGTCGACCTCGTGTCGAAACGCGTCGTCCGAGGGGTTGGCCAGGAAACCGGCGACGTGGTGATCGGCCGGCGGCAGTCCGGTCAGGTCATAGCTGAGACGTCGCAGCAGCGTGGCGCGGTCGGCTTCGGGCGAGAGTTGGAGGTGGCGATCCTGGAGCGTGGCGAGGATGAAGCCATCGACAGGGGTCCGCACACGCCGGGCATTTGCCGGGTCCTTGACGGATGGCACGGGGTGACGCCGTGGTGGCTGGAACGCCCAGTAGGTCCGTTCGTCCTCCGACAGGGTTTCCAGGCGGATATCGTTCAATGGGTCGGACGGGCCGGCGGCCTTGTTCTCACCCGGGGCGCCCTCGTTGATCCATGTTCGAATCACTCCCTTTTGGGCGGCGGTCAGTTTTGGCCCGTTGGGGGGCATGCGGTTCGAGGCCAGCACGCCCCACAAGCGACTGCTCTCGGCAGCGTTGAGTCGAACCACCGCGCCCTTGGCATTGCCGGCGAGGACGCCTCGTCGGGTCGAGAGATCCAGGCCAGCCTTGGGCTTGCTGCCGGAATGGCAACCGGTGCATCGGGCCTTGAGAATTGGCAGGACCGTTTTTTCGAATGTCGCCAACCTGGAGCCGGGGGGCCGTGTCTTGTCCGCGGCCGTCGTGGGGCCATTCCACGAGAGCGAGAGGGCAAGGGCAGCGAGAAGGGGCAGTCGGAACATCGGAACCCGGTAGCAGAAACTGCGAGGAGACGACCGGTTCTCCTCGTGGCAGGAGCACCAGTCTAGCACAACCGACCACGGTTGGGAGATGGCCTGT
>MDTE01062140.1_pt1 | contig 10481 bp, 8 predicted proteins | sample 811231 | NCBI WGS metagenome assembly MDTE01 (sample SAMN05326651, study PRJNA326480) | marine metagenome | isolation source: seawater | place: Indian Ocean: Red Sea | collected 2010 | reverse complement strand
TCATCTTCTTTTAGTTTTAACTTTTTCATTGCAACTACAATACTTGATGCATAGATAAAGCCTTGACCACCTGAAATTTTATCATCTGGATCAAACATATCTTGCGATGCATATGTGTGGTTAGTACATACAAGTCCTACGTTGTGTGAACCTATCATGTTAACTGTATTACGTACAAGTGCAGTCAATTGTTTAGGCTTACGACCCATATCGCCTTTCATGTCGCCTTTGTTAAACTGATCAATGTCAGTAGGTGTAAGCAACATACCTAAGCTATCAATAACAAACAAAACCTTAGGACGATCTTCTTCTGCCATAGATCTATAATCATCCATAAATGTTGAAATAGTTTTTGCAACATCATCTATCATTGACATGTTCAATTTCAGTAGCTTATCTTCTGATGTATCAACTTCAAGTGCGTGTAACCATGATTCATCAAGTGCATTCTCTGAGTCAATAAGAACTACAAAGATACCTTGTTCTTGTGCGGCTTTTACAATATTACCTGCACAAATGTAACTTTTACCTGCACCACTTTCGCCTGCAAATACTGTTACCTTACCTAGTGGAACACCTTTGTTAAAGTCTCCTGATACTAGATAGTTGAGTGCATAATTGCCTGTTGAAATCCAGTCAGTTGGATCGTTAAATCCTGCACTCATTCCTGTAATGGATTTTGTTAATTGCGTCCGAAACTTACTCGGATCAAATGCCTTTGCCATAGTATCTCCTTGTTAGCCTAGTATGGGGGATTTCTCCCCCATAGAATTTATTGATTTTGTCTTGCTCTGATCATTGCAAGAATGTCAGATCCGTCAGTATTTGCACCTTCTGCTTTAGCAGGTTCCTCTGCTTTAGGAGCAGGTGCAGGTTCAGGCTTTGGGTCTACAGTAGCCTCCTTAGCAGGTGCTTCTGCCTTTGGTGCTGTCATTGACGTTGCAGTACCGTTCGATGATGCTGTATTAGGATCACCTGTACGTGCTTGCATTCCTGCAGGACGGAAGTAGTTGCTCCATTTATCTGCATCATATGCTTCGCCATCTACTGATGCTTCAAACATCTCTTGCATTACCTTAAGTTCGACTTCAGTTGGCTTCTTAGGAAGGAAGTCAGAAAGGTTAAACAAGCCGTGTGTGTTTATAGCTTGCATTTCGGCATCATCTAGTGGACGTTCTCTTCTAGCCCAATTACTTGTGCTATAGTCTGCGTATCCACCTTTTGAAGTTTTGTTAAGACGGAAGTCTACACCAGCAGTATAATCTGTTGGCAATTCTTCCATATCAGGATCCATAAGAGCCTGCTTGATAATTTGGAAAATTTGTGGTCCAATTATAAAACGTCTAATTGGATTTTCTGGAGTCTCGTCATCTGAAAGTGGATTTTCAGTAACAAAGCCTTGGAAAATATAACTTCTCTTTTTCCAATATTTTCGACCCATATCTTCAAGACTTGGATCTTTAAACCAACCTCTAACTTCATTCAGAATATTACAAGTTTCACCATACATTTCCATACATGGTATCTGTACTTGTACAGGTCTACTTGCAGTGTCACCTTTTACACCTGCAAACGGAAGTTTGATCATCAAACGTTCTTTCCAGAAAAACGTATTGTCTTGATCTCCGTCAGGAAGGAAACGCATTGTTGCAGTTTGTCCTTCTTGCATATTCCAAAATGGGTAGATTGGGTTTGGACCGCTTGGTCCTTGTGAACCACCTGAGCGTGATTCCTGTTCTTTAAGTTTAGCTCTAATTTCTGCTAATGATGCCATAGTTTTTGCCTCCTATAATTTGCCTATTGCATTGTGCCTAATTGTACAGCACTATATTGTACTATACAGTCTTATTTAGCAAAGGTCAACCTTTTTTTGCTAAATTCTTGAAATAATTGTATTTTTTTATAAGCCAGCTAATCTCATAATATCTTGTGCTTCTTTTGTGGTCTTATTCTTTTCTGCCTTGCTATATTTGTCTTTTAGTCTACCTAGTTCTTCCTGGCTAGCTCCATCACGACCTGCTTGAGCTGCTTTTTTCATATATTCTTCGCCGTGCTTCTTAACACCTGTATAATACTGTAAGCCTGATTCTTCCATTTCTTCGTCTTGTGCTACTGTTGGCTCCATTACAGTACCAGTAGGTTGTTCGTCTGTAATTACAGGTTCTTGAGGTGTAGTATATTGTTCATATGTAGCCATTATGCGTTCTATAAATGACTTCGCAGGATTTATATATTCTTCACCATAATCTTTTTCTATTGCAGTAAGGACTGCTGTTTCACCTTTAGGAAACTGTCCTGTTTCTCTATCAAATAATGACAATACAAATTCAGTCACTGGAATCTTCTTACCATCTACATCCATTTCGTCATCATCTTTGTCTCTAGCAATTTTAAGTGCTTTGGTAAATTTATTTCCTTCTTTTACACCGTATGTTATGCATGGATCTTGTCCACAGCCACAATTTTTCTTTTGCTTACCTTCGTTTGCTTTTTTATTTTTTGGCTTTTCATGTGTCCAACCTTTGGCTGCTAGGTCTTTATGATCTTTTTCAACCTTTGCCATTTTGCCTTTTCCTGTCTTTGGATCATACATCATGTGCGGTTCAAATTTTTCATCATCTTTTTTATCTTCGTTCATGCCTCTTTCTAAGCCGTCTGGTACTCCGTTTCCGTTTTTATCTCTCCACCATGACCCTGATTCATCATGACAATCATGTTTGCAATCACAATCTGATTTAGATTCGTGCATTTGACAGCCGCAATCTTTACAGTGATATTTTTGATAACCAACCATATACTTTTCTTGTAATGTTTCTTCAGCAAATTGTCCCATTAGTGATTCGAAAGCATCTTCTATATTCTGTTCATCTACTGTACCAGCTCTAGTCATAAAGCCTGAATTTAATTCTTTACCGATCCTGTTAACTTCTACATCCATATCGCCAGTATCTGCATTATTTTTTCTTATTAGGTTATACAAACAAACTCTAGGATCGTTAAGACATCCGCTTTCAACCTTCTTTATTGTTGCATCATCATAACCATGTGATCCCAAAACAGTTCTTAATATATGAAGATCTTGTTCGTAATCTTTCATCCTATCTTGCTGTCCTTGTTTGAAGTCGGCAACTTTTCCTTTTATATAATCCATTATGCCGCCTTCTGCTACATCTTCAGGTCCTAAATTTTTTGCTTTAGTTGCTTCGCTCACTAAATTATATATGTAAGGAAAAACATCTTTTAATTCTTCATTAAATTGTTTGATTGTTAATTGATCGATCCAATTTTCTGCTACATCGTTAGGCACATCTTCTATGATTGGTTTTACATATGATTCAAATGCTTTTGTGTAATATGCAGGTTTCTGTAATGACTCTATTGTTTTTTTGACTGAAGTAATTCTATCTAACACAACTGGCATGTAATCTTTTAGGCTTTCGGCCATTACTGTTGAACGACCCATGTAAGACTTAAACTTGCGGAGTTTGCTTAATTCTTCACTTAGTCCAATTATATGTGTTCCAAAATCATCAAAAGGTTTGCCGCCTTCAGCAACATGTCTTGCCATTGCTCTAGCGCCTGTTAAGTGTTTGTAAGGATACAAAAATCTTTCACCGTCTGCATTTTCTATATAAATTTTTCCTATATTTCTAATGCGTCCATTTGCAATTTCTTTGTTAACACTTTCAGTGTGTTTTATAACTATCTTTGCATTATCTACTTTTTGATAGCTAATTTTGTTACTACCGTATAGTTTTGATTCAGCCATTGTATTGTCTCCGCGGTTTTGTGCCAAAAATTGATAATCTCTACGATCTAAATTAGACTTGTTTATGTTTCTTGTATCAAATGTCATTAATCTTTTTTTGCTAAATTGTCTTAATTCTTTCAAAAAATTGTACCATTTTTCTTTGGTAATTTCGTCTTGCTCTGCGACAAAATTGTCACTGTACATTACTTCAATTGATTCTTCATTTAAACTTACGCTTACTTTTCCAAGATTAACTTCAGCCTCTTTGAAATCAAAATCAAAAAATCTTGCTTCGTTAGGCTTATTAGTGACTTTACCTTCAGCGTCACCTATAGTAACACTGGGAAATCTTCCACGTATCTTATTAAATAATTCTTCTGCTATTAGATCTAAATTTTTCATGACATAGTATTTATCAATAGTTGGTACTTATGAAGATAGGCATCGGCGTTTCATAATCTTCAATATCTTCTGTTTGATTAAAGGTATTATATATTCTAGGATCCCAATCTTTCAATACAGACATCATTCTTATAGCTAATAATGTAGCACTAATAAGGTCGTCTGTCTGTCCTAACTTTGCATTATAGCTTGAACCAGTAGCTACATAATTTTTTAATTCGGATATCATTGGTTTAGAATGAATGCACATTTTATCGTTTTCTATCATTGTTTTTAATCTACTACAAGCTGTGATCTTTGTGCTATGTGTTGTATTGAAGCCTTTACGGAATTTACGTACATGTCCTTTTCTAATAGGTTCACTTACAAATAATCCTTTTATGTTATCTTCGCCAAAATCATTAATTACAATAAGTGCAGCCTCACCTATACCGTTGTTTTCAACACTCCAATAAATTCCATTTTCGTTACCAATTTCGTTTGCAATGTAATTACAGATATCAGCTAATACTCTAATTTGTCCTGGTATAGCAGTTGTATTATGTTGCCATTCAGCAACTTGTTCATAGCTAGGTAATTCAAACACTTGTATAGCGGCATAATCACCTCCTGTTCCCATGCTGGGGTCTAAGGCAACAGCATATGTATAATCTTTATCAGGCGCTTTGTACCAACGTGTTTGACCCATATTTATTGTTGGATTGTTTCCTTCTAGTGTTGCAAGTTTTATTGCACTAATTAATGTTTCGTCGAATACCAAAAACTCGCAACCATATTCTCGTCTAAATCTTTCCTCTCCAATTCGCCCCATTTCTTCGTCTTTCCATTTTTCATCTCTATCAGGATGCTCGTCCCAACTACATGTAAAACTATGGAATCCGTTACGTCCTACTGCCTGTTCGTTTCCGTGTTCGTCAAATTTATCTTCTGCTTGTTTCCAAATATTTGCGAATGTATCTTCATCTGAGTTAGGCGTACTTGTAAGAATTGCACGACCACCTGTAGCAAGTGTCGGAGATATTGATGTCCAAAATTCATCTGCAATAGTAGGTTGCACAAATGCAAACTCGTCACAATACAATAAAGAAATACTCATACCACGCCCTGTATTGCCTGTTGTAGTAGCACTTACAATACGAGAACCATTTTCAAATTCTATACTACCTTTATTGTAATTTACAACACCTGCTCTTATATGATCTGGACACATTTCATACCCATATCTAATGCGTTGCATTATTTCTTGGGCGCCTGTGTATTTGTGTGCCGCTATAAGTATAGTTTGATCAGGATTAAACATTGCATACCATAATAGGTATATTGCGGCACATGTTGTTTTGCCTGTCTGTCTAGGCAACATATTGATATTAAATCTATGATTGTGGTAACTACCTAATAAACGTACTTGATATTCGTATGGGTCAAAAAGAAGTTTACCTTGTACTGGGTGTTGTATATATGCAAAGTGTTTTGCAAAATACAAATATCCTAAATCCCTATCCATGCATTTTGCCAAATCTTGGATTTGTTCTTCTGTAAACGTTTCTTTTTTATTTGCTTTTTTGGTTAAAACACCATCTAAACTTTTGCTCATGTATATATTTAACCAAAAAATAAGGGATTATTTTAATTTACGAGTATTCAACACCTGCGTAAAAAGGTATATTTCTGCTACTAATTAGGCTAGATCCCGGCAAGAATGTCAAGTTCATAATACAAGCACAAGCAATTATATTGCCTCCTAGTTCTTGTACAATATCTATTGCGGCATTCATAGTACCACCTGTAGCCATTAAATCATCTATGATGATTACTCTGTCATCTTTTGATATTGCATCTGATTTGATTTCTAAGGTTGCTGTGTTATATTCTAGTTGATATTCTTTTGATTTTGTAGGCGGAGGTAGTTTTCCTTTTTTTCTCGCTAGTACTAACGGATTACGTGTTCTGTGTGCAAAAATACTAGCAAAAATAAATCCTCTAGCATCTAAACCAACAATCTTATCTACAGGACAATATTTTAATAGCTTATCATAAAGAAAATTATTTGCTTCTGCAAAACCCTGAGGACTTTGGCATAAACTTGCAGTGCATTTAAAGTCTATGCCCTCTTTAGGAAAATCTTTATAACTTGTTATATATTCTTTTATCATTAGTAACTCTGAGCAAGTCTCCACATTAAATATTCTTTAGATTCAATTGGAGCATATTTTGCTTCTTCATTTGTTCTTAAATTTTGGACTATTGTACCTGGTGTTGGATCCACAAAGTGTGGCATACTATAACGTTCTTTATCAATATGACTATTTACTACTCTGTGTTTAGTGCTTTTAAAGTAATCATTGGTCCAACGTTGTAATAGATCACCAATGTTTACTACTACGCCATCTTCAGCGTATGGCACAGGGTGCCAATGTCCATTTAGGTCTTGTACTTCTAATCCTGGTACGTCATTAATTTGCCATAGCAAAGTGATAGTTCCATAATCAGAATGTTCTCCAATACGCATTTGTTTGTTTTCAATAGGTCCTGTGTAAGCAGGATAATGAATGACTCGTGTCGTATTAAATGGTTGTTTGTGTGCATCTACAAGTGTAGTACCTGTATTCAATATAACATCAAACATATTTAAAATACGTAATGTAAGTCTATCTGCAACATAAATGCTATCCAATGCACTTGCAGTAAAGCCAGGAATATCAGGCCACAAATGATTGGGCATTCTTGTATTATTGTAATTAAATGATTCTTTTAAGTCTTTCGGTGCGGTAGGGTCTACATTTTCAGCACCCATAATACTGTAACCTAAATTAGTGTCACCTTCATATGGATATTGCTTTTTTGTTTCCAATGGCAGTTCAAAAAACTCTTTCATCTTTTGGTGCCACATTTTCATTTTGGTAGCATCAGGTACATCTAGGGCATTAGTAAATACAGCAAACCCTACTGTAGTATATGCTTCTTCAATCTTTTTTAGGCTGTTTACATCCTGTAAGTCAATTACTGGTATCATTGTTATCTCATTTGACGAGTGGCTTATGGAAGCCACTCGTATATTAGTTACTTAGGCAATAAAGCGTCAATACCTTCAACATAGTAATTCATGCTATCTAGATGTTCTCTAGATGCAACCTCACCATCTTTCAGTCTCAACTTACCAGTATTGTCTTTCAAAGGACCTGTAAATGCAAAATATTCACCAGCAGTGATAGCCGCTTTAATTTCTTCAGCTTTTGCTCTTACATCATCTGGCATATTTGTAAATGGAGCCATTCCTACTGCACAACCTGTTGCATCACATTCACTGATGTCACCAAAGTATGTACCTGTTTCCCAAGTACCATCTAATACTGCACCTACTTTAGCAATATAGTAAGGTGACCAGTTATCAATAGTTGCAGTCAATTGTGCTTTAGGAGCAAATCTGTATTGATCACTTGCTTGACCAAAACCAACTAGTCCTTGTTGTTCTGCAACTTGTATCGGAGCAGGTGAATCTGTATGTTGTGCGATTACATCACAACCTTGACTAAACAATGCCTTGGCGGCATCTGCTTCTTTACCTGGATCATACCAAGTCATAACCCATACAACATCAATATCAACTTTCGGGTTCATTTTCTTTGCACCCAAGTAAAATGTATTGATTTCACGAATTACTTCTGGAATTGGATAGGCGGCTACATAACAAATTTTATTTGTTTTTGTCATCATACCTGCAATAATACCCTGCACATGTCTAGCCTGATACAGTTTCAAACCATAATTGGCCATGTTTTCAGCAGTTTTATATCCAGTGGCGTGTTCAAATTTTACATGTGGAAATTCTTTTGCTACATTTAACATACTTTCCATGTAACCAAATGAAGTTGCAAATATAATATCAACACCATTCATAGCCATTTGACGCATTACACGTTCTGCATCTGGACCATATTTTACGCTCTCAACGAAAATAGTTTCTACTCGATCACCAAAATGTTTTTCAACATCCTGTCTTCCAATGTCATGTCTATAAGTCCAACCATGGTCACCTGTTGGTCCTACGTATATAAAGCCTGCTTTGACTTTGTCTTTTGGCTCATCAGCAAATACTGGGCCTACCATTGCCATAACAGTAGCAACGATTACCGATAGTAATAGTTTCATGTTTTTTTCTCCTCTTAGGTTGTGGGTGTTCTTTAACTACAAAATGTTTCACCCGAATGGTACAAAATAGATTTATGTCAAGTTAGATTGACACTTGACAATGGTATTTATTATAGGTACTCATTATAGTACCCAATATCGAACCTTAGGTCAAATAGCATGCGTTTGTCTTGCTGAATAATGACTGGAACAGGTGCACCATTTGGACCATTGTTAGGATCGCTCCACAATATTTCAAATTCACCTGTGTCTAGTTTTTTATGAAGTTTTTTTAAGCGTCTTCTATTATAATTTTTACAAATATAAACTATAGCTTGATTTTTTCCTAATGGCTCAAGTTCACCGGACCAATCAACAAATTTTATTTCGCCTTTTTTTAGAGCGGCTCCACTCCAAGGACATACAGGTTTAATGTGTTCAAAATATTTCTCCCAATCAACTTCCGTAGATGACATCCTTAATCCATTTTGCTTCTTTGGTTACACCGTATATATCTAAATGTTCACCTTGATCAAAGCAATGTGATTTGTAATGAGTAATATTTTCTTCAGTAGTTGGCATATCTATAAATTTAAATTTTTTATTATGTCCGAAAGTAAAATCAGCTTTTGATTTTAAATATTCTCCTATACAGATAGATTGTGTGTGTTCAAAATCATGATGTATATGTTTCATCCATAAATCCCAAAATTTATATGATCTTTTTACGTCCCAAAAATTACCTTGATGATGCGGGAAAAATCCATTTGGACTCATAATATATATGCGTTTCATATTATCCATATTCCACGCATGATAATTAGGAGATCTTTGTTCTAGTTCCATTTTAAAAGATTTATGTATAGATGAATATCTACAACCAGCTGTGAGTTTTACAATATTATAATCATACAGGTGTGAAAACTTTTTGAAGAAGTACATTATAGCTTGATTGCTGATTCCACCTCTTCCGTAATTATGTATGGTATCGTTTGGAAGTAATTTGCTTAGTTCTTCAGGCCAACTTACATATGCAGTCTCTTTATAACGATCATCACCTTGGTCTTTTACACCGCCCATTCCTGCGGTCCAACTACAACCATATGTGGCAATTTTCATTTGCCCAAATTAACCTCTAGATTTTTTCTTACCACGTGAAGCTTCTTCCATCCCACGGTTTTTCTTCTTACCACGGGAAGCTTCTTCCATTCCACGGTTTTTCTTTTTGCCTCGTGATGCTTCTTCCATACCGCGATTTTTCTTTTTACCGCGTGATCCTTCTTCCATGCCACGGTTTTTCTTTTTGCCACGTGATCCTTCTTCCATGCCTCTATTCTTTTTTCCGCGGTTCTTTTTGCTTTCATCAAACTTTTCGTTTAATGCGGCCCACAGTTGTTCTCTTATACTAGATTCTACTGTTTGATGAACTGCTGGATCTTTTGCACGTATAGCACCTTTAGGTTTTTCTCTGTTTATTCCTCCGGATAAATCTTTTGTCATAGTATGATGATCAGCATATGTTTCTTCTGGTGAATTATCCCATTCTTCATCTACTGCTTCTTCTCCCATTCCACACGGTGAATCTCCCATAGGTGGTTCTGGCATATCAGGTTCTGCATGCATATGAGGAATATTTGATTCCATACCAGCATTTTTCAATATAGCAATTAGTTCTGCAACTTCTGCTGAACTAGAACCATTCATTGAAATATTCATTGATGCTTCTTTCACTTGTTTTTTCATGTTGGTCTCCTTTTCTGCAACTTTTACGCCGCGTTCCCTAGCATCTGCATTTGCATCTGGAGCACCGCTTTGTTGTGTATTGATCGCTGTTACGTTATTTTTTATTTTTCTTTCTTTTTTAAATTGTTCAAGATGTTCTTTAGTACCATATAATCTAGCTACAGATCCTGGTACTTTGCTATCTGGAACATCTAAGTAAAATCCTTTTGATTTAAAATCAGGAATATTAAAAGTATTTGTACCTGCCCTACCAGTGTTTGGACTAACATTAACACCTAGTTCTTTAGAAATTTTAGGTGCTGTTGGAGCATTTCCTAAGTCATCTCCGTCTCTTGTGTCTGTATCTATATCTGGACCTTTTCCGCCGAATGCATCTAATCCTGGATCGACAGTTGCTTGTGGGTCATTTGCATATGTTGCATCACCTTGCTTTTGAGCATCATCTGCAGCCGCTTGA
>MDTE01037033.1_pt1 | contig 10481 bp, 4 predicted proteins | sample 811231 | NCBI WGS metagenome assembly MDTE01 (sample SAMN05326651, study PRJNA326480) | marine metagenome | isolation source: seawater | place: Indian Ocean: Red Sea | collected 2010 | reverse complement strand
TTGAATATATACCAGTGGAAATCCCCAATCATAAAATCGAGAAAATCCACAACTTTTCCATGCATAATTCGATCAACTAAATTCCCGATGGCACCGCTTAAAATCAGCGCTAAACCATACTTTACAAATGGGTGGCCATTTCGTTCTTTCCAGAGAAATCCAATAATAAATCCGGTTAACAAAATGATCATCGTTAATAGAACGAATTTGCCCCCGGGAAATGTGAGGCCAAAAGCCATGCCCTCATTGGTCACATAGGTTAAATGAAAAAAATCCTGAATGACGGGTTTTGATTGATAGAGATGAAGAGAGGATTTAATCGCCCATTTGGTCCATAAGTCCAAAGAGACGACGGCTATGATCAGCCCGATAAGGCTCATGGAAACTTAACCTAGATTCAGTTTTTCTTTTTCTTTACATTGAACGCATTTAGTGGCATTTGGAACTTCCATCATTCGTTCTTCAGGAATCAATTCATCACAGATTTTACAAATTCCAAAAGTCCCGTCATCAATCCGCTCCAACGCTTTGGTCAGGTATTTGTAATAATCTGATTCTCGGTTCATAAAATGAAAGCCTTTCTCCCGTTCATAGGAATCTGTGCCCGCATCGGCCATATGAACAGAATAAACAGAATCCTGAGATAAACTGGCTGTACCCCGAGTGTTGGTATCCAGTGTGTCCTTGATGTCATCCATTTCATTGGCAACATCAGTTAACTTAGATTCTATGCTTTTTCTAAATTTTTGTAGTTTTGTTTTTGAATAAGTTTTTGCAGGCATGTGAATGTCCTTTTCTATATTCTTTTTAAGTTTATAGTGTAAGTTTTTTCTGTCAATTCAACAGAGTCGGAGTGGTCCGGGTTTTGTAAAGTATCAGTGATAGAATTTGTCAATGTTTCGTTCCGAAAATAGGCATCGAATTTACCCACAGCAGCGGCGATTTGCCCATCTAAATCCCAAGAAATTTTAATACGGTCCTCCACGGCAAAACCCGCATCCTTCCGCATATTTTGCACAGAACGGACCAAATCCCGTACTATTCCTTCCAAAATAAGGTCTTCTGTTAATTCCAGAGAAAGTCCCACGGTGATACCGCTGTCGCTGGCTGCTGCAAATCCCTCTTCCGCTTCGGTTTCAATAATTACATCATCTCGGCTTAAAACAAATTCACCTTTGTTTAAAGTAATTTCACCGGAATTTTGAATCTCGGTTACTAATTCTGTGGGATTGCTCTGATTTAGCAAGTTTCTGATATCTGCCAAACCTTTCCCGTATTTTTGTCCTAAAGATCGCAAATTCGGCTTTATTTGATATGAAATGAGTTGTCCCGCTTCTGTCAATCGTTCGATGGATTTCACATTCAATTCATCTAAAATCACATCTTTATTTTCTTCTACAAAAGCCACGATAGTATCACTTTCCACTGCATATGATGCTTTCGCTAAGGGTTGGCGGATTTTTTGGTTGGACTGATTCCGGGCAGACCGTCCCAATTCTACCAATTTTTTTAGCGCATCAACATTTTCAATTAAATCCAAATCAATGAAGGATTCATCCGGTTCCGGATAATCACAGAGGTGGACACTCTCCCGGGCTTGAGATTCTGAATTTCGTACTAAGTTCTGGTAAATAGTTTCTGATACGAAAGGAAGAATAGGCGCAATGGTTTTGATTGTGTTTGTTAAAACGTGATATAATGTCGCATAAGCTGTGTTTTTATCAGCATCATCTTCCGATTTCCAAAATCGTCTTCGATTCCGACGAACATACCAGTTTGATAAATCTTCTAGGAAAATCTCAAATTTTTTCATGAAGTGATCCACCCGGAAATCATCCAGCGCACCTCGTGCATCTTTGATCAACAAATGGGTTTTAGCCAAGATCCATTGATCCAATATAGATAATGAAGATTGGTCTAAAGGATGCTCTTCAGGATTGAATCCATCCACAGTGGCATAAGTGGCATAAAATGAATATACATTCCATAGCGTGATCATTTTTTTTCGAACTTCATCTGCCGGACCGTAACCGAACAATAAATGGTGTTCAACATTCTGCAAGGAATACATCCACCGCATAACGTCAACGCCCATTTTCTCAGCTGCATCATCAAACCAAATTGCATTGCCCCAACTTTTGTGCATATCCCGGCCTGTTTCGTCTTTAACCATGGCATGTCCCAATAATGTTTTAAAAGGCGCTTGACCCTCCAATTCCGCTGCCATGGCTAAAAGAGAATAAAACCAATTCCGGAATTGCCCGGGGAAACACTCCGTCACAAAATCGCCGGGAAACCATTCATTCCAGTATTCGCGGTCTGTATTGTATTTTAAAGTGGAAAAGGGAACAATCCCCGCGTCCAGCCAGGGATTTCCTACATCTTTGATCCGGGTGCCGATCAACCCCGTTTCCGGATGTTTGATTTTAACTTTATCAATCCACGGACGGTGAGGTGAATTCCCTTGGAACTCGTCCCAACCTTCGACGGCTAATTCTCGTAATTCTACCTTGGAGCCCACTACAAAAAAGGAGCCATCTTCAAAAGTCCAAATAGGCAGTGCCAAGCCCCAGAATCGTTTTTTAGAGATCATCCAATCGCCCATGTTATCGAGCCATTCGTGTTCGCGGTCTTGTCCCCAAGCCGGGATCCAATTTATGTCATCAACAATTTTTTTAATTTTCCCGCGCCAGTCCATATTGATATACCACTCATCAACCAACCGGAATACCAATTCATCTCCCGACCGCCAGCAATGAGGATATACATGCGGATAATCTTCCACATGGACAAGAAAACCCCGTTCTTTTAAATCTGTTATTATGGCTTCAACTGTGGATTTTTCCGTGGCGACTTTTCCGGTGAGCCACCCAAATTTATCAATGAATTTGGATTCATTATCCAAGGGTGCAATATCAACCAATCCCAGTTTTTTTCCGATTCTATGATCAATGTCACCACAGCCCGGCGCCATGTGTACAATTCCTGTCCCTTCACCGGCAACCACAATATCATTGCCTATACTGTCCTTGCCCGGATCAACAACTCGATGAAGGTTAGCTGAAGTTACGCCTTCTTCCTCAAGACTCTCATTTACGACGGGATATCCACCGGGCTCATGCTGGGCTTCCAAATCATCAAAGGGTCCTTCATACTCCCAGCCAACCATGTCAGCACCTTTGATGGTGCAGCATTCCTCATAGCCACCCCGTTCTTTGAAAATCTGGGCAATCGTTTTGAGTTTAGGAACACCCTCAATCCATTGTTTTTTTTCCTTGAATTGTTTTTCCAATCGTTTGAATTCAAGATTCTCTTTTGCAAAATAATAGATTGAACCATCCTGTGCTTTTAATTTGATATAATCCAAGTTCACATTGACGCCAACGACCACATTGGATGTGAGCGTCCAGGGTGTGGTTGTCCAAACCAGGAGATATTCATTCTCCCTGCCTTTAATGGGGAATCGAACGAATACAGATTTGTGAGCTACCAGTTTCCGTCCTTCAATAATTTCCATTTGAGAATAAGACGTCCCAGACCGGCCGCTCCAGGGAACCACATCGGTCCCGCGGTAAACTTTACCTTCAGTCCACAATTTCTTCAAAAATGACCAAATGGTATAATTATTCTCGTCGGACATGGTGTAATAGGAATTGTCCCAATCCATCCAATAGCCCAAACGTTTGGATTGCTCTGTTTGTACGGCGGAATATTTACGAACACGCTCCTTGCACATATTTACAAATTTTTCAATCCCGATCTCTTCCACTTCCCGTTTGGATTTCACACCCATTTCCTTTTCCACTTCCACCTCGACCCAGAGCCCCTGGCAATCAAATCCATTCTGGTAGCGCAATTCATGACCATCCATGGCTTTGTAGCGATTATAAATATCCTTCAAGGTTCTTCCCCAGGCATGGTGAACACCCATAGGATTATTAGCGGTGATGGGCCCGTCAATAAAACTCCATTTGGGGTTTCCTTTGTTTGATTCACGCTGCTTATTGAAAATATCGTTCTCTTCCCAAAACTTCAGGACATCATGTTCCTTGGCAATGAAATCAACTTTGGTGTTTACTTTTTTAATACTCATGAAATAGATGAAATCTGTAAAAATTGTGACGGGGAAATTATCCCATTTCGAGGCCTATAGTCACGGATGTTTTATAAATAAAAAACGCCCCAAACGGAGCGTTTTCAATCGAATTTGTTACGATTAATAATTCAATGTATAGAACCGCGAGTTCCCTTTTGGCTTTTTCACCAAAACGAGGATGGCTCCTTTTCCCCGAGATTGTTCTGACAATCGGTGAAATTCATTCACAGTGGTTACCTTTTCCGTACCAACCCGTTTGATAATATCACCTTCACGAATCCCTTTATAGTAAGCTTCACCGTTGGGATCAATGTTGGTTACCACCAAGGCATTCTCCTGTTGCAAATTATATTTTTTCCGAAGGGACTCATTTATGGTTTTCAACTCAAACCCAAATTCTTCTGAATTGAATCGTCCCCGGGAAGCTAATTGCAATGGATTTTCCGGTAATTCCTGTAGGGTGACTTTCAGCATTTTTGGTGATCCATCCCGGATGACCTTTACTTTACTATTGCTTTCCGGCGCTGTGAGTGAAACCACATTTTTCAAATTGGCGGGACCAACAATAGGTTCTCCATCAAATTCCACAATAACATCTCCTTCCTGGATGCCGCCATCCTCAGCGGGGCTGCCGCTTACTACATCTGTGATCAAGGCTCCATCCAATGTGCCTGTATTTAGGTGTTCAGCCGTTTCGGGGTTCAATTCATCAATGATTACACCTAACCAGGAGCGAGTCACAAATCCTTTATCAATCAAGTCTGACATGACTCGGTTAGCCATTTTAGAAGGGATGGCAAATCCCACACCGCGATTGGCCCTTCCCTGCCCTCCTGTGGCGATAGCCGTATTGATACCAATGAGTTCACCGTCCATATTCAACAAAGCGCCTCCGCTGTTCCCCGGATTGATGGCAGCATCCGTCTGAATAAAATCCTCGTAACTTTGAGGGTTCATGATGTTGCTTCTGCCCAAGGCGGACACAATTCCGGTCGTGACAGTGTGACTCAAATTCTCTGAAAAAGGACTCCCCACTGCCATGACCCATTCACCGACACGGACATTATCCGAATTCCCCAATGAAATATCTGTTAGTTCTCCAGCATCAATTTGAAGAACGGCCAAGTCGGTTTTGGGATCGGTCCCAATGACCGTGGCATCAAATTCACGTTTATCAATTAATCTCACATGAATCCCATCCATATCAGCCACAACATGATTATTGGTGAGTATATAGCCCTTTTCAGCATCAATGATTACACCGGAGCCCAATGCATTTGTTTTGAATTCTCTTTGTCTGGGTTGATTAGGGTGATAAAAGAAAAATCCAAAATCATCGAATTGGTTTAAGGAAATCACTTTATCCGTTATAATAGTGACCACCGCAGGTTTTGCTTTTTCCGCTACATCCGCAAATGCTTGGCTAAATTGTTTTACAACGGAATTTTGAGCAAATAAGACAGATATCAGTAAAATTGAAATAACAATACGTTTCATGGTGTTTGACTCATTTTTGTTTTTTTCAATGCGCTAAAGTTAAGTGTAGTTCCCTTAAAATGAAAAAGCCCTTCCACCAATGATGAAAGGGCTTTTTACGTGATTTAAGTGAAATTTACTTCATAAAAAGCATTTTCTTTGTTGCCTGGAATTCGCTGGTCTGAATGGCATAGAAATACATGCCCGTGGCAACTTGGCTGCCCAAATCATTCGTACCATCCCAAACAATAGAATGATAACCAGGTGTCATTTCACCAGAAGACAAAGTGCGAATCTTTTGACCCATCAAATTGTAAATAGCCAGATTAACCTTTCCTGCTTCAGGAAGGTCAAACCGAATCTCCGTTGAAGGATTAAAAGGATTGGGGAAATTCTGATGCAACGCAAATTCTCCCGGAATCACCTTCACTTCTGAAGCATTCGTCCGTGCTACTGTTTCAATCAAACTTCCGTCCGCTCCTGCAAGATAGATACCATCGAGAGAAACATTGGCAATATCTCGTTCATTACCTATGAATTCCACCGGCAAAGTCAAGTAGGTCTTATCCATTGCTTCGATGCTGCCGCCTTGGAGGTCTGCCGCCAAGATTTTCAATACACCAGCTTCTTTTTGGGTGTAAGAAACCATGACATTTTCCTGGAAATTAACCAAGGATGGTGACATCACTTTTACTAAATCAGGGTCGTATTTAATTTCAAATTCAATACCTCGGACCGGACCATTGTACTCAATGTCAAAAGTCAGTTGGGCATTTTCAAAATCCGTCATTAAATCAACATAAGCTATTTCGCTTGGATCGAATCCAACCGTTCTGCCGGTTCCACCGAAAATGATATCAATCATCATAATGATATCCGCGATATTGATTTCTTCATCATTGTTGAGATCACAATTTCTGAATTGGTCTTCCGTTGGCACTTCCTCTTCCAGAATGAAATCCACGACGGTTAAAACGTCCTCGATCGTCACATCACTGTCAAAATTGGCATCACCGTAGGTAAATGGAACTGCACAAGCTACATTGGAATGATTGGATTCAAGGTCGCCATAGTTATCCGTTGACCAATATGCAGATACATTGTAACAGTATTCAACATAGTTCGGGCTGGCATCCACGGTAGCAAATGTATCCTCAGTAGCAACCACAAAGGTTTCATTGCCGTCAGAGTCCACCTCATACACACGATATTCAACCAGATCATCGCGATCCATATTAGAAGGATATGGAACTGATGGCGTGTATGGCTGATCCAATTGGGTGATGAAATCGGGATTTTCCGTGTCGGATTCATTCACAGTCCCGGACACGTTGTAATTAGCTATCACACCGGAGGAAACTCGAGCATCGGGAATCACATCACCTGTGGAAGTAATGGCATATCCATTTCGTCCGGGCACACCTAAGAATTGTGCCAAGATGCCAAAATCCCCTGTGAGGGACGGATCGCCACCAACAATATCAAAAATGGTGGTCCAACCAGTACCGGTTGTGACCCAATTCCTGTCATAATATTCCGGTGACTGAGGTTCAATGTCATTGGCAATGCCCATAAACCCTGAACTATTTTCATTTATGACAACATAAATGTCCCCACTCGTCACTTCCACACCAGCGCCGGAAACATCAAATTCGTACTGAACTAATTCAGCTGGTGCTGATAGATCTGCAGTTGGCACTAGGTTAATGGGATCACCTACAGGACCAGCCATGGATCCATCGGGATCCAGATAAACATCAACTGCAGCTCCTGTGGCACTGGCACCACCTTGGAAGGAAAGAACCAAACCGGTGAGTAAGGCAGGATAATTTGGTGGTGTAAAACGTACACCGAATTGGCATCCGCCACCGCACCCAATTTGGGCTTCAAAAACATCATCATAGTAGAACATGTCAAATAAGGTTTGTCCACCGGGTGTGCGCCATTCTAGATAAACTTGTTCATCGAGTGGCGTGGCATTCAATCCAACCGGAGATGGCATGTCCGGACTCATTACAAAATCATAAACTGTTGGATCTGCCTGAGCAAGAACCTCCACATCAGCGCTGGTTGTATAAAAACCTCCTCTGCGGGCTGTGACTGTATTGGTTCCCACATCCAAGTTCCAAAGGGTATAGGTTCCGTCTGTTCCTGTTGTGTCAGACTCGCTACCGGAGGAAACAATAACACTGTCTATTGTATTCCCATTGGGATCGGTGACTGTACCAGTCACATCGCCGTAAACATAAATGGGCTGAGCAGTAACTTCAACTGCTTCACTTTCATAATTATCACCGCCATCGGGGCCTTCATAAACAGCTGTTACGCCAAAGGTGTAGGAAGTTTCGTTATCTAATCCATAGACAGTATAACCCGTTGTATCAAATAAATCATCGTTGTCCAATTCACCATCTACATAAACATTGTAGCCCAAGAAATCATATTCATTTCGGCTGGTTCTGCCATCGGAAGTGACAGAAAAATTGTCAATCAGATACCAATTCAAATCGAAGGTATTAGCTCCATAACAGTGGAAACGAACTTGGAGATTATCTGTCAAATTTGAAACATCATAACTGAATGTTTCAAATGGGAAATCTTCTCCTGAGTTATCGAACACTTCCAGCACAGACCATTCTGAATCTGTTCCAGTTTTATACTCAATTGATAAAAATTCAGCACCGGAGGGTGACCAATTATCAAATTCAAAATCAAATGCTACTGTTACTTCTGTCAATTCTCCCAAAGGGATGACAGGCGCATAAAGGCTCTGATCATAGTTTGTTGTTGATGGGCTCCAATTAAAGCGCATGCAGGGTGCCGGATTTCCGGATACATCGTCCCAAAGCCAATTATCTCCACCATCAACAAGCCAAAGATCTAATAAACCACCTTCGTCAAATGTTTCTGTATATGGAATACCTAATTCAACAACTTCAGGTGCTGTCCAATAAATGGAGACTTCCTCATCCCAAACTTCCGCATACACATTGGTTGGCGGTAAGGGTTGCCAAGCACCGGGCGTTGCGCATTCTGTATCGGTTACTTCAGATTCACCTTCATCATAGACTGTGGTGACATAATAACAATATTCTGTTCCATTATTCAGCCCACTATGAGTATAGGTTAAATCAGTTGTTTCACCCAACACTGAATTATCTGATGCATCATAAACACGGTAAGTTGAAAATGTTCCGCATTCTTCAGGTATTTCACGTGTATTTGTTTGCTGAGCAGCATACCGATCAGGGTTCATCACTTCTTCAGTATAGCCTTCAATTTCATCTTGAGACATACCCAATTCTTGCATTTTTTCAATTTCCATTGGCCAAACAGTTCTAACTGAATTATTTGCAATATCATGATTTCTGCCACCGGTTTCACTCACATGGAGTACATAATTCCCCGTAGCGCCACCGTATCCATCCACAACAACATAATATTGTCCAGGTTGGAGAGTAATCCCCCAAAGGCCGCTGGGCGGGTAAGGAGCATTATGATCGGGGCAATTTGTATAATCATCATCATTGTAATTGCCGGTTGAGGAAGGGGTCACACATTCTGCGTCATTGGTAAAAATTTCAAGCTTAGTATCATAATCTGTTACAGGGTCGCACAATGTAAAATCATAAGTCGTTGCTACACTAACATTCAGTGTATAGGCAACGTCTTCACCGTTACTTCCGGAGACAGCCCAATCATCTCCCATTCCTGTATTATTTCCTTCATGGGAAAAAGGCATTTCGTTGACTGGAAAATCACCGCAACCGATATTGCCCACAGGCTCACCCCAGGAAATGATATTTTGTTGGTCACCACCAAAAGCGGTCAGACCCACAGCGGGGCAGAGTTCTTGAGCAGGCAAGGATGAACTAATAAAGACAAGGGTAGTAAAGTATGTTAGCTTTTTAATCACGATAATGTCTCCTGATAGATTTAATCAAAAATTGAGCGGTTGGTTCAATATAATAGTGAACTAAAGATGGGCAAATTTAGTAACTCTCGTCTTGAATTCAATCAATTTTCTAATCATAGATTTTTAAATTGATTTACGCAGACACACTAAAATAAAAAAAAGCTCCGAAGAGCCTTTTTTTTTCAAATGGAATTAATAGTGACTAAAAACTTCGTTGGAAACTAAAAATCCAGTTCTTTTCATCAATTGTTACATTTCCGTTCTTATAAGTAAAAAAGGGTAAATCAATTCTCACAAAAAAGTCTTTTTCAAAAATATCAGTCCCCAATCGTAGGCCAATACCAACATCTGCAAGTGTCCTGGAAATATATTTTGAACCAATGATACCCGATTCTTCGTCCAACCGATCCCAGAACATCCCACCATCTACAAAAGCAGCAAATTCAGCATCTAGGTTTAGTTTCTTAATTGACTTGGAATAGCTAGCTTCCGAAGAAAGTGCCACTAAAGCTTCCGCCCCTCTTTCACCTTTGCCGACAAAACCGCGCAAATTTCCTTCCCCGGGCATGTGATAATGACTCATGAGAGATTCACCCTCTCCTATCTCTAATCCATAAAACTGATCTACTAAGTAATTTTTTCGGAGCAGATCGTTGGAACTGTTCCCCTCAATATTATAGCCTTCTTGTCCGGGGACACCATTTTCATCTGTCCAAATTTTTCCGACAATACCTCTCCCCTTAAATCTCAATTTTTTAAATGACTTTGAATAATTCCCGGTTGCTGTCAATCTTGTGAATTCCCAAGTAGAGTTACTTCCAAGCGAAGACGCTCCATTCATATTAAAAGAAATAGGACCAAATCCTGTATCCCAATCCAAGTACCCCACCGCCAGATTCCCATCAGGGTTATATCCTAATACAATTGCGCGGGATGCATCATAACTTGGCTGAACATAAAAACCGAGAGCAAAATTATGAGTCCTAGACCTGC
>MDTE01161192.1_pt1 | contig 10482 bp, 8 predicted proteins | sample 811231 | NCBI WGS metagenome assembly MDTE01 (sample SAMN05326651, study PRJNA326480) | marine metagenome | isolation source: seawater | place: Indian Ocean: Red Sea | collected 2010 | reverse complement strand
TTGTCGTCGATCAACTCGATCATCGCATAGTAAGCCGCCAAAACCTCTTTGGCCTGATCGAGGTCGATCGATGTAGCTCCGTCTACCGGACCCAGCATTTCATGAGCCAGTGGATCCTTATCGCTCCATAACGGATCGGGTAGCATACCAGGATCGTAGCGTTCCAGATATTCGCGCGGGGGATCGAAGGGCGAGTGCGGATCGAAAATATTGACGCTCATCAACCAGGGATATTCGCGTTTTTCGCATATGAAGTCGATGGCCCGGTCAGCACACCAGGTCGTCTGGTGCAATTCAGGAGGCAGACTCGCTGTATCTTCGCGTAACTCGGCCAGCACATGCCCCTCCTTGCGAACCCAATCGGCGTAGGCATGGCCCTCCGGCCACTGATCGCGCGAATCGTGGCTCCAGTGAAAAACGCGATAACCGTCGTTGCCCCGCGGCTCGATCCGACCGTGCGCCCCGGCCAGATGCAGCTTGCCGGCCAACCCACAATCGTATTCGGCTTCGTCCGCCAGCAACTTGGTCACCAGCGGTGCGGCCTCGGCCCAATAGTCATTGCCGTTGCTGCAGCCGTGGACACTGCTCGGATACATACCAGTGAGAAAACTGGCACGACTCGGAGTGCAAATCGGGCTCTGACAGAAAGCGTGATTGAAGGCCGTTCCCTCGGCGACCAGCCGGTCGATATTCGGCGTAGCGATATGCTCGTTACCCAGCGCATGGATGGTGTCGTACCGCTGCTGGTCGGTGCAGATCCACAAAATATTAGGACGCATCGCCTCTCTCCAATCCATTCTTGAAACAAGCTCGATTTTTATATTTCAGGAACAACCTATCCGCTGCCGCACCCCCGAACTCAAGCATTTTCACCCTCTACAACGAAATCTGTACTGACCAAATAAAAACCCGTGGCTGCTCGCAACGAATATCCGCCAATCCCTCTACTCCACTCCCCGGTTTGCATATATTTGGACGGTAGATGTACCCACCTATCCCAAGATCGCGAAACTATGGCTCTGGTCCTGCTGCTCATGCTCACCCTGCCCGCTGCCGCCCTGCCTCCCGCCCCCAACCCGAGCAAGATGGAAGTACGCGGCATCACCATCTCGACCCACGGTATCGGCCACGACTGGGGCTCAGACGCCATCGTACCAACACTCGAAGCCATCCGCGACCTCGGCGCTAACTGGGTATCGATCCATCCCTATGCCAGCATCCATAGTGACGGCACGCTCAGTTGGACAGATATCGACCCTGAAAACCCTCCCGATCATATCGTCCGCCCGATCCGCGAGGCTCACCGACTGGGGATGAGCATCTGCATCAAGCCCCATATCGCCTATTGGCGCTCCCCCTTCTCCTGGCGCGGCGAAATTGCCTTTACCAACGACGAAGCGTGGCAACGATTCTGGCGGGACTACCGAAAATGGATCGCAGTGCTGGCGACTCTATGCCGGGACGCCGACGGCTTTGTCGTCGGCACCGAACTCGACCGCACTCTGGGTTTCGAAGAACAATGGCGCGCGCTCATCGCCGAGGTCCGCCAGCGCACCGATGCACCGCTGAGTTATGCCGCCAACTGGACCGACTACCATCGGGTCCCCTTCTGGGATGCCCTGGATGTCATCGGTATCCAGGCCTACTTTCCCCTCACCGACGACCCCGAGTACGACGAGGAGGATATTCGTGCGGGCTGGAGTTCGCGGGTCCGCGAACTCCGATCCTATGGCGAGCGCCACAACCGCAATATCCTCTTCACCGAGTTGGGCTACAATCAATCGCATCGGGCTCCGCTCGAGCCCTGGGCTTATCCCACCGATAGCGAGGATGCGCTCCCAGTACAAATTGCCTGCATGCGTACAGCACTCGCCGCCATCGCTGCCGAACCTCGGATCGTCGGTGCCCTGCTCTGGAAGTGGTTCCCCTATCCACACTCGGTCGGGCGCAATTTCCAATTGGCGACTCCGCCCATCAAACGCGTAATCTCCGCAGCCTGGCTCAAGCCTCGATAAGTCCCGTTCCGCGGAGCAAGGTCTCCTGCACCAAAAGTTCGTGATCGAGCGGACGATCTGGCTCTTGCTCGCCTTTGATCACCCGCAGAAAAGACGCCAGTTCGAGGTCGTAAAGCCCCTGACGCCCAATCCCCGCAAAAGATACCAGTTGCTCACCCTTGTCATACCCACCCGTAGCAGTTCGCAGACAGAGCCTGATAGCATGACCTGGTTCAAAAGGCTCAATCAGAATCGCAGTGCCAGCCTCGCCGTAGACCTCGAAGCGCCGGGCCATCGGCTGAGGTTCCATCGCGGCGATATCGACCCAGGCCATCGCTCGCTCGTATTCGAAGACTCCGAGCGTATTGTCTTGAAAATCGCTAACGATGCCGGTATCGTTGCGCAAAAAAGTCGTCACTTTCTCCGGTCGGCCCAGGATCCATACTACTTGATCGAGCATATGACCGGCGAGATCAAAAAAGATGCCACCGTAGTGTCCGGCGGCAATCACCTCGCGGCTCGCTGCGGGAATATTGGTCGACATATGCGCCCGCACCGAATATATATTGCCGAGAAACCCCGAACGCGCCCACTCCGCAATCTGGCTGAAACCGGGGTGGTAGCGCAGCATAAACCCCATCTGAATATGCAACTCCCTAGCCCGGGCATCGGCCGCAACCTGCTGCCATTGTGCCCAATTGTCGCCAGCGGGTTTATCGTACCAGACGTGTTTTCCGGCCCCGACGATCCGCTCGGTCTGATCGAGACTCTCGTCATTCCGCCCCTCGGAAGCGATTGCAACGATCGATTCATCGCCGAGCATCTCCTCTTCGCGATCAAAAAAGTGGACCTGTCCGTAGGGACCGTCTCCGCCTTCGACTTCTTGCCGGCGAACGCTATCGGGTTCGTACAAACCAACGAGTTCGACATTCGGATTATCGAGCATCGATTTCAGTTTGCCACTGGCGTGGCCGTGTTTGGTGCCGTACTGCGCCATGCGTATCATACAAGACTCCTAATAGACAAAAAATTCAACGCCCCATCCATCCGCCGTCGACAATCACGATCGAGCCATGAACATAATCAGCCGCCTGAGAAGAGAGCCATACCACCGCTCCTTTCAGATCGTCCGGCGAGCCCCATTTGCCCGCGGGTATACGCACCAATAATTGCTCGTTGCGCGCGGGGTCATCGCGCAGAGCCTGATTGTTATCGGTCGCAATATAGCCTGGCGCGATCGCATTGACATTGACCCCCTTCCCGGCCCATTCGTTGGCCAGCGCCATCGTCAGCTGCCCGATCCCCCCCTTGGCCGCCGCATACCCGGGCACTGTGATCCCCCCCTGGAAGGTCAACACCGAAGCAGTGAAGACGATCTTGCCCTGAGCTCTGGCAACCATCTCTTTGCCAAATTCCCGCGCCAGTACAAACTGCGCGTTCAGGTTGACTTCGATGACTTTGTCCCAGTACTCATCGGGATGCTCCTCGGCCGGAGCGCGCATAATGGTACCGGCGTTGTTGATGAGAATGTCGATGCGACCAATCTCCGTTTTGACCTGATCAGCAAACGCGCGCAGAGCCTCTCTATCGCTGAAATCGCAGGCGTAGCCCTTAAAACTCTTACCCCGCTCGGCGATCTCCCTACCAACCGCCGAATCTTCCTCCAGCGTTGCACTAACCCCGACGATATCGGCCCCAGCCTCGGCCAGCGCCTGGGCGAAACTGCGTCCGATCCCGCGCCGGCAACCAGTTACCAACGCCGTCTTGCCATCCAATTTGAACAGATCCAAAATCCCCATAATAGTTCACTCCCCCTGTGTATCAATTAAGATCTTGACCGCATCGGCTCCCGATTCAAGCCGAGCGAACGCATCGGACAATCCATCCAGCGAGAGCCGCTCGCTGACCAGCTTATCCAGAGGCAACGCTCCACTTGCCGTCAACTCGATGGCCCGGTCGTAATCCTCCGGCTCGTAGACCCGGACCCCGCACAATTTCAGCTCGCGCCAAAAAAACTGGAAAAGATCTACCTTGGGAGCTTCGGCGAAAATGGCCACCACAACGATCCGCCCCCGAACTTTGGCCACTTTGGTCATCACTTCGGCCCCGGACTTCGAGCCAGAAACCTCAAAAACCACATCAGCGCCACCGCCTTCGGTCCAGGCCTCGACATGGGCTTCCAAATCCTCCTCTAAGGGATTGATGGTTTTCAGCCCCACCGAACGCGCAATTCCCAAGCGATAGGCATTGACTTCGGCTACCCGCACTTCCGCCCCGGCCTCTCGAGCCACCAGTGCATTGAGCAAGCCGATCGGACCACCGCCAATCACAACCGCCTTCTCGCCCGGCGCAACTTCTCCCAGCCGTACGTCGTGACAAGCCACCGCCATGGGTTCGACCAGCGCACCGAGATCCATCGGCATCTCGGCCGGCAAACGATGCAGAGTGTGTGCTGGCACCGTCCACGAGCTCTGGAAAGCACCAGGACTATCTATACCGATGAAATTCAGATTCTGGCAGACATGACCATTGCCGGCCCTGCAGGCCGGACACCTGCCACAGGCATCCAGGGGACGCACGACGACCGGATCACCCACCCCCCAATCGTCCACTTCATCTCCAATCTCGGCGATCCGCCCAGCCATCTCATGCCCGATCACCTGAGGCATATCGATCCGCCCGTCCATATGGCCCATATAGATGTGCAGATCCGTACCGCAGACCCCGCAATAAGCCACCTCTATCCGCACTTCGCCGAGCCCGGGTTTCTGCACCTTGGACTCGCCGATCTCTATTCTCCGATCTCCACAATAATACGCTGCTCTCATGTATTGCATCCTGTGCTTATTTGCTGGACCCGACTCACCAATTTAAATCATCTACCGAGGTCGCACCTTAGCGAACCGCCCCCCCGAGCAGAAGCGGAAAATGACGATATAGTACAATCCGCTGAACACTAGTCTTTGCTTGTTTTATCGGAGAAAAAGTACATCAACGATTCAACGCTGTCTACCGATCGCCGAATCGCCCCTTGCACCACCTTTATGTATTTTCAATCCAAATGCCAATCCATATTTTCCAGCGCCTCGTAAACCACTCCGCCCTCCACTTTTTCCGGCATCGGCATTCCCAGTAGATAGCACAAAGTCGGCGCCACATCCACCGCCCGGACCTGACGCTTGAGCGCCACCCCCTTCTTAACCCCAGCTCCAGACATCACAAAGGTGCAATGCTGCCCCCCAATGCCCAGCTTGGCGGTGGGCAACTGTTTGCCATGCGCCCCATCGTATTCGGGCCTGAGTGCATAGACTACATCTCCGACCAACTCGCTCCACAAATTAACCATCTCCGCATCTTCCCGAGTCAATGCCAATGCGAAGGAACAACGATCTGTTTCGGGATCGCGGTAGGCATGGAGAGCCTCGATGATATCCAACTGCGTCTGCTGATAATCGTCCGGCTCGACTATTCCGGTGGGTTCGCGGCCCTTGAGATTGATGAAGATATGCACTAAACCCACATTGGCCGCGATGGTCCGGCTCCAATCGATCTCCTTCTTTGCCGCATCTGCATAGACCAAGAAACCCGCCTCTTCCAGTACCGCCGAAATATCCACCGGCTGGTGTTGGTTCGGAGTGCCGCCGTGGTCGGCGACGACCGCGATCACCGTATCGTCGTCGGCCAACTCGACCACGCGACCAATCATCCGATCGATCGAGGTATAAGTTTCAGCTACTCCGGCCTGGCAACGTACCAGAGTGTGCTCATCGGCACCACTGCACTCGTCGGCCTGCGAGAGAAAGAAATGGCTGGTGTAGTCTGAAGCATGGGTTTCGATAAAGAGCAAATCCCATTCGCGGCTCTGCGTCAGATACTGGGCCACATCGGCCAGGCGCTGATGGTGGAAATCCAAAAGCTCAAAGTAGGTCGCATCGTCGACGGTGCCCAGAGCATCGCGACCTGGATTCTGCAAAAAATTGCCGACATTTTCATCGATCTCCCGCGCCACCTCTTCCGGCTGAGTATAGCCGGTCGCCGGCCAGACCTGCGGCACGAAGAGCTCAAATACATCGCCCTCCGGACTCAGACTGACCAATTTCATCCGCAGATAGCCTTCGAGGACCTGTCCATCGACCTCGAACTCATCCTTCCACCAATCAGTCCACTGACCCACCGCCAGCGCAGCCACCGCTTGGCTCGCATCGCGGCTGCGGCAAACCAGCAAGCGATCATATCCCGCACCTGAGGAGTCGTAGAGCAGTCCGAAAAAAGGCTTGGGCATACCCGCCTGGCCCAGATGCATATCGGACCGTCCCCGCTTCAAGGGTTCAATCGTCAACTCCACCTCCCTGGGCGGCAATAACGATTCGGGCAGGTGCACCCACTCCGCAGCCGGATTGATCTCTACCGGGTCGACACTACTCACCTTCTGCAGGGCACTCGGATCGAGGGTTTCGGGGTCGCGCGGCCCCCCGATCGGCCTCGGTGCCCAGCCCCCGCCGACAAAGAGATGATACCCGGCGATCTGGTGCACATTCGACACCCCCGGTCCCGTCCCCTCGACCTGCACTCCCGTCTCCACGGTCGGCGGCCAGGACATCTCCCACTTGACCAGGATCGGCTTTTTTCCGGCTCGTTCACAGGTATTCCACAAGTATTCGGCCTGTGAAAGATCGGTGTTGATCCCCCAGACCGTCTCGTCCAGACGCCCACCTAGTTTGCGGATGTTGAAATCCATAACCTGGTGGGTCCCCGGCCAGGCCCCAGTAGAAGTAGCAGTCCAACCGGGCGGAGTCAGGGTCGGAAAGACCCCGATCATCGGTCTTTTTACCCCCTCCTGCATCAGCTTGCCCAGATTGGGCATATGGCCCCAATCGACCATATTCTGCACCAATTCCATAGCGGCACCATCCATGCCGATCACGATCGCCTTCTGTGCTGGACTTGCCATCTTCTTCTCCTTTGGACGGGATCACTGCTTCGGCCGCTTGGTGAGTAAAGCGCCTTGCTCGCCGGACACGCTGTTTTGGATTCGCTCTCTTAGTTCCTCGTACTATGCCTTCTCTCGAAGTCCCAAACGCTCGTACTGCTCATCGGGCGCCTCGCACTCCTGCATCAGATGGCATAAGAAACTCCGCATTCGCTCTTCCTGGTCCACATCATCCGATACCGACGCCTGCCACGGATCCACCGCCAGATCAAAAAGCAGATTCCCGTACTCGTGCTGCAGGCTCGATGTGCGACCCACTGTCCTCATCAACTTGCACTCCTTGGTAAAACCAAAGGGCTCCACCAATTCCAAGTCGGCGAACTCTTCGACTGTGAACATATCGCGCATACGAGTTGGCATCAGTGTATAATCATAGAGCGGCTGGTTGTCCGAGCACGCCGATCCGCGCATATACACATACCGCCCGTCAGTTACATTGACCTGACCACCGTGGGAGCCGAAAATCGCCGCCTCGCGCACCGAACTATCCTCGGCACAAACTCCGCCAAGGCTTTTGCCCAGCATATCCGCCGTCGGCTCGAGACCAAAGAAATCCAGCAATGTCGGACCCAAATCTATAGATGGCTGCACCAGGCTCTGCCGGCGCTCTCCCGCCTTGCCGCAACGCGGATCCCAGACGAAAAACGGCGTATTCGACAATTCGCGGTACCACGGCATTTGGCCCTTGGCCCAAAGGTCGTGTTCGCCGAGCAGAAAACCGTGATCGGTCCAAACGATCAGCATGGTATCCTCCCACATCTGACCGCGATCCATCTCGTCGAGAATATCGCCCAAACGCGCATCGCACATACTCAATAGCGAAGCATAATGCCCCTGGCATTGCTGCTGTAATTCAATGTCTTCGGTCACCGTACCGTATTTGGGCCAATCGAATAAAGGCGCTGAACGATCTTTTATCAGTTCAGGATAAAGATCCTGGTAATGACGCTGAGTAAAAAACGGCTCATGCGGATCAAAGGTCTCCAAGTGCAAGAACCAGTTGTCCTCCGCTTGATTGCGGCGAATAAAATCGATCCCGGCCGCAAAAGTTTTGGCCTGCGGCTGATCTTCCTCGCGCTGCATGTACTGCCGATTGATTCGGTCTTGCCGATGCCACGGGCTCTGCAGCGCATTGCTACCCCGCGCCTCGATTGCGGGCGGATCAGCTACCTGTCCAATATGGGGATCACCCTCTTGACCACGGAAAAACTGCCAGGTCGCATACTGCGCATGGTACGTAGATCCACCGGTTTCGAAGTAGTGATAATGATCCGTAATCAGATGCGACGAGACACCCGCCTCACAGAGCATGCTCGGCATTGAATCATCGAAGGGTTCGAGAGGTCCCCATGAGCGATGCAAAAAATTGGGACGTCCCGTATGTAAATCTCTGCGCGCCGGCATACAGGGCATCGAGCAGACATAACTGGATTCAAAGGTCAGCGTCTTCTCGGCCAGGCGCTGAAAATTCGGCGCGTGTACCCAGTCGCAACCATACGGTGGCAACATATGGCGATTCAGCGAATCAAACATCACCATTATGGCTTTGATGGCTCTACCTCCTCCAATAACTGCGCCGCCTGCTGGCCGCGCTCAGACTCTGGATCGAGACGAATAATCCGCCGCAACTGCAAAAATGCTCTCTCATCACCAACCCGGGCCAATTTCAAGGCCTCGGCAAATCCTTTGTCACCCCACTCGGTTGAGATCGGCACAATATCTAAATCCATTTTTTTCCAATAATACTGTAGCTCATCGGATTGCCACTGGGCATAACACTTTTCCCAGGTCAGTCCGCTTGTCGCCTGCATGTGGGGCTCCAGCATATGCTGTGCAATCGGTAGGTTCCTAGCCTGATAGCGATTATCCAGCGAAACTCTCAACCGATCCTCAGTGTAATTGGGCAAGGCCTGGTGCACCGTCAAACTCGGAAAAATCAGGGCATCCCCTGCCGCGTAATCCGTACTCAACCAAGTCCCGGATAGATGTTCTTCATCCACCGCCAGATTGCCGGCTCCAAGCGAAAAGTGATGCTCTCGAACCGCACCGATCTTGTGCGAACCCGGCAATACCGCCAAACCGCCCAACTCGATCGGGCAATCCCCAACCGGTGCCCACAAGGTATAGGTCTCGAAACTACCCTGGAAATGAACAAAGTCCTGATGCATCGGCGTGGTATGCTCGGTGTACTGTGGAAACCATATTCGCGCAATCTTCTGCGGATGGGGCAGTACCTCCCCCCCAATGACTTTTTCCATGATATCCAGTATTTCCGGCCAATGCCCCGAACGATGAAACTCCTGCAAGCAGTACATCCGGTGATAGACTTCGCTGTATTCTATATCCCCCTCCGTACACTGGGCATCGATATCCGCAATCCCCAGCATCGGATCCGTCCCCTTAACCAACCAGCCTCCTTCCATCAAAACCTGCATAATTTCCTGCCGCAGATTCAACAGCTTTTCCCGTTTGATCAGCCCCTTGAAAAAAACATATCCCTCCTCTGCCAACCTCCGCTGCAATTCCACATGATCTTCGAAAGCATCATTCGAGACTCGCAACTCTTCCACCTCACTATCCATAACTGCGGTCTTTCCCATATGGGCAGTCTGCTTGAACGGACTCATATCATAACCTATCGCTAATCTATGTTACGGGGGTTATCCTAGCTCTTAACGCTCTACATAGGGCTTAAAGTCGCACTGCTTCACGTAGCGGTCAAGTCTACAAAATCCTCAATAAAGAGGACCCAAATGGGCGCATTATTTATGCAGTAAGTCATCTCTTTAAATCATCTCTTTTATGCCCGACGCCTCTGAGAAGAATCAGGGCATACCCATCGAGAAGGTACGAGATAGCCGTTAGTGACCAACCAGAATTATATACTCGCGCTGATTGCTCCGTGAGTGAATATTTACCGGACCTACTTGCCGAATCTTTCAATTTATCGTAAATTAATACTAAACATTATCTTATGAAAAAATATTTCAATCCAAAACCGAGCAAACCTAACCCGAAGCGAAAACGCTGTGTAGAATTACCTGATGCGGCGATCACCTTAAAAGGGGACGCGCAGAAAACCACTGCACGGTCCCCTTTCATTTTGCCTTCTCCGGCACAGATCCAATGACTCAGCCCTGTGCCATAGCACAAGATACACCACCAATAGCACGCCAATATATAGCTGTTTTAGCGCAGTCCAGTCACGGTAAAACCACACTATCGACGGCGTGCTCAAACAGGAAAATTCCTTCGGCTGCACCAGCAAGCAGCTGAAAGTGTCCTTGTATTACCGCAGTGATAAATTACACCAAGAAGGAAGAATAGCTAGATGTCCGAATCTGCCAGCAAGATGTTTTCAAACCTTGCTCTAACCGTACCCGTACTGAAGTCTTTAACCGAAGTCGGCTACGAAGTAGCAACACCCATCCAAGAGAAAACGATACCGCTGGTATTTGCCGGTCGCGATCTTATTGGCCAGGCCCAAACGGGTACGGG
>MDTE01076461.1_pt1 | contig 10482 bp, 24 predicted proteins | sample 811231 | NCBI WGS metagenome assembly MDTE01 (sample SAMN05326651, study PRJNA326480) | marine metagenome | isolation source: seawater | place: Indian Ocean: Red Sea | collected 2010 | reverse complement strand
TGAGCATCATGTTTACTGCCTCTGTCATTACCGACATAGACAGATCAACGAGTTTTCCGTAGCGGGTGTCAGCATCCAGTATGTGCCCGGACTGCGGGGTCACGCTGAGGATGCCATCCCAGTGAAGAAAGTCACCAAGCTGGCACAACATCCCAGTCTCGGAGTTAGGCGATGCTTTAATCATGTCGTTGATTGAGTTTAGAAATACATCCCGAGCTATGGTTACGTCCCAGTCATCGCCCGTTTCAGCCTCGTAGGCGTACATTCCAAGGTGGAAGTCAGTAATAGTTAATAGTGTAAGCAGGCTTTCGTCGCAGCTTTTGGGTGCTGCGGTAGCTTTAAACTTGGGCAGGCTAGACTGAGAATCTTCAAGGCGCTCAATCAATATCTCAAACTGTCTTTGCTCATCTGTTTGAGACTTAACCCACTGGCGAACTGGAACTCCGTCTTCGTCGTAAAACGTAGAAACGCCTTTTATTTTGTGACCATCTGGAACTGGGTTGCGCCAATCGTGATCTGGTGAATAACCGCGTCTTTGTGCTTTTGCTTTTATATCGCGAATAGCACACATGATTGCGTTTCTAGTGCAGTCAAGTATTCTTGCGGCTTGATACTGGCTATGCCCTTCGATATAGCACAGCGTAATTATTTCGCGCTGCCTTGGCGTCGCGCAAAACTCCAACAACGGATGTTCCATACTGCCCCCATGTATGGTTACTATCGGCGCAAGTCTAAGGGTGTTTTGCCCTCTCTTCTAGTAGCAGTTGCCGATACTGTTTCCAGACTTCTTTTTCTTCAACGTGCGCTTCAATGAACTCGTATAGCTTTTTTTCTACGCATCGGTGCCTAAGTAACTCAACCGCTATGGCTCGTTGTTGAGATGGCATCAATGATTTCCAGTGGTATTTTTGTGATACAAATAATTCCAGCAGTCTGTCATCAACTTGCTCGCTCATAGCTTCTCCAAAAACTTGTTATAAATCAAGGGTTAGCCCGGATGGCCCGGCTGGCCCCAGAATCAGGGGGCGCCCTACCTGACCCGCCCCCTAAACCATGGGCTAACTGGGCAAACGGGGCCAACCGCATACCTAAGCCATCCATTTGTAGAACTTTGCATTGTTAGCCCCGCGTCTTTCAAGCTCAAGGTAGTTGCCGCGCAATAAATCCATGCAGTTACGCAGGGTTTTTTTTGTGCATTCATTGGGGTTAGCTTCTTCGTCGCGCAACAAATTGTACAGCTCGCTTTGTGAGAATGATCGACCGCCTTTCATTGCTGACTTTAAAAAGTAAAACTCATCTTCGTATTTTGCTTTAGCTTTACCAACATTGATCTGTGCTTTCTGCTTATCTTTCAGCTCAGTAATATCATCCGGGCTCATAAACTGTACTGAGTCAACGGACTCTTCATAATGAATCAAAGCTCCAGTTTGCTTGTATTTAAATCCACCCTCAAAGCTGACCTGACTGCGATCTTTTTCATTAATTACTAAAAGCTCCTGCCATGCGGCAAACTTGTCATTCAATGGATCAAGCCCAAACATATTGTCAACGTCAGATTTAAGGTCGCCCACTCCCTCGTAAACAAGCCGGCCATCCATTGTGCGGTGTTTGTTGCAGTGGCCCAAAAGAATCACAGTGCCGCCTGCCGCAGCAAACTCACGGAAAACGTGCAGTATGTCTCTCATGTCGCCTTTGTTTAAAACTGGCGCAAACTTTTTCAAAGTATCGCAAACTACGATCTTTCCGTCAGCCTCGCCTTCAATTCTGATTTGGTCAAGCAAACGGAGAGCGTCGGTTGTATTGCGCAGTTGAGGGTCAGGGGAGTTTGCTAGTGTCACCATTGTCATGCCGTGGCGGTCACCAAGTTTGGCTTTTTGTAATACACCTTTGGCGCCATCGTCCTCGTTAAAATATATGACATCAGAGCCGCGTATAAGATTGTTGCGGATAGATTGAAATAAGTTACCCAGTATCCACACTGTCTTGCCTGCGCCACTTGGCGCATAGACTAGCGTGACTGTGCCTGTCGTAATCATCCCCGGTATTACATCGCGCTCTTTCGCTAAACGTTTTTCAATTTCGTCTATTCGACCATTGACTGCGGCGTTTCGTAAGCGAGCCATCGAAGATGCTGGAGTGTTGACCTCAATGCCGGTAGATGCGCCGTTGATGTGAGCTCCGTTGATAGATGGTGATGGTATGGTGGTTACTATTCTGCTTTGTTCTTCGCAATACGCTGCCCAATCGTCTTGCATTTAGCTCTCCTTTTTATTTGAGCGGAACCAATAACTTTGATCCAACCTCTTGTAAATGTCAACCATTATCTTTATAGTTTGCAATGTTCGCAGATGTTTACAAATGTAATCAAACGTGTTCAAATGCAAATCGGTCAAACAAAGGAGGCCATGATGAAAGCGGATAAAAGTAAAGGTGAAGTAGAAATTCATGGAAAAGTCTATCTGACGGTTGCCCGTCGCATTGATGACTTTAGGAAGGCATCAGCCTACAACGGGTGGTCTATTGAGACAACCAAAATAGAAGCGCAAGATCCTTATGTAGTAGTAAAAGCCAGCATCTTGAATGATGAAGGCAGGGTCATTGCGACTGGGTATGCTGAAGAAAGCCGAGCGTATGGAAAGATCAACAAAACATCAGCATTGGAAAACGCAGAGACATCTGCTGTCGGCAGAGCGTTAGCATTCCTTGGTCTTGGTGGCAGTGAAATAGCCAGCGCAGACGAAGTGTCAAACGCCATCGCCCATGGGTCAGCAAAAGACTCAGTTGATCCAATTATGCGGCATAACGTAGCACTTGCTAACAACCTTCAAAGTGTTACTTATATCAAAGAAAACATTGCAAAAGGTGATATGCTTGCTGTCGCTGAAGGGTGGAATGAACTTGACAACGACACCAAAGAGGCATTGTGGTTGGCGCCAACTAAAGGCGGCGTCTTTACCACAGAAGAGCGTCAGCTTCTAAAGTCTGACGAATTTTACAACGCGAGGAAACAAGTAGCATGAGTGAAGAAAAGCAATTTGCAGACGGATTAATTGCCAAGCACCCCGGTGAAAACGCACCAGACTTTGTAAAGGCCAAGCTGTCTTTCAAGCTGGACGAGTTTAAGCAGTGGGTCGGCGGTATCGAAAAGTCAGAGCAAGGCATTGAATGGCTCAACGTTGAAGTCAAAGAGTCAAAGGGCGGCAAGTGGTATGCCGAGCGCGTCATCTGGAAACCCAGAGAAGAGCCAGCTATCGCACCGTCCCAAGATGTTCCATGGTGAGTGCTGCCCAACAGCACATATGCCCCGCTAGTCGGGGCTTTTTTTAAGGAGAAACAATGAGCGATCAAGTCGAGTATCTTTACTACCGTCAATTATTTGACATCTTCAAGGCATACACAGCACCTAAGTTGATTCGTGTTCTTGATTCACAGGGGATCAAATATATGCTGGACTCAAAAGGCAAGCCATTCACCACCCGCAGTGCCATCGAAGGGGCATTGCAATCGCAGAACACCGAGCCACCGCACGAGCATCAAGAGCCCGTGGTCACGGCAACATCGCTTAGCTAGATAGGGAGGGGGTCATCTGGGTCGGGGGCATCAAGCAAGCCCCGGCATCGGAGAGGCGGCGATTCTGTCCACCGGGGCGCCGCCAACCGGCTCAAACAGGCGAGGAGTGTTCACCTTGGACTGTTAAATGCTACCTTATCACTAGATCCCCAGCAATCATTCCAGCACCAACGATGGTAAACCCCTTCGTCAGAGCCGTACTCCTTGATTGTTTTTTCATATTCGCTGTCTGACAAGTCATCGGGATACCACTTCTTATCATCGTCATGCCAGATAGGATGGCTGCAATACTCGCACTGATAAACCATGTCAGTTGCCATGATCTGATTCATGGTAGTCAGCATTGCTGACAAATTCCCCAATCAAATCAAACAGATAGTCTTGATTGACCAGGTTGGTAATGTCCATTTGATGCGGCCTTGTAACAACAGACTCCAGTGTGACAAGTCCTTCGCCATCATTTTTAAAAGTAACCCAGACATCTGCTGTCATCCACGGACAGTCAAGCTCTACGTCAAACGTATGAGTTCCGAACATACTAGCTGTACCCATTGCTGCCTCCTAGAAAAGTGAGTAAATGAAAGCGCCTGCAAGAATCCAAATGCCGATAGCAGACACTGCCGTTACTACATACAACTCAACAATCCTGCGTTCAAACATTGCGCCTTCTATTTCATGCTGCTTTGGCGCCGGCTCTGCTATTGGAGTTGGCTGTTGCTTCGGCGTTGGCCGCTTCACACCAACAGGCTCTTTTACTACAACTTTTTTGCGTCGTTTTGGCGGATGGTTAGTTGGCATCAACTCAAGGATTGCAGTTTCTGATACCCCGGCTTTGCGTAAGTTTAAGCGGCTTTGATAAGCGTGTTGCTCAACAGACTTTACAGTCCGCCCCAAAGACCTTGCGATACTTTTGTAGGGCTTGCCATCCCGAAGCATACTAACCATTAAATCATGGTCAGCTTTACTCCAACGTAAATTGTTGAACGGTGCGGTAGTTTTAGAAGTCATTGTAAATCCTCCGTTGTTTGAAACGAATCTTTTAGCCAGTTGAAGTGCATAAGCGCCAGTTTGTTACTGGATACTCTGCCTCGAAAAAACGCCATCATGCCTTCAAGATAAACAGAAGGCGTAGAAACTTTTTTGCTTGCTCTTTCGTAATGGCGCATTTGTCTTAGATCATCCGCCGTTGCATCACGAATGATTTGGACATGATGATTTAAGTCATCAATCAACTTCGTTTTGTCTACTAACATAGTCGAATATCTCCTCGATGGTTCGATGTGATGGGATACCATTCAGGTGTTTGTTACCTTGAACCTCTGCAACAAAATCAAAAAGTCCTTGGTATCCCGGCTTGTGGTCATTTGCTGCGCACCAATTGAAATATGCTTTAGCCAATGACGCTGGAAAATAACGGTCAGATTCAGCCATCAGTCTCCTCGTTGATGTAGTGGATACAGCATTGAATATCCAGAATGATCTGCGCCACATTGTCATTGGGCCTTGTGTTGTTCAATGACCTGACCGCAGCATCCAGATGGCGGATTGCTATTCTGTAATTGTCTTCCTTTCTCAGAAACACTACAGAATCCTTGGGCTTAGCTTGGTATGGAAACAAACTGCGAGCCGCAGCCTGAATCAATTCCGGATACCAAAGCTGACCAAGCGTTGTGGTGTCATGCAGATGATCGCATACCACTTCACACTCAGCTGCAGTCAACTCAGGGCAGGCTTTTGCAACCTGATCAAAACGCTTAACCATACTTACTCCTTTTAATTTGAGCGATGGGCGGAATCCGCTCCCCCCACCTCCGGATGGGGGGCGGTTCCGTCCGAGCGTAAACTTTCTACATACAAGGCATCTTGATACTCAAGCTCACCAACAATGCCAAACAATATTGTCAGTGCAACACAGGCAATCAAGGCCCAAATGTGTTCAGGTAAATCCATGTTGCCCTCCTAAAATCTTAAGATAAATTCAGTCTTGCATTTCTTTAACTTGCCATTGATGCCTCTATAACAAGTTACAAAGTCGCTAGTTTTCATTTCTTTTTTGGACTTGAATACACGATATAACTTTCCATCTTCAGGCTTGAAGTCAGAAAGTTTCTTGACAACACGATAAACAACAATGTTTTGCATAAAATCACTTTGCGGTGCAATGTAATAACTCATGCTACGTCCTCGTATTTGCGAACAAGATTCAGTTGGTCAATGCAAAACGCACTTGCTTTACGCGCCGCAGTTGCAGCTTTCAGCAGATAGTTTGCATCAGTCTTGATAGCTTTCTGCCATGACTTGAGATAGCTGGCGTGTTGTTGAATGTCGTACTTGACACCAAGCTCAGCACACAAGAACACAGACGCAAGCTCCGCCACCAACTCCTCTTTGGCGTAGTCCTCGCTGCCGAACATCCCGGTTAGCGGTCGATCAAGACGAGACTTGTGACCAGTGGCATGAGCGCACTCATGGTAGAAAGTAGATTGGTGAGCATCATCTGACTCAAACTGACCCGGAGTAGGCATCTTGATTGTGTCAGTGATAGGCGAGTAACAGGGATTGTGCGACTGATCGCTGCGGACATTCACGCCCAGTGCTTCACCCAGCTCATAAGGATTTTCTAGCTTGGTAGCTCGCACCTCAATCGGCGGAACCTCAATGCCAGTCTGCTCAATGTTGAATAGATTGTAGACCTTGGCAAACTTGTACGTCTTTTCAGGGTCATCCTTGTCAACACCATCGCCAAAGAAAATGGCAGGCGTTGCTTTCTGACCTTTGACGTTGCCACCAAGATCCTGAACCTGTTTGTACGTCAGCCAATACGTCGAGGTGTATTCGTATTTCCACGCCGCCACCATCGCCATCAACTGGTTGGTGCCAGAGTAAGGCCGCTTGCTAATCCAGTTACAGTGCAAGCGTGACTGAGATTGCCATGTCTTACGCCATGACTCTTCGTTCTGCATTGACTCTTCGAGCAAGTCAATAATTCGTTGATACTTCTTGGACATAAGTCCTCCTTTCGTTTGATAAGATCGCAGACTATCCACGACCTTGGGTAAACTTTACCAACCTTTGGCAAGTTATGCAAACTTATTTACGGTCAACATCAAACACCAGCGCAGCAACCATCACCATCGCTAGCGTGAAAAGACCAGCGCCATACATGACGTGCTGGTTATCCATCGTCATCAGGCCATGAACACAAAACCCGATACCCGCTACCAAATAAATCTCTGGAAGAATCCGAAGCATTATCAACTCCTTAATTGTTTGTGAGTGTTGAACGCCCCCTCACTTGTGCGGGGGGCGTGAAACGCGAGCTAATCCGCAATCAACTCGCCAAGCTCAGACAGTGGTGGCAACTCTGGCAGATCGTCATCGTCATCTACCATCGTCAACTCGGGCTGCACAACGTGCACACCGTCATCGTCACCATTTACACACCAGATAAATGCAACTTCCATAGCCAACTCCTTGATGTTGGGGTAAAAAAATGGGGGCCGAAGCCCCCTGTTTGATCAAGCTACCTTGCGGCGCTTGTTGCTCGGAACCGTCTTCTCGGTCGTGTCAGGCTTCTCAGCCAGCTCGTCGCGAGATTCAGGCTTCTCAGATTTGTTTCGCAGATACTCCAACCGGCGTTCTGCCTCGGCCAACTCAGCTGCGTGAGCATCTTCAACCGCCATCGACAGCAGCTTGGCGCCTGATTTTGTCTGTCGTTCCCAGACAGCAACCTTCAACCGTCGGCCTTCTAGCATGATCTCGCCCTTGAAGGTCGGAGCTTTTTCGTTGCGCATGAGGCCCTTGTCGTTGTAGAAGGCCAGTCCTTGGTTGTTTTCGATGTTAAGTGCCATGGTTATTTCCTCATTTGTTGAATTTGTGTCGTTGCCGACAGGAGTAGAACTCCACCGGCTGGGCCTGATTGCAAGGGGGAAGTTGAGCGTGAATCGCGGAGGGTCCGCGCGTAGCGTGGAAACCGTTATTCTCGCGGCCCTTGTGAGCAGGAACAGACTGTGGATTCGTTACGGATGTCAGGCTACGACGGGTACAAATTCTACGAATGTGGAAATGACCGCTTATGGTACTTGGGCATCGGGAACAGCCGAGGGCTGAGCCGGAGACAGCGGCGAGGGCTGATTGCCAACGGAAAACGGAGACCGAAAGCGTGATGAGGCTAGAAGCCGACCCTCTCCCTGCTGGATGGGAACGGCAGGCAGAATCAGGTGACAAGCGGCCAGACTGCACCCTGCTCGCCCCGATGAGTCACGAGGCAGGACGACGGTGGTAGTGGTCGCTCCGCTCCAGTCGATAGTGATGCAATTGGGATTAATCAGATCAGGGGGTGCCTCGCAGACTCTCACACTCGGATATTTTCGTGGATCGGCTCCAGCCAGCTCGATGCCAGACCGAACAAAACCATCCTGCAGCCTCAAAAGTGTACGACTTACCCCCACCGGGGGGCCGGGCCAGCGTCGACGATATATATAGTTGCCACCCAGACACAAAAAAAGGGGAAATTGAAAGGTCGGTTACCTATTGTAACACCAGTAACAATAAGTGTTACCATGTTACGGAAGGTAACAATCTAAGTAACAGGTGCGGATATGAAATTTGTAAAAAGAATCGGCAAAGAATTTAAGTCCCGCGTGATGGATCTGACCGATGTTGAGGCAGCAATGACTGTTTTGGCGGTTGTTGTTCTGTTTACGGTAGCTGTTATCTGGTAAGGCTTGATTTTCTAGTACAGTAATATAGGATAGGGAGGGAAAGGCGGGCTTAATGGCCCGTTTCAACTTTACGGAGATCCGAAATGAAAGATCATACTGTTGAATATCGCTCGATTGACTACTACTCAATGTGCGAGAAGTCCAAAGAGAAGGTCAAGGCCATGCAGGATGCTGGTATGTCTACGATCTTTGATGCTAAATCAACTCCAGAAGAAACCCAGAAGCCTGAGATGGGCGGTTACTCCATTATTATGATGGGCAAGTAATGCCTCAAGTCGGTGTTCTGGAGGAGATCGCAGAGCATCTGGCTGATATAGCAGAAACTTTGCGTAAGTTGTTAGACTTAGCTGAAGATTCAAACTCGGAAGTAGATGATGTCGAATGACGAAGAGCCTAAAGTCAGGACTCAGGCTTCAGGCAGGCCCACCAGAAAAGATATAGCCAAGAACTCAAAGGGCGGTCGCAACAAAGTGGGCCGTCCAAAGGGTGATGCGGCGATTATCAATGAGTACAAAGCCCGTATGTTGGCTTCACCCAAGTCTAGACGGGTGCTGGATACCATATTTGAGGCGGCAATGGATGATGACCACAAGAATCAGGCCGCTGCATGGAAGCTGGTGATGGATAGAATCCTGCCAGTAGCCGCATTTGAAAAGGATATTGTCCAGAATGGCGGCAAATCTGCAATTCAAATCAATATTACGGGTGTTGGTGCGGCAGAAATCACCCAACCTCAAGAGTCCAATGTAATTGACGGGGAATCCGGTGAAATACTTTAGGATTGAAGAGTTTGACTGCCAAGAAACTGGCAACAACCGCATGAATCCTAAATTTTTGGAAAAGGTAGACGAGTTGCGCGGGTTATGTGGCTTTCCATTAGTTGTTACCTCGGGATATCGCGACCCTAATCACTCAATCGAAATTGCAAAAGCCCAACCCGGAACGCACGCACAAGGCATCGCCGCTGACCTCAGAGTTGAAGACGCCCACCATCGCTACATCCTATTAACTACTGCTTTTAATATGGGATTTTCTGGCATTGGCGTTGCTAAAAACTTCATTCATGTTGATACTCGGGACTCTTTGCCCCTTGTCTGGACTTACTAATGCTATATACAAAGCACGTTCAGCTAACAGACGCGACAGAAACCACGTTGTTTACTGTGCCTACAGGTTTCCACGCAATTATCTATTACGTTTTTATAGCCAACCACGCAGGCGCCACAAAAACAGCCGCTTTGCATTTTGCTGAATCCGATGGCAGCAATAGGGTTGATATTTTTGATGCAGAAAACGTAGCAGGAGGAGGCAGATTAACCTTAGATGCAGGCGGCGGACCTATGTTTGTCTTGCATGAAGGTGAAGTAGTCAAGGTTCAAACAGAAGCATCTTCGGATATGGAGTTTGTAGTTACCATTGACTTGATGGAAGTACCACCAGCACTTGTAAACTTTGTTTAATCACTAGGAGTATTTCAAATGAAGAGTGTTTTTTTTGCAGTAATCGGCTTGTTTTCTTTGAGTGCGGTTGCACAGACGTATATTGACTATCCGGATGGCTCTACTTACACGCTAAAAGAAGGTGAAAGAATCTATATCACGCCTGCGGATCTTTATATCAAAAACGCATATCAAGATGGCGGTGTATTTTTTAAAAGAGTTTATCCCAGCACAAAACGAGATTCATCGTTTACTCCCTATACTGGTGAGCAGTTTCCTGTTGGCTCGCATGGCTGGTGTAAAAACTACACCCCATGGTCTGAAGGCTTGACCTTTGCCATGATTTCTTGGCAGAGATACTGCGATAGTAACGGCGATGGCGTCTACAACGAGAACGATGATCGCTGGGAAGGCTGAGTTTGACTGACTTAAACGTACAGCTGCTAGATTGGCAGCAGGATGTTTTTTCTGATCCTACTCGTTTTAAGGTAGTAGCGGCTGGGCGGCGGACAGGGAAGTCCCGCCTAGCGGCATGGATGTTAATTATTAATGGCCTACAGGCAGATAAAGGCCATGTGTTTTATGTAGCCCCAACTCAGGGGCAGGCCCGCGATATTATGTGGCAAACCCTTATGGAGTTGGGCCACCCGGTTATTGCGGGATCTCATATCAATAACCTTCAAATTAAGTTGGTAAATGGCGCCACTATTAGCCTTAAGGGTGCTGACAGACCAGAAACCATGCGCGGT
>MDTE01182012.1_pt1 | contig 10483 bp, 11 predicted proteins | sample 811231 | NCBI WGS metagenome assembly MDTE01 (sample SAMN05326651, study PRJNA326480) | marine metagenome | isolation source: seawater | place: Indian Ocean: Red Sea | collected 2010 | reverse complement strand
TCCAGATAATTTCAATTAAAACATTATGTGTTCTTTTTGAAGGATTAGGATTTCTTGATGCTCTAAATCTTACCATCACATAAAGCATTAAAAATAAAACGAATGCACTTATAGCTACGATTATTGGCATCAACATATAATCATGAAACCAAACAATATCTCTCATTGTTTGTGAAGCTGGCTCTTGAAAGCTTAGCTGCCATTTCGTAGGTTGGTTAGCCAACACTGAAAATGGGGCAAGTATAAGAGCTAAACTTATGAAAATTTTTTTCATTTAAAATCTATATAAAGCTAAAAATATAAAAAAACACTCAAGATTTCGCGACAATTTATCAATTTTGTAAGTAACTTATCACAGATAATGCAGATATAACGGCAGTTTCTGAGCGAAGTATGTTGTTGTTTAGTTTAATCGATTGAGTACCATTAAAATTTAGAATCTTCTCTCTTTCTAAATCCGAAAAATCACCCTCCGGCCCGATTAAAATGCAATTAGGTTTCTTATCCTCTATTCTAATTTTTTTATTATCTGTATTTAAATCACCAAAAATTAAATTTATTGATTTATTTTTGGTCAAAAAGTTTTCTAATGATTGGGCCTCCAATAAATCTGGGACATTAATTCTGTTACTTTGCTCACAAGACTCTATTATAATTTTTTTTAATCTTTCGTTATTTATTTTTCTCACAATAGTTCTCTCAGTAAAAATTGGTATAAACTTTGTTGTGCCTAGCTCTGTTGCTTTTTGAATCATAAAATTAAAATAATTTGACTTTATTGGTGCAAAGGCTAACCAAATTTCTTTTTCATTTTCTTTTTGTCTTAGCTGCTTGGTAATTTTAAATGAAATAAAATGTTTAGATATATCCAAAATTTTAGACTCCCACTCACCACCTTTGTTAAAAAGAGAAAAAGTTTCTCCTACTTTTGCTCTCATTACTTTTATTAAATAATATGATTGAGATTTATCTAAATTACCTTCTAAATTAATTGATAAACTTTCAGGATAAAATATTCTAATATTACTCATTATATTTAAATTAATTTATGAAAAATATTAAAGCAATCATATTTGATGCATATGGCACGTTATTTGATGTTAATTCTGCAGCAGAAAAATGTAAAGAACATATAGGAGATAAATGGGAAGGATTTGCAAACTACTGGCGTACTACACAATTAGAATATACATGGCTAAGAAGTTTAATGAAAAGGCATAAAAATTTTTGGCAAATAACTAAGGATAGTTTAGATAAATCAATGCAACTATACAACATTGATGAATCAATGAGAGATGAATTATTAAAACTTTATAAAGTTCTTTCACCTTTTCCAGAAGTTAAAGAAACTCTAAAAAAATTAAATGAGTCAAATTACAAATTGGCAATTCTTTCAAATGGAACTCCTGATCTTTTAAAACAGCTTGTAATAAACAATGAATTAGAAAATATTATCGATGACATTTTTTCTATAGAAGAAGTTGGAATATTTAAACCAGACGCAAAAGTTTATGATCTTCCAATAAATAAATATAAAATACAAAAAAATGAAGTTATTTTCTTAAGTGCAAATACTTGGGATGTCTCAGGAGCAGGAAACTATGGATATAATTCCGTTTGGGTAAATAGAAACAATAACATTTTTGATAATCTTGATTATAAACCAAATCACAAAATAGAAAGCTTAGTTCAATTACTTGAAATAATATAGTTCAAACATATATGAGCATTATGAAAAATGTTGAAGTCAGCAAGATTATTGATCCAATGCCTACAACGGATGGTGCTGGTGTAAAATTGAAAAGAAGTATTGGTGTAGAACCAAATTATTTTGATCCTTTTTTAATGCTAGATGAATTTGGATCAGATAATAAGGAAGATTATATTGCGGGTTTTCCTCCTCACCCTCACAGAGGAATAGAAACTGTTACATATATGTTGGCCGGGGATTTTGAACACAAAGACAGTACCGGTGGACAAGGAAGAATGACAGCCGGAGATGTTCAGTGGATGAAAACTGGGAGTGGAATTATCCATTCTGAAATGCCCGCTATGAAAGAAGGTAAACTTCATGGTTTTCAATTATGGATAAACATGCCATCTAAAATAAAAATGACCAAACCTGAATATCACTATATTGATGCAGATAAAATGAGCGTTCATAAAGATGATGAAAAGTTTGTAAAAGTAATAGCTGGAAAATTTAAAGAAACTGAAGGACCAATCAATAAGCATAATATTGAACCTATTTATTTCGATATCGAATTAGAAAAAAATAATACTTTTGAATTTAATTTATCTTCAACACATAACTCATTCATTTATTTAATTGGTGGCGAGATAAAAATAGGAAACAAAACTCACAATAAAGTGAAAGGCTCTAAATTAATTCTGTTAACTAGAGGAGTAACTCTTAAAGTATATGCTTTAACTAAAGCTAAATTTTTACTAGTATCTGGAAAACCAATTGGTGAACAAATTGTAAGAGGAGGACCTTTTGTTATGAATACTAAACAGGAAATACTTCAAGCGATAGATGATTATCACAATAATAACTTTGTAAAATAATGAAAGCTGTAATATTAAATAAATCAGGTGGACCAGAGGCTATCGAGTTTAAAGATATTGATCTAGATAAACCAAGCGCTGATGAAGTTACAATCGAACAAAAAGCAATTGGTTTGAACTATATTGATACTTATCACAGATCGGGTCTTTATCCTCTAAAATTGCCAACCGGCTTAGGTTTAGAAGGAGCAGGTGTTGTTACAGCAATCGGTTCGAATGTTAAAAATTTTAGAGCTGGAGACAAAGTTGTTTATGCCTCAATCCCTCTAGGCTCATATTCTACGCATAGAAATTATCCAGCTGCAAAACTTGTTAAAATACCTGAAGGTATTGATTTTGAAATAGCGGCAACTTTAATGACAAAGGGTTTAACTACTTATTATTTATTACATCAAACATATAAAGTTAAAGCTGGTGAAACCGTTTTATTTCATGCAGCAGCAGGAGGGGTTGGGCAAATTTTTGGGCAATGGGCAAAAAGTTTAGGTTGCAATGTTATTGGCACAGTTGGATCTGATGAAAAAATAGAAGTAGCAAAAAAATCTGGGTATGACCACGTAATAAATTATTCAAAGGAAAATTTTTCAGCAAAAGTGAAAGAATTAACTGATGGCAAAGGTGTTCCGGTTGTTTACGATGGTGTTGGAAAAGATACTTTAGAGGGGTCACTAGAATGTTTAAAAACGAGAGGTTTAATGGTTTCATTTGGAAATGCTTCAGGTCCTCTTTCTGATATTAGCGTACCAAAAATGCTTCAACCAAAAGGTTTATATTTAGTTAGACCTTCAATGCAACAATATCTAAGCACTAGAGAACAATTGGATGAAGCTGCGTCGACTATGTTTGAAAAAATTCAATCAGGAAAAATAAAAATCGAAATATTTAAAAAATACAAACTAGATGATGCTATTCAAGCTCATAAAGATTTAGAGGGAAGAAAAATTTTAGGTCCTGCTGTTATTATTCCTTAAACTGCACGTCCATATCTGATAAATGAAGTTTTAAAGCCTTAGTGGATATTTGTATCTCTCTTATAAAAAATAGAATTGATATCATCATTGATAAACAACATGATCCAAAAATAATTCGGGCGATAAACAAACTATCTAGGTAAAGAGCAAATACTGTTAGCATATTAAATAAAAAACCGAAAGCTGCAAACATTATCGACAATTTTAGAACACCTATCCTATCATTAAGATTTCTTAGCTGATCTTTCCATTCTGGTGGGGTGTGTTTTTCAAAGACAAACTCATCATGAATCTTTCTAATTAATGAGCTCAGAGTATGAAATCTATTTGAGTAAACGCTCATAATTAAAGGTATGGCAGGGAACATTAAAGCTGTAACAGTATAATCTACATTCATACGAATCAGTTTGATTATGAAACTACCCTTTGTTATTTACAAGTAAATTATAATGGAAAAAGTAAAAATATTTATTGAACTCACGAGATTAAACAAGCCAATTGGTTTTATGTTATTATTCTGGCCATGTTTGTGGGGATTAACATTAGCTTTTAATTTTAAAGAAAATTTAAATATATTTTTATATTATACATTTCTTTTTTTAGGTGGATCTATCCTAATGAGATCTGCAGGATGTATAGTAAATGATATTGCGGATAAAAATTTTGACAAACTTGTTGAAAGAACAAAAAATAGGCCTATAGCTTCTGGAAAAATATCAATAAAAATAGCCTCGATTTATGCTTTTATATTATGTGGATTTGCTTTTTTAATACTAATAAATTTTAATAAATTAACAATATTGATGGCTTTAATTTCTATGCCTCTAGCATTTACCTATCCATTAATGAAAAGATTTACTTACTGGCCTCAATTATTTCTTGGAATTACTTTTAACTATGGTCTTTTTTTAGCATGGATATCAATAGAAAATGAAATTTCAATTATTCCAATAATATTTTATCTTGGAGCCATATTTTGGACACTAGGTTACGACACAATTTATGGATATCAAGATATTAAAGATGACGAAATAATAGGAGTAAAATCAACATCAATTAAATTTAAAAATAAACCAAAAAATTTTCTTATATTTTGTTATTTAACTTTTATAATTTCTTTGATTTTAATTGGAATACTTATGAATTTTAAATTTTTGTATTTTGTTTTTCTTTTAATTCCAACTGCTCATTTATTAATTTTCCAAATTAAAAAATTAAATATTAGTTTACCTTTTGACTGTCTCAATAAATTTAAAAGTAACAACTTTCTTGGTTTAATTATATTTATAAATATTTTGGTAGGGAAAATTTATTGATGAAAAATTTAGATATATTAAAAAGACTTTATAAAGATTATACAAAAAAATATTTAAATAAAATTTTATTAGCTGTTTTTTTTTCAGTGCTTGTTGCCGGAAGCACTTCTGCAACTGCTTGGCTTCTAGATCCCGCAATAGAAAAAATTTTTATAAATAAAGATCAAACCTTAATATTTATAATTCCAATTTTAATAGTTGTAGCTTTTTCAACTAAGGGAGTTTCTTTATATTTGGCTAAAGTTATAATGATAAATGTGGCTGAAGAAGTAAAAAAAAAATTGCAACTAAATATGCTTTCTTCATTCATAAAAGCTGATACTGAATATATAGAAAATAAACATTCTGGAAAATATATTTCCAATTTAAATTTTGATGTAAATCAAATTACTGGAATGCTTAGTTCTTCTTTTTTAAATTTTTTCAAAGATGGTTTGACTTTGATTGGATTATTAATAGTTATGTTTACACAAAATTGGAAATTATCTTTAATTTCTCTAGTTATGATACCTCTAGCCTCTATTACGGCTAAAAAACTAGGGAAAAGAATGGGGAAAGTCACAACTGAGGCACAAGAAAGATCTGGTGATTTAAATAAATATTTAATCGACTTATTCAAAAATCACAAAATTATAAAAATTTTCCAAAGAGAAAAATTTGAAAATGAAAGATCTGATAAATTTGTAAACGATCTTAAAGTAAAATCTATAAAAATAGCTACTGTATTAATAAGAACCACTCCAATAATGGAATTTTTGACTGGAGCAATGATAGCTGTACTAATTTTTTACTCGGGTAAATTAATTATGAACGATCAATTAAGTATTAATAATTTTTTTTCCTTTTTGGCCGCTATGATGCTTGCTTACCAACCAGTTAAGTCGCTTGCAACTATCAATGTCGGTGTAGGACAAGGACTATCTGCAGCAAGAAGAATTCTACCAATAATTGATATTAAAAACGAGATTATGAACAATGAAAATTCAAATAATTTGAAACTAATTAATGGAACTATAAATTTTAAAAAAGTAAATTTTAATTACAATAGTGACCTGGAAAAAGTGGTTTTAAAAGATATTGATTTGGTTTTAAATGGTGGAAAAACAACTGCTTTGGTTGGTCATAGTGGTTCTGGCAAATCAACTTTGCTAAATCTTATACCTCGAATTTATGACCCAAAAAAAGGCGAAATATTAATTGATAAACAAAATATAAAAAATGTAAGATTAAACTCGTTAAGAAAAGAAATATCAATAGTAGATCAAAATATAACACTTTTCGATGATACAATATATAACAATATAAAATATGCTAGGCCAGAAGCAAATGATGAGGAAATTCATCAAGCTGCTAGATTGTCAATGTGTTCTGAATTTATTAATAAGCTTGAAAGTAAATTTGAAACAATAATTGGTGAAAATGGTGTTCGTTTATCTGGTGGTGAAAAACAGAGACTGTCTATTGCCAGAGCTTTTCTAAAAGATAGCTCTATTATTTTATTAGATGAAGCTACTTCATCTTTAGATTCAGAAACAGAAGAAAAAATACAAAAAGCACTTGAAGTCTTAACTCATAATAAAACAACAGTTGTAATCGCCCATAGACTATCTACGATATTAAATGCTGATAATATTTATGTTATGGACAAAGGAGTTGTGGTTGGATCAGGTAATCACTCAAACCTAATCGAAAACTCTGAAATTTATAAAAATTTTTATAATCGTCAGATCAAAAATAATTAATGTTTTTTTTATATAATTTTTTTGGAATTGTTGTATTCATATTTTCTCCAATAATTTTTATAATAAGAATTTTTTTAGATAAAGAAGAATCCAGTAGAGTTTTAGAAAAATTTTGTATTTACAAAGAAAAAAATTCAATTGAAACGATTTGGTTACATGGTGTAAGTGTGGGTGAAATTTTAAGTGTTATACCAGTAATCAAAGAGCTTGAAAAAAATAATAAAATTAAAAAAATTTTAATAACATCCACAACAAAAAGTTCAGCTCAAATCTTATCTAAAATGAACTTGAAAAAAACTGTTCATAAATATTTCCCATTAGATATTAATTTTATAACTATAAAATTTATTGATTTTTGGAAACCTAATCTAGCAATATTTGTGGATTCAGAAATTTGGCCGAACATGTATAAAAATTTAAATAATAGAGATATTCCAATAATCCTTTTAAATGCAAGAATTACATTAAAAAGTTTTTTAAAATGGAGAAGATTTTCAGAATTTTCAAAATCTTTATTTAGCAAAATTTCACTATCTCTTCCCCAAAATAAAGAAACATTTAATTACTTAAAAAAATTAGGGGCAAAAAATATTAGGATTGCAGGAAATTTAAAATTATATGGTGAAAAAAAGAAATTTAATAATTATAAAAAGTTTAAAAATAACTTTAAAAATAGACTAATTTGGAACGCAGTAAGCACACATTCAGAAGAAGAAATATATTTAGGAAAAGTCCATAAATTATTAAAAAAAGAGAAAAAAAATATATTAACAATAATAATTCCGAGACATGTAAATAGATCAAATGAGATAATATCTGGATTAGATAATATGGGGTTAAATACAGTAAAGCATAGCTCTAAAGAAAAAATAAAAGCAAAGACTGATATTTATTTAGTGGATACATACGGTGAAACAGAAAAATTTTATGGACTATCAAATTTATCTTTCTTGGGAGGATCATTAATAAAACACGGTGGACAAAATCCATTGGAAGCTGCGCGGCAAGGAAATTATATAATTCATGGAAAATATATTTCAAACTTTAAAGAAGTATATGAAATCCTTAGAAAATTAAAAATTTCAAAAGAAATAAAATCAGTTACTAATATGAAAAAAATAATTTTATCAAAAATAAATAAAAAAAGTAAACTCGATGGAAAAAATAAAATTTTTTCTTTAGGCAAAGATGCTTTGAAAAAAAATATTTCGGAAATAAATAATTTTATTAAATGATATTAAAAAAACCAAAATTTTGGAAAAATGTAAACATTATTTCAATTTTATTATTACCTTTATCTATCATTACATTAATAATTTCTGAGTTAAAAAAATTTTTATCAAAAAAAAAATTATCAATTAAATCAATTTGTGTAGGCAACATAAATGTCGGTGGGACTGGCAAAACGAGTATGGCATTAGCAATCAATAAAATTTTGAAACATAAATGTAAAACTGTTGTTATTAAAAAAAAATATTCCAACCAATTAGATGAACAACTTCTTATAAAATCTAAAGCAAACTTAATTTGTTCAGAAACTAGATCTACTGCTTTAAATATTGCAAAGAAAAAAGGCTTTGATCTCGCTATATTAGATGATGGATTGCAAGAAAAAAAAATAATTCACGACTTATCAATTGTATGTTTTAATTCATCAGAAGGTATCGGAAATAGTTTTTTATTACCTGCTGGCCCGCTTAGAGAAAGTTTGAGATCAGTAATTAGTTATGATGCAATAATCATGTGCGGTGAAAAAAAAAATACCAGGTTAGTTTCAAAACTAAGAAAAATTAATAATAATCTTAAATTTTTTTATGCAAAGTATATTCCAAATAATTTAAATAAAATTAATAGAAAAAAAGAATATTTAGTATTTTCTGGTCTAGGAAATCCAGAAGAGTTTGATAGAACATTAAAAAGATATAAATTCAAAATAAAAAAAAAAATTGTTTATCCAGACCATTATAAACTTAGTATTAATGAAATAAAAAATTTAAGAGTTTTGGCAAAAAAACAAAACTTAAGTATTTTAACTACCGAAAAGGATTATTATAGAATAGAAAAAAAACTTAGAAAGCATATTCATTTCTTAAGTATTGAGTTAAAATTCAAAAACTCAAAAATTTTTTCAAATTTTATAACAAGTGTTTTATGAAAAATTTAATTTATTTAATTGAATATTTGATCATTACTTTTTTATTCGCTTTTTTTAAATTAATTGGATTTAAAAATTCTTCAAATATGGGGTATTTATTAGGAAAGTATTTTGGTCCTTTTTTCAGACCAAAAAACTTAATTATCAAGAATCTTTCAAACATAAATATAAAATTTGAGGAAGACAGTAAAACTATAGCAAGTGAGGTACTTGGAAATTATGGACGTATATTTGCAGAATATCCTTTTTTGAAAGATTTTAGAAATGATAGACTTAAACATTATATTGAAATAGAGGGATTAGAACATCTCGATCCAATAATTAAAAATGAAAAAAGAGTAGTATTTGTTTCTGGACACTTTAACAATTTTGAGTTGATGGCGATGCAATTAGAGAAGGCTGGTATTAACCTAGCTGCAATTTATAGACCACTTAATAATATTTTTCTTAATAAGGTTATGGTTAATATAAGAGAAAAATTCATATGCAAAAAGCAAATTAAAAAAGGTAGGTCTGGATCAAGAGAAATTGTAGAAAATTTAAAAAAAGGAAAATCAATTGCATTAATGATTGATCAAAGAGTAAGAGAAGGAATTAAAGTAGATTTTTTTGGAAAAAAATCTACAACTACTACAATACCTGAACAATTAATAAAAAAATACAATTGTGAGGTTGTTCCCATATATATTGAGCGGAAAAATAATTATTTTTTTAAAATGTATATCTCACAACCAATTAACCTTATAAAAAAAGTTAAAGAAGGTGAAATTACAGAACATTTAAATAAAATTTTAGAAAAAATGATTATAAAAAATCCAAATCAATGGATATGGACTCACGATAGATGGAAAGAATAATCTTATTATTTACTTTCTCTTTTCTTTGAAGCTTCTACATATGAAAAGTAAGGCTCTTGATCATCAACATTCCAATATATAAGATTTTCTAAAAAAATCTTTTTACCTGAAATTGCACATATAACATGATCACCTTCTTCTATGATTTCAAAATTATTTGAAAGATATTTTAATTTTGCTAACTTGTTTTTCATTTATAAGATATATATTTTAATATATGAAAATTGCAATTCTTGGAAGCGGTGGTAGAGAGCATGCTATTGCATTTCAATTATCTAAATCATCAAATTCAAAAAAAATTTATTGCATTCCTGGAAATGCTGGAACAAGCTTTTTTGCTGAAAATATTGATTTAGATATAAATAATTTTAATCTAATTGGAAAATTTGTAAAAAATTTTAATATAGATTTAGTTATTATTGGTCCAGAAAAACCTCTAGTAGATGGTATTGTAGATTATCTCGAAAAAATGAATATTAAGGTTTTTGGACCTAGAAAAAAAGTTGCTCAATTAGAAGGATCTAAAATTTTTACAAAAAAAATTTGTAAGAAATATAAAATACCAACTGCAAAATTTGGAACTTTTAAAACATTGTTGGCTGCAAATAAATTTTTAGAAAAAACCAAAATGCCTATAGTAGTTAAAGCTGATGGTTTGGCCGCAGGTAAAGGGGTTTATATCTGTAAAGATTTGAATAGTTCAAAAAAGGCAATAAGTGAAATTTTCAATGGTAAATTTGGTGTAGCTAAACATGTTCTTATTGAAGAATTTTTAAATGGTGATGAAATGAGTTATTTTGTTATTGCCGACGGTAGTAATTTTAAAAGTTTTAATACTGCTCAAGACCATAAAAGAGTTGGAGAAGGTGATACT
>MDTE01093984.1_pt1 | contig 10483 bp, 7 predicted proteins | sample 811231 | NCBI WGS metagenome assembly MDTE01 (sample SAMN05326651, study PRJNA326480) | marine metagenome | isolation source: seawater | place: Indian Ocean: Red Sea | collected 2010 | reverse complement strand
CGCGGGGCTCCTCGACCTCTCGGCCTCGCTCACGCTCTTCGTGCCTCTCGACGACGCCTATACCACGCCCGCCGATCTGTTGCTTTTCTTCAACCGTCACTGCTGCGACGGCGTGCGCACCATGCGCGCGGATGGCATGCTGACTCACAAGAGTATGACGACGCGCGCTCGACTCGTCTACACTTTCCATCAAGATTCGGACGGCGCGGCCTGCGTCGGAGGAGTCGCGCTCCACGACGCTTGGAACGTACGGATGGGTAGTGCCGTGTTGCACGGGTTGCGCGCGTGTCTGCCGGACGTCTGTCCCGTCGTGGGCAACTTGACCGACCAGCTCCGTACGTGCTACCTCTCCGGCGACCAAATTCATCTGTCACTCGACGTGCGCTACGCGCCTTGTGCGGACGCCGCGCAGCTGAACGTTGTGCTCGCCTTCACCACTCCGCAGCGCGCTCTCATCGGCAAGAAGACGAGCTGGAGCGTCACGGGGCCGACGATCCAGACCAGCATCGTCGTTCCTGACGTGTCGGACGACGGAGCCCAAACGATGCTTTGGATCTCTCTCTTCGACGACCGCTACGACTTTCCCCTCATGACGCAAGAAATCGGCTGGAACATTGAGATCGTTCCGAACGTGCACGCGGTTCCGGATCCGCGCATCCTTGACATCCACCCGCGCGTCGGCGTCGAGAACGAGGTCGTCTGGATCGACGGCGTCGGGTTTGGCGGGCACTGCCGCGTGCAGTTTGGCGACGTGCCGGCCATGGTGCTCGCGCGGAGGGATGACGGGACATTGATCAAGTGTACGGTGCCAAAGGGCGCGGGCCGTGTGAAGATGCACGTCTCGAACAACGATGTCTACACGAGCTTCGATTCGTTCACGTATCGCGCCTGAGACACGAATCAAACTTTAGGCGCTAGGCGTCGGTGACGAGAAAATGTTGAATCTGAGCGTGGACCCATGCACCGATCGACGGCTCAAGTCGACGCTCTTGCTGGACGAGCAGCTGAACGATTTCTTGCGCGCGCGCGACGTAGAAGCCCTCATATTCAGCTCGTCGCCGTCCGTCCAGACCTACGTCGACAAGCTGCAGCAGGTCGTCGTCAACCTGCGCAACAATCCAGCGCTCCTCGACCGTGTCAACGAGATGCCCTTTATGGACGACACCGTGATGGCGCGCGACACGATCCTCGAGGACATTGAGCGCGAGACGAACGCCCGCAGGAAACGCTTCGAGCAAATCATGCAAGAGAAATACGACATGGTGAACAAGGCGTCCGTGCGCGCCACGCTCCGCTGTCGCCGCTGCGGCAGCAGCGAGCTCTCGTGGGAGCAGAAGCAGACGAGGGGCGCCGACGGTGCGTCCGCCACGCCGCCGCGCCGTTTTTCGTGCTCGTCCCCAACCGCTGATTCGCTCGCGTCACGCCTGTTGTTGGTCGCCCACAGAGTCGATGACGGTCTTCTGCACGTGCGCCAAGTGCAACAATCGCTGGACGATGCGGTGAAAGGGCGTTCACTACTGCTTGTCCACTGCCTCGTACGAGATGGGCGTGCAGCACATCGGACACGCGTACTCTCCGCAGTGTCGACTGGAAAACCAACAGTCGATGCAGTCGGCGTGGTACGTGTGCAGGCACGGCAGCGTGCGCACGCGCTCCAACGGTGCGAGCGCCTCCAGGCAGATGGCACACTCGATGGAGGCCATCCATCGCGTGGAGAGCGTGTAGTGGGGAGCGTGCATGGCGATCGCGTGAGTTTTGTCGCACACGGGGGGTGGAGGTGTCGACAAGTGCGCAATGGGAGCGGGCGTGGTCGTCGCGACAGGAGACGGCGGCGGACTCGTCGGTTCGATGAGACAGACGCGTCCCTTGACGAGCTGTATGCATCGTTGTATACAGTTCATGGCCCGTGCCCTCTGCTCCCCCTACTCTTCTATCTCATCATCAAAAAAACTTGATGCTTTTGGCATTTTTTTTTCGCGTCGCGTCAATTTTTTTTCTTCAAAGAGGGACAACACCCTCCCCTCTCCACCGTATTCCATGGAGCCCATCCTCACACCATCGGTGCACCGATTCTGCCTCTTTCCCATCAAGTATCCCAAAACGTTCGAGCTCTATCTCCAACAAGTCGCCAGCTTCTGGACGGTCGGTGAGATCGATCTCGCCACAGACAAGATCGACTTTGGCAAGCTGAGCACCGACCAGCGTGAGTTTATCCTCCACGTTCTGGCCTTCTTCGCCTCGAGCGACGGCATCGTAAACGAAAATTTGGTGGCCAACTTCGCCGACGAGGTCCAGATCCCGGAAATTCGCCAGTTTTACGGCTTTCAGATCGGTATGGAGACGATCCACGCGCACATGTACGCGCTCATGATCGATACGTACGTGCAGGAGCCGGAGGAGCGCCAGCGGCTCTTCCATGCCGTCGAAACCGTCCCGAGCGTCAAGGCGAAGGCGGAGTGGGCGATGCGCTGGTTTGATCGCGAGAAGTGCTCCTTTGCGGAGCGCTTGATCGCGTTCGCGTGCGTGGAGGGCGTCTTCTTCTCGGCGTCGTTTTGCGCAATTTTCTTCTTCAAGAAGCAGGGTCTCATGCCCGGGCTCACGTTCTCGAACGAGCTGATCGCGCGCGATGAGGGCTTGCACCGCGACTTTGCCTGCCACGTCTACGGCTTGCTCGAGAATCCGCTGCCCGAGGAGCGTATCCACGAGATCGTAAGATCGGCGGTCGAGTGCGAGAAGATGTACGTGCGCGACGCGCTCCGAGGCGAGCTCATCGGGATGAATTCGACGCTGATGCAACAGTACGTCGAGTTCGTTGCCGATCACCTCGTCGCGACGCTCGGGTACGCCCCCGTGTTTGGCGTCGAAAACCCCTTTGTCTGGATGCAGCTCATCTCGATCAAGGGCAAGTCCAACTTTTTCGAGAAGCGGGAGAGCGAGTACCAGAAGGCCAACGTGATGCAAGACTCGGCGACCGCCGGAATTTTCGCGCTGGACGGCGATTTTTGAATCCGCGTCTCGACCCGTAAAGTTTCTCACGGAACGCGCAAGCTGCGCCGTGGACTTTTTTTTTATCGATCTTGCAATTTCACGGGGTCCTCTCATCGGTCGCGAATGTGCACACCCGATTGAAGAGTCTCGCGACATCAAAATGTCGCGCAATTGAAAAAAAGTGGTGTATCGGTATCAATTGCGCCACACATGCCCGCGCACTCTCGGCATATGCACCGGTCGGAGCACGCCGGTTGGGTGATGGCGTCTTTTCGGGATACGTCGCCGTCCGTGCGCTACTTTGTCGATCTCGCAGCGAATCATCCTCGCGAGGGCAGCAGCACGTACGAGCTCGAACAGCACGGCTGGACCGGACTGTGCATCGAACCCAATCCAGCATACGCGAGTCTCTTGCGTGCGCAACGGAATTGCACGGTGATGGATGTCGCAATCGACAGCATGGCACACAACGTATCCTTCGAGTTCAGCCGCGGTGCGATGGGCGGAATAGTGGACCAACGATTCGACAACCGACCGGACGCTGGGGTCGAAAAGCATCCGATCCAGGCGGTCACACTCCGGCGAGCCTTGCGATCAGCACATGCGCCGCACGTGGTCGACTATCTCAGCCTCGATGTCGAGGGTGCGGAGACTGCCGTCTTACCATCGACCTTTCCTTGGGAATCCTTCACGTTCCTGACGCTGACCATCGAAAGACCGCCGCCTGATCTCAACGCGCGGCTCTTTCGACACGGATATCTTTTTGCGAGAACGATCGGCATAGCCGACGTTGCGTACGTGCACCGTCGCCACCCCAACGCTGCAACCGTGAGTGCGAATCATTCGTTCGTCCAGGTTCCGGCAAAGTGTCGAAGCCATGAAAAGCCTTTCGTAGATCGGCAGCGGCTCCACGGAGTGCGATGCGGGAGCATCTTTGGTTGCTGCGCGTTTCCGGGATTCCCGCAATCGACGACTCCTTACATGCGTGCACATGATGGGGCGAGCGCGGATTGAGATCCACTGAAACAAGATATCTCTAGGTACAAGAATTAAACCGCATGTACTCCTGATCTCCGCCCGGCAGGCTCGTCAAAGCCGTCGTGCTTCCACGTCGCGTCGTCGTGGAGCGCCGTCGTGAAGATGCGCGACAGACACTGCGTGTTTCTGTACGACATGAACTCGTACGTCATGCTCGTTTTCTTTATGAACTCGATGTGACGGACGGCGTCGACGTAAGTCATGCCCTCGTCGAGCAAGCGTTGGTGCAGCGCCTTCTCCATGTCGGGATCGATCGCGATCTCGTTGATCAGGATGCGCGCGTCGACCTTTTTGGCGTATCGCAGATACGGGTACAGCTTGAGCAGACTCGGTGCGCTCGCTCGGAACATGCACTTGAGCTCGATGTTCAACGCGCGCTCCTTGCGCTTCGCGATTTTCTCCTGTTGCTTGACGAGCAGCTCTTCGTTCGGTGTGTCGGGAGGGCGCATCTGCAGGCCAAAGGTTTGGTACGTGGCACCACAGATGGGACAGGGCGCGTTGCGCGCCTGAAGTAGCTCGTGCACACATTCGAGGTGCAAGTAAGAGCACTGGCAGGCTTTGCTGTGACACGCGTGCTGGCACACGATGCACGTTCCGCCCTGTCCTTTGTTGAAGCACGCGAGGAGCTTGTGCAACCACAACGTCATGCGCCTTGCCATGTGCGCCAAAAAAGGTTGAAGGGCGTCGAAGTTCAACACGTTTTTGATTTGTTCCCTACCCGAACGCAGCAGAGCGGCTCCTAAAAAAAGGATGGACAAGCGGAGCAATGGATCGTGACGGTAGCCTCGCCGATGTTTTTTGGACGTGACTTCACAATATTGTATTGTTTTCGAAAAGCTAAAACGCTCATGGTTTTCCATCTTGCGGGTTCGAGACCAGAGCGCGTCCCATGGGACGAGCGTCCAATTCCGATGGACAAGAGCAACGGGCACGTGGCTGGCACGAATCCTCACTTGGTTGGCGCCTTCTTCTTCTTCTTTTTGGGGCCCGCATCCTCGTCGTCGCAACGTGCGCGCTTCGCCAACACGTCCCGTTCGTACGCGTCGTACGCCTTTGCGAGCGCGTCGAGATCGGCGTGCCACATGTCTTCGATTGTCGTGCGCCGCGCCGCCTCGAGCTCTTTGGCCAAGCCGTCTGCGGTGGCCTCGAGGTGCGCGGCGCGATCGAGCGTGAGCGTGAAGACGCCCATGCGACGGATGTACTCAAAGTTCTCGTGCTCGTAAAAGCCCTTGGTGCGCAGCAGGTCGCAGACCTCGCCCTCGGTCATCCGATTGGGCTGGATCTGGCCGGCGTTGACCTCGAGCACGTAGCGCGCGCGGCTGCGCGCGAGCGCCACCTCGTGGGCGAGCGTCTTGAGCGTGTGCGCGCGGCGCTTGGCGTACATCTCGCGACGGTACGCCGCGTGCGCGCGCATGATGTCCTCGGGTCCCGAATACGTGTGCAGCTTGTCGTCGGTGTCCCAAAAGTTGAGGTCGGAGAGCGTGATCTTGCGCGACAGCTCGAGATCGTCGACGAGGTCGCGCGCGGCGAGGTCGACGCCCGCTCGCACGCGCAGGATGACGTGGACGTCGTCGGTGGTCGACACGTCGTCGATGTCGAGCACGTACTTTTTCGCGTCCTCGCCGACGAGCTTCTCGCGCAGCGCCTCGACGTACGGGCCGGTCCACACGCGCGGGGGCAGCTCCCGGATGTGCACGTGCCGCCCGTCGGCGTCGATGTCGTAGGTGCCGGTGAAGACAAAGTCGTTGCCCTCGGCGCGCACGGTCCCCTTGAAGCCAAGAAACGTCGGTTGCATCGGCGCGAGCGTCGCGTGCTGGTCGCCCACGAGCCGGCGCGTGTTCTGGATCAGGTCGCGCATGGCGTACGCGGGACACTCGTTGCGCCAGCCGCTGCCGATGCCCTTCGAGCCGTTGACGAGCAGCATGGGCACGACGGGGGCGTAGAGCTTCGGTTCGATCTGCTTGCCGTCGTCCTCCGCCATGTCGAGGACGGCGTCGTCGGCCACGGGGAAGATGAAGCGCGCGATCGGCTGCTTCTCGGTGAAAATGTAGCGCGGCGCGCTGTGCTCCTCGCGCGGCATGTGGCGGCTGCCAAACATGCCGTTGGGCGCGAGCAGCGCCACGTTGTTCGCGCCCATCCACGGCTGCGCCATGTGGACGATCGTCTGCACCATCGCCTGCTCGCCGTGGTGGTACGCGGTGAGCTCGGCCGTGCCCGCCGCGAGCTGCGCCACCTTCACCTCGCCACCCTTGCGCTTGAGCGTGGCGTACAGCGCCTTGCGCTGCGAGGGCTTGAGCCCGTCGACGACGTGGCAGAGCGAGCGCTCGTTGGCGGCCGCGCCGAAGCCGACGAGCTCTTTCGTGCAAAAGTCTTCCATCGTCGTCGCGTCGCCTCCGTAGTCGATGTGAGCGTCGTGGTCCATGCCGGACAGCGCGACCTTGCGCTCCGCCGTGCGCTGCTTGTGGAACCACATGTCGACGTGATCGCGGCACCGGTCGCCGTCGAAGCGCACCGTGATCATGTGGGCGTCGAGGTTGCGAAAGTACAACTTCGCGTCCTCGTTTGTCGACGTGCCGAGCCCTTTGAAGTACTTTACCCACGCGGGCTGGCGATCGGCGGCCCACGCGCGGTACTCGGCCTGCGTGAAGAAGCTGCGCGTCTCGGCGCCGATGCGCGCGCGGATGATCGGCGTCGCGAAGCGTTTCACAAACGTCGGGTGGGCCGCCAGCAGCGTCGGGTAGAAGCAGATGAGCCAGTTGAGCAGCAGGCCCATGATGTGACTGCCGTCATTGTCCTGATCGGTGAAGACGACGAGGTGGCGATACGGCAGGGCCATCGCCAGCTCGTGCGTGTACGCGACCGACGGGTCCAGGCCCAGGATCGAGGTGAGGTGCTTGATCTCCTTGTGCTCGAGCGCCTTTTTGACCGTCATGCCGTTGACGTTGACGAGCTTGCCGCGCAGCGGAAAGACGCCATTGTAGTCGCGGCCGATCACGCTGAAGCCAGCGACGGCCAACCCCTTGGCCGAGTCGCCTTCGGTGATGTAGAGGTGGCACGGCTGCTTCTTGTTGCCCACCTTGAGCGCGCGCTCGTACTTGGGGATCGCGCTGACGCGGTGCTTGTCCGTCTTGAGCGCGCGCGCCACGGCCCGGTCCTCCTTGTCCGTCAGCAGCGTCGCCAGCTGGCGTACCGCGCCGCAGGCCTCGAGCGCCTTGTGGAGCCGCGACGAGCAGCACTCGTACGCCGGCAAGGCGTCCATCTTGCTCTGCAGCTTCTCCTTGGTCTGCGTCGTGAACGAGGGATTGACGATGCGCGCCGCGACGACCACGTTGAGGTGCTCGCGCACGTGCGCCGTCGTCAGCTTGGACAGCGTCTTGCTCTTTGTGTGCTTCGCGACGGCCTCGTTCAGCGCGTCGCGCAGCTTGCCCAACACGAGCTCCATGTGCGTGCCTTGCGAGCACCGGATCCCGTTGACAAAGCCCAGCTGGATGGGTGACGCCGCCCCCGTGCCGCCCGAGACGCAGACCTCGAGCGAGATTGGCGCGTCGGTCGTCCCGCCCGTCACAAAGTCGCGTCCGATCCACACGCCCCCAAAGGCCTCGATGTACTCCTTCACGCTCTTGATGCCGATCGGCTTCGGCGCGTCGTCCAGGTACACCGCGAGCTTGTCGCCGCACGCGGCCACGTCGTAGGCGCGGCTGCGCAGCAGGTGCATCACGGGCGGCGCCAGAGGGGCCGACATGCCGAGGCGGGGCAGGTCGACCGTGAAGCGCACCGTCGTCGACGAGACGCGATCCTTGGAAGATGCCCGCGTGATCACCGGCGGATGAATCTTGGAGAGGTTGGCCTCGAAGCGCTGCGTGTACCGCAGCTTGCCGACGTTTGCGTACACGACGCTTCCGACGAGAAAGCGCGTCTTCTCGTCGAGACGGCCGCGCGAATCCACACCGAGGATCGACACCCCGTCGCGAGACTGCACCGCGTGCGCAAAGGCCGCCTTGTCCTGCTCGCTCGCCTTATCCTTGTTCGAGGCGCGCTGCTTCAGCGCCGAGACGCTCACATCCTCGGTCCGTTCGAAGAGGCACGTGTCGTGGCTGACGTTGACGCACTCGACGACAAAGTCGGACGACAGGAGCGCGGTGATCTTCACGCCCATGCCGTTGCGTCCGCCCACGTCGATGCGCTTCTTCTCGTCGTCGAAATTCTCGCCGCTCATGAGCTCGCTGAACAAAATCTCGGGCGTGTAGCGGCCGGTGTCCTTCCACAAGACGATCGGGATCGTGCCGCCATCGTTCGCGACGCTGAACTCGCCCGTGTCCTTGAACGTCATGCGGATGTACTTTTGCGAACCGTGGCGAGTGCGATTGTCCATCGCATTCTGGATGGGCTCGTCGATGATCTTGAAGAGCGCGGGCGAGATCACCGCGTTCTCCGCTTTGCACGCGAGTTTGCCCGTGCTCTCGTCGGGAAGGAAAGCAAGACCTTCCGTCTCCACCGGATTGACCCCGCCAGCGTACGTGTCGGGACGGCGCAAGGCGTGCTCACGCGGCGTCAGCCATTCGAACTTGTCGGTCATCTCTGCTCTGTCGTCGAGTTTCAAACAAAAAAAAACGAATTTGACTTAAAAATATTTTTTGTTCAACAGACAGAGGACATGCTCATCCGCGCGGCGATATTGTTGGGCGTGATGGTGGCGCAATCGTATGTGCCAAACCCTATGTTCAGGCCACGGGTCGGGTGGTACCAGCACGCAGACGACAACGACCCGTCTTTGTCGTGCATCACGCTGCAGAATGGCACACGCGTCTGCGCGTTGGATGCGTGGCTTCTGTCGAACGTCGACTACGAGGACTCGTATTGAAAATTTCACCACCCCACGGACATCGGCTGGCCCTCGCGCATGTGCTAGATGCCAAACTTCTGATTTTCTGAGTAGCTCAAGATCTCTCAGATCTGCCAACGCAACATGGAGGGTTTCGCCTTGGAGTACACTCACTTAAAATAGTGTACGCCTGGGACGCCTGTTCCCGAGCGCCTAGCCCTCGCCCCCGAAAAAATTTTTTGGGGCGGAATTTTTTTCAAGAGCACACCAGATGCCCATTCATCTGTCGCTAGTCGGGACGCCGTGGGACAATAATTTAGACAACATCCGATCCTGGTTTTCCGATACCGGCATACCAAACGACGACGTGGACGAGTTCAAGAAGATGGTCGAGACGGGTCGCATCAATCTGAACAAAGTCTATTATTTTCGTCACTGCTTCACTCGCGTAACAGTCCTACAATCGGCTGCCGAGTTTGCAGCCACGAAGTGCGCAAAGTTTGCTCTTGCTCACGGCGGCGATCCGTACTACAGGCTCGACGCTGATTTCGATTTCGAAGTGCCAGGGCTGCAACCCCTCATGTACGATTCCGACGACCATTTCACCGAAGACGACTACGACGAAGACAACGATGAGTACGATACAAAACGATACAACGCCCGATACAACCCCATGCAAGTCGCCATCATAGTGCACGGCCGAGACAGCCCCATCGCGGAAACGATGCGCTTCAAGCAGTTTTTGCGGCGCGGCTTCGATGCGTTTTGTCCAAAGCAGCGGCGTGCGCTGACGGTACTCCTCTGCGCCCAGCGGAGCGACTGTGCGCTCTCTCTTCTTCCGCAACACGTGCTCCATCTCGTGTTGCGCGGAGCCTTTTGCTGAAGAGCAGCCGGCGTCCTCCGTGTCCGATTACAAGTTTTTGAGGGGGACGCTTGCGACGGTTTAGGAGGAGGTCTGTACGGCTTTTTTTTTTTGAAAACGATGACGAGCCGTGGCCCTTGGCCGCCGCAGCTGAGCGTCTTCTTCCTGAAAGACGACGTCAGCGTGCGAGACTATCAGCTCGAGTGCAGTCGTATATGCGCCCGCCGCAACGGCTTCGTCGTCGCGCCCTGTGCATCAGGGAAAACCCTTATAGGTCTGCTCATCGCCGTACGCAACGGCGGCCGCGCCCTGATACTCACCCCTCGGTACGTGGACCAGTGGTGTCGGATGCTCTGCGACTTCTTCTCGACGTTCGATGGCGGCGGCGTCGTGCAGTACAAGTCCAACATTCGGTCGTCGTGCACGCCGGACGTCGTGGTGGCAACGTACGCATCCTTCCTCGCCAAGCCTCGGACCGCGTACGCCAAGCTGCTGCGCTCCATGCGATACAAGACCCTAGTGCTCGACGAAGCACACAATGCCGCGTCGCCCGCCCATTTGCGGCTGATCAAGGAGCTCCACGCGGAGTACATTATCGGCTTGACGGCAACCAAGGTGCGGGAAGACAAGGAGCTTGAGAAGCTCGAAGCGTACATTGGCGATGGCACCATCCACACAATCGATCGCGCGCCGCTGGTCGAGCAAAACTACGTGGCGCGCGTGCGTTGCGTCTACATGCGAGTGCCGTACGACGACCTGCTCGAATCCATCGT
>MDTE01008879.1_pt1 | contig 10483 bp, 8 predicted proteins | sample 811231 | NCBI WGS metagenome assembly MDTE01 (sample SAMN05326651, study PRJNA326480) | marine metagenome | isolation source: seawater | place: Indian Ocean: Red Sea | collected 2010 | reverse complement strand
GTCTTAGAGCAGGAATGGGTTATTGTGGAGCAAAGGATATTAAAACATTAAAAGATAAATCAAAATTTGTAAAAATTACTTCAGCTGGAATTGTTGAAAGCCATCCTCACGGAATTAATATAACCAAAGAAGCACCTAATTACTCTAGATAATCACGTATTATTTTAATTAATATTTTTATTTTTGCCTTTCTAAAATAGTACGTTGATGTATAGAAAATATCTATTTATTTTACTCCTTTTCTTATCAATATTTGCTTTTTCTCAGGCTGATAATTCTAAAATATTGTTTACTATTAATAATCAACCTGTTTTTGCTGAAGAATTTATCAGAGTATATAATAAAAACATAGAATTAATTCAAGATGATTCTCAGAAAGATATTGATAATTATTTACAGCTATATATAAATTATAAATTAAAATTATCTGAGGCATATTTAGAAAAGTTAGATGAAAAAGATACTTATAAAAATGAATTAAGTAAATATACAAAACAACTTCAAACATCTTTTCTTACAGATAAAAATACTGAAGATAAATTAGTGTTAGAAGCTTATGATCGTACAAAAAAAGAGGTTAATGTTTCCCATATATTAATTAGACTTGAAAAAGATGATAATGATACTACAGAGGTTTATAATAAGATCCAAAAGCTAAGAATTCCATTATTAAATGAAAATATAGATTCATTAATAAAGAAATATCATAACGGTAATGATGTAATTGTAGAGAATCTTGGATATTTTTCAGCATTTAAAATGATTTATAAGTTTGAGAATGTCGCTTATGATACTAAAGTTGGCCAAGTTTCAAAACCTTTTAGAACTGGTTTTGGTTATCACATTCTTAAAGTAAATGATAAAAGAGTTTCACTTGGTGAAGTAAATGTAGGCCATATAATGGCTTATAAAAAAAATTTAGGTGCGAGAGAAAAAATATATAGTTTGTACGATTCAATAAATAAAGGAGCAAATTTTGAGTCATTAGCTAAAAAACATTCTGAAGATAAGAATACATCATTTAATGGAGGTAGGTTAAGACCTTTCAGTAGTGGGGAGTTAAATTCTGTTGAATTTGAAAAAATGGCATTTAGTTTGAATAGTTTTAACAATATATCAATTCCTGTAGAAACAAGACTTGGATGGCATATTATCAAGTTATATTCTAGGTCTGAAATAAAACCCCTAGAGGATATAAAATCAATATTGAAAAATAAAATTAAACGAAGCTCAAGGTCATCAATTATAAGTAATTCATTTTACCAAATGCTATTAGAAAAATATAATGTAAGCTACAATAATGAGCATTTAAAATATTTTGATTCAATTATAAATGATGAGTTTTTTAGTGATTCTTGGGAAATTCCTGAAAATTTTGATGAAGATAAACTCCTGGTTCAAATTAGAGATAATAAATATAGTTTTATTGATTTTGTAACATATATTCAAGAAAATCAAGCTTCTAAAAATTTAAATAATACCACAACTAATGAATTATATAAAGATTTTTTAAATAAAAATTTACTATCTGTATACAAATTAAATCTTGAAACAGATAATAAGGATTATAGGTTAATATTAAAAGAGTATAAGGAAGGGCTTTTGCTTTTTGATTTAATGCAGGAAAAAATTTGGGGTGTAGCAAGCAATGATTCAATTAAATTAAATGAGTTTTACCAATCTAACAAACTAAAATACACTTCTTTTGATCAAGATAGAGGAGAGGTAATAAGTGACTATCAAGATTTTTTAGAGAATAAATGGATAGATGAACTTAAAAAAAATAATACTATTAAAATAAATAAGAAGTTATTTAAACAAATAAAAAAATCATTAAATAGATAATGAAGAGAGTAATGTTAATTTTACTTTTTATAATTTTTTCTTGTGAAAATTATTTTATTCCAAAGGATACAAATCCGATTGCGAGATTAGACGAAGAATATCTTTACATAGAAAATATAGAATATATATTTAATGATGTTGAAGGTCATTCAGATTCAATAATAAGACTAAATAATTTTGTAAATGAATGGGCAATAAATAAAATTTTAAGATCTGGTGCCAAACTAAATTTATCCGATAATAAATTATCAGAAATCAGTTCAATGGTATATGATTATGAAACTGAACTGCTTTCTAATAACTATCTAGAAGCCCTTATTAACTCTACTATAAAATTAGAAACTGATTCTATTGAATTAGATGAATTATACAATAATAATTTTAATCTTTTTGAGCTTCCTGAGGATATTCTTAAATATGCATTTATTTATTTGCCAAATACGAATCCTGATATAGGTCAAATAAGGGCTAAGTTTAGAAGATATAAAGAAAAGGATAAATTTCTTCTAGATTCTATCTCTTACCAGTTTATTAGTTATTCTTTTGAGGACTCAATTTGGCATAGAAAAAGTGATTTAATTAAATCTCTTCCTATAATGAATAATTATAGATATAATTCGTTAAAAAAATACAAATTTTTTCAATTTGAAGACTCTTTAGGACTATATTTGATTAAAATTACAAGTTTGTTAAAAAAAGGGGAGTATGCTCCTAAAGAATTTGTCTCTCCTACTCTAGAGTATATGATACTAAATAGAAGAAAAATTAATTTGGTAAATGAGATAAAAAAAGAAATACTTGATAATGCAATTCAAACTAATAAATTAGAAGTTTTTAAAAATGAATAGATATACTATAACTTACATATTACTTTTTGTTTTCTTAAGTATCAATAGTCAAAATAATAACCTTGAAGATAATACAAAAGTGAAAATTGATGGTGTAGCTGCTGTAATTGGAGATTTTGTTGTTTTAGAATCTGATATAGACAAACAATTTACGCAGTTAAAGGTTTCTGGAGTATCAACAAAAGATATCACCAGATGCCAAATCTTCGGAAAACTACTGGAAGATAAATTATATCAGCATCATGCTGTTCAGGATAGTATTGAAGTTAATAATGCTGAAATACAATCATATGTAGATCAACAAATAAATATGTTTGCTGAACAGATAGGCTCTATGGAGAAGCTAATTGATTACTATAATAAAGGTTCTGAACAAGAATTAAGATCGGAAATGTTTGAACTAAATAAAAATTCTGAGCTAGCAAAAAAAATGCAGGAATCAATTATTGAAGATATTGAAGTAACTCCAGAAGAAGTAAGACAATTTTTTAATTCAATACCAAAAAAAGATAGACCTATTTTTGGCACTGAATTAAGAGTATCACAAATTGTAATTATTCCTATAACAACAGATGAAGAAAAACAAAAGGTAGTTGATAGATTAAGACAGTTTAGAGCGGACGTAATAGAAAATGGAGCAAGTTTTGTTACAAAAGCTGTTTTATACAGTGATGATATTCCTTCAAGAAGAAATGGTGGAAAATATACGATAAATAGGAAAAGATCTCCTATGGTTAAAGAATTTAATGAGGTTGTTTTTTCTTTGGATGAAGGTCAGATCTCTGACCCTTTTGAAACTGAATTTGGATATCATATAATTTTGCTAGAGAAAATTCGTGGACAAGAATATGATGTAAGACATATTTTATTAAGGCCTAAAGTTAATCCTGAAGACATAAAAGATGCTAGAGATAAAATAGAGAAGATTAGAGAGAGAATAGTGGCTGGTGATATAACATTTTCTGATGCTGCCAGAGATTCCAGTGATGAAAAAGAAACAAAATTTGACGGGGGACTTTTAATAAATCCTGAGACCCAAGATTATAGTTTTGAATTAACTAAAATGGACCCAGAGTTATATTCACAAATTTCAAATCTTAAAGAAGGCGAGGTTAGTATAGTTTATCAAGATGAAGACAGAGTAAATCCTATAAAATTTAAAATTCTTTCTGTCTCTGAAAGATATGATGAGCATGTTGCAGATTTTTCAAAGGATTATCTTAAAATTCAAAAATTAGCATTGCAAAACAAGCAATTAAAGGAAATTGAAAAATGGCAAGATGATAAAATAAATGAGACATATATAAAAATATCTATGGAAAATAGAGATTGCAATTTTTATAGTAATTGGTTAAAAAACTAGATTTTTATGATTTTTGATTTTGAAATGATTGAAAAGGTGTATGATAGTATTGTCAAGAATGTCGATAATGCAAGAAAAATAATACAATCTCCTTTAACTCTTTCAGAAAAAATACTTTACTCCCATTTATGGAATAGCTTAGAAAGTCCTTTTGTTAGAGGTAAAGATTATGTAGATTTCAAGCCTGATAGAATAGCTTGTCAGGATGCTACTGCTCAAATGGCTCTTTTGCAATTTATGCAAGCAGGTAAATCTAAAGTATCAGTTCCTACGACTGTACATTGTGATCATTTAATCCTGGCTAAAAATGGAGCTGAAAAAGACTTAAAAAGAGCAAATTCTGTGAGTAGTGAAGTCTTTGATTTTTTAAAAACAGTCTCTAACAAATATGGCATAGGTTTTTGGAAACCAGGTGCAGGGATTATTCATCAAGTTGTATTAGAAAATTATGCATTCCCTGGAGGAATGATGATTGGGACAGATTCTCATACAGTAAATGCAGGAGGATTAGGTATGGTAGCGATTGGAGTAGGTGGTGCTGATGCAGTAGATGTAATGGCAGGAATGCCATGGGAGTTAAAATTTCCAAAAATTATTGGTGTTAAGTTAACAGGTGAACTTTCAGGCTGGACTGCTCCAAAAGATGTTATTTTAAAAGTTGCAGGAATTCTATCTGTTAAAGGAGGCACAGGATGTATTATTGAATACTTTGGCCCTGGTGCAAAATCAATGTCATGCACAGGTAAGGGCACAATATGTAATATGGGTGCTGAAGTTGGAGCTACCACATCCACTTTTGGTTATGATGAATCTATGGAAAGATATTTAAGGGCAACTGGAAGAAGTAAAATAGCTGATGCTGCAAATAAAATCAAAGAATATCTTACAGCTGATGAGGAAGTTTATAAAAATCCCGAAAAATATTTTGATCAATTAATAGAAATTAATTTAAGTGAGTTAAAACCACATTTAAATGGTCCATTTACACCTGACTTAGCTACACCGATTTCAGAAATGGCTAAAAAGGCTAAGAAAAATGAATGGCCTTTAAAAGTTGATTGGGGCTTGATAGGTTCCTGTACTAATTCTTCTTATGAAGATCTAACTAGAGCAGCTTCAATAGCTAAACAAGCATTAGAAAAGAAATTGAAAACAAAGTCAGATTTTGGAATCAATCCTGGTTCTGAACAAGTTAGATATACAGCTGAAAGAGACGGTATATTAAAAATATTTGAAGATTTAAATGCTACAATATTTACTAATGCTTGTGGCCCATGCATTGGTCAATGGGATAGAAGTGATATAAAAGGTGAGGAGAAGAATACAATAATTCATTCATTTAATAGAAATTTCTCTAAAAGAGCAGATGGCAATCCAAATACACATGCATTTGTTGGGTCTCCAGAAATAGTAGCTGCAATTGCAATTTCTGGAAGACTTGATTTTAACCCATTAAGTGATAGCTTAGTTAATGAAAATGGAGAAGAGGTTAAATTAGATCCTCCATCTGGTTTTGAATTCCCAAAAGATGGTTTCGACTGTGAAGATTCTGGCTATATTGAACCAATTGATGATGGAAATAAAATTGAAGTTAAAGTAAATCCTAAATCAGAAAGATTACAATTATTGGAGCCATTTAAACCAATTGGAAATCACATTAAGGATGCGAAACTTTTAATAAAAGCTTTTGGTAAATGTACAACTGATCATATATCTATGGCAGGTCCTTGGTTAAGATATAGAGGGCATTTAGATAATATTTCTAATAATTGCTTAATAGGAGCTGTTAATGCATTCAATAAAAAAACAAATTTTGTAAAAAATCAATTAACAGGAGAATACGGTGGTGTTCCAGATGTTCAAAGATTTTATAAATCAAAAGGAATAAAAACTATAGTTGTAGGAGATCATAATTATGGAGAAGGATCATCAAGAGAACATGCAGCCATGGAGCCAAGGCATTTAGGAGTATGTGCAGTAATAGTTAAATCTTTTGCTAGAATTCATGAAACAAACTTAAAGAAACAAGGAATGTTAGCTTTAACTTTTTCAAATGAATCTGATTATGATTTAATTCAAGAAAATGATCTTATTTCATTTATTGATCTAAAAGACTTTTCTCCCTCAAGACATCTTAAGATCCGATTAAAACATGATGATGGTTCATTTGATATAATTAAATTAAATCATTCTTATAATTCATCACAAATTCAATGGTATAAACTAGGTTCTGCATTAAATCTAATTAAAAGAGAAAATAATTAGTATGGTTTAAAGCCTGTAGTTAAATGTCTAAAAAAACTTATTATAAATTTAACGGAAAATAAGGAATTAATTATTTGAAGGTCAGTTAAAAAATTACTTTGCTCATCTAAGAATTTAAATATTTTATCAGTTTTATTTTTGGCAAATAATAGATAAAATAATTTCTTTCCAAATTCATTATTTCTATATAAAACATCTAGAAATATTTTATCCATGTGATAATATTTTGCTTTACTTTTAATAATAATTAATGAATTACCATTTTTTATTTCCTTAACTATTTTATCACTATTTCTTTCGCAGTTTTTAAACGAATATCCTGTAGATGGTTTAACCCATCCTCCTGCAGTTCCAATTTTAGTAATCTTATCTATGGATTGTTGAAAAAAAGGAAAGTTAGTCATTGGTATTATTCCATATTCTTGATTAATAATCTTGTAATTTTTAATTTTTAATATTTCATTTATATATTGGTGTAAATTATGATCATATTCTTTAGAATCAACTAGGTTTGGTGTAAAATATGTGTATTCTATTAAAGCCTTATTTTTGGATATAGGAAGTACATATGTAAAAGAAGTTTTATTATTATCTCCTATTCTATAATCCATTATTGTAAATGTTTTTGGCTTAAAAACAGATTCTTTAGTTTTAATAACCCAACCCTTAAAATGTTGTTTTAATGAAATATGTTTATCTATATCAATATTTTCTGTAATTCTACTATCAAAGACATGATCACATACATAATTACTTCTACTCCCTACAACAATTACATTTCCTTCTTCTTTTCTTATTTTTAGTATATCATCTTTAAGTAATTCTATATTATCATACTTAGACACCTTTTTTTTTACATATTCATAAAAATCATTTGATTTTATCATTTTATATGTATAGTCTTTTAGTTTTAAATTAATTTTTTTATGCTCGGTGATAAATTGGCTTTTTAACCATGACTTTGTGATAATTTTATCCCATTTTCCTTCACCTTTCTCCCAATATGAGAAACATTTTTCTTCGGTTTTATTGAATGATTTATCTATTAGCAATATTTTTTTGTTTTTAAAAAACTTATCATCAACCATTGAATTTATAAGATGTAATCCAGCTGTACCAGCACCCACAATGATATATTTGAATTGATTATTATCCATAGGCTTTATTTGCTAATTATATTATGCAGGATAGATTACTTATAATATTTTTTAAAATATTTTAAAGGAGGTAATAGCATTCCAAAGCATTCACCATCTTCTTTTCCTAAATGTTTGTGATGCATTTTATGAGCACGTCTTACTGCTTTAGCGTACCAATTATTAGTATTTTTAAATAATTTAAATCTTTGATGAATTAATACATCATGTACCAAGAAATATGTAATTCCATAAGCAAATATTCCAAACCCAATAGCAAAACCATATATAAATCCATATTCAACTTCAGAATAAAAAAAACTCATGCTAACGAGTGCATAAAAAATGAAGAATAAGTCATTTCTTTCCCACCACGAATGATGATCTTTCTTGTGATGGTCTTTATGAATTGACCATAAAAAACCATGCATTATATATTTATGTGAGAACCACGCCATAAATTCCATAAAACAAAAGGTAGATAGAAATACTATAATCCAGTTTAGAGTTTCCATTTACATGAGATTTAGTTGATATTTAACAAAGCTTCTTGTGAGAAGTTCTATCTTTTTTAGATTAGGAACTCTAACTCTAGCATTCTTTATTTCTAAAGCTGGTGTTTGTTTTAGTTTTTTAAGTAATTGATTATAGTATCTATATGCCATAAATACTCCAAACTTAGCTTCAACAGGAAGTTTTTTTATTCCCATCAATCCTTTTTTAAAATCATCTTCAATATCATTAATTATTTCTTTTTTTGACTCCTCATTAAAATTATTTAGATGAATATTTGGAAAATAAGATCGCTTTAGAATTTCAAAGTCCGATTTAAAATCTCTAAGAAAATTTACTTTTTGAAATGCAGAACCTAATTTCATTGCATAATCTTTAAGATTGTTATATTTCTTTTCATTTCCTTTAACAAAAATTTTAAGACACATAAGTCCTACTACATCTGCAGAACCATATATATAGTTTTCATATTCTTCTTTAGTTTTATACTCATCTACTGTTAAGTCTTTTCTCATGCTGTTCATAAATGCATCTACAAGTTCTTTTCCTATATTATATTTATGATATGTTATTTGAAATGAGTTTAATATTGGATTTAAGTGGATTTTATTTTTAAGAGCTTTGTCCAAATCTTTAGAAAACTCTTCAAAAAGAATATTTTTATCATAATCATGAAATGAATCTACTATTTCATCTGCAAATCGAACAAAACCATAAATGTTATAAATATCTTGCCTAATATTTTTTGAAAGCATTTTACATGCCAATGAAAATGATGTACTATAAGTGTTTGTTACTTTTTTACTACAGCTATATGAGACTTCGTCAAATATTTTTTTCATTTTATAATGATAATTTATGTTTACAATTTAAAAAAAAAATCAATTAATATCATATTTTAGTATTAAATCGCTTACAAGTTTCCCTGACACGATGGCAGGAGGCACTCCAGGACCAGGAACTGTAAGTTGTCCACAAAAGTAAAGATTTGGTACTTTCTTGCTTTTAAGCTTAGGCCTTAAAAAAGCTGTTTGAAATAATGTGTTTGCAAGACCATATGCATTTCCTTTATATGAATTGTAATCATTAATGAAATCATTAACGCAATAACTTTTTAAGTAAATAATTTTATTCTTTAAATTTTGTTTAGTTATTTTTTCAAGTTTTTTAATTACTATATCTAAATATTTTTTTCTTGTTTCTTCGTTGTCATTAAGATTTGGAGCTATTGGAATTAAAAATACACCATTTTCACAGCCTTCTGGAGCAGTATGTTTATGTGTTTTTGAAGTGAAACTTGCATATAGTAATGGGTTTGTTGGCCACTTAGGGTCATCATAAATTTCTATTGCATGCTGATCAAAATTAGTATCAAAAATTAAATTATGATGAGCTATGTTATCCAGTTTTTTATTAAAACCAATATAAAAGAGTAATGCAGATGGTGCTAAGGTCCTTTTGCCCCAATATTTTTCTGAATATTGTCTTAAATTTGTTGGAAGTAATTTTTCAGTAAAAGCATAATCTGCTCCTGAAAGAACAATATCGCATTTTATGATGTTTTTATTTATTTCTATACCAATTACCCTATTTTTTTTTGTGATAATTTTTGAGACATTAGAGTTATTGTAAAAACAAACTCCAAGGGATTCTGCTAGTGAAATCATTCCTTGAACTACATCGTAAAATCCATTTTTAGGTTGGAACGTACCTAACCCAAAATCAGCATAATTCATAAAATTATAAAAAGCAGGTGTGTCAGATGGTTTTGCTCCTAAAAATAAAACTGGGAATTCAAGAATTGCTCTAAGCATAGGATTTTTAAATTCTTTCCTCACCACTCTTCTTATATTTGTTAGAAAATATTTTACATTTTTTATTGTATCCTTAGTGATCAATTCTAGAGGCGATTCTCCAGGCATTTTATAAATAAGATCTAGCACAGCGATTCTATAATTTTCTCTTGCATTTAAAATAAATTTTTCCAATTTAACTGAGCTTCCTGGTTCTATTTCTTCAAACCTCTTACATATTTTTTTTAATGAATCTTCAATTGGAATAGTATTATTTTCATCAAAATATACAGAATATGCGGGATTCAACTTGGTTAACTCATAATAGTCACTAGTTTTTTTGTTAAAATCATTGAAGAATCTATCAAAAACATCTGGCATCCAGTAGAAGCTAGGGCCAATATCAAATGTAAAGCCATTTTCTTTTAATTGTCTGGCTCTTCCTCCAAAATCACTGTTTTTTTCGTAAACCGAAACTTTATAACCACTTTTTGCCAAATAACATGCAGCAGAAAGAGAGGAGAATCCAGAACCTATAATTGAAATGGACTTATTCATATAGAATTATTATAAGTGCGTACGAGAAGACTCGAACTTCCACAACTTATTAAGTTATTAGGCCCTCAACCTAACGCGTCTACCAATTCCGCCACGTACGCCTAATTTGGGTTAATGACTTTGAATCAATTTGTGACCTGGCTGGGTCTCGAACCCAGGACC
>MDTE01001038.1_pt1 | contig 10483 bp, 10 predicted proteins | sample 811231 | NCBI WGS metagenome assembly MDTE01 (sample SAMN05326651, study PRJNA326480) | marine metagenome | isolation source: seawater | place: Indian Ocean: Red Sea | collected 2010 | reverse complement strand
GGGTCGGTACAAGTCGGTGGCGAGCCGCACCCCGTCCCGCATCGGGACCATGAGGTCCTGGGCGACGACGATGCCGTATTCGGGCAGAGAAGATTCTTGCTTCATGCGAGTTTCTCCAGGTAAAAAACCTCGGTTGACGGCGCCGGAACCAACCGCGGCCAAATTATTAACGTGTCTTTATGGCTGTAATATTCCGCCCTGGTGCTCCTCGTCAAAGGACGGAGGGCCCTAAATGCCATCGACCACCTTGGTACCTGCTGCGACCGCCGGTGGCCAGGACGACCCGACCGGACAAATCCCAGTTCTTCGGGTACAGGGTGCCGCATCCTTTCGGGCCTCCATAGAAAATATAATCTCCCGACCTGCCGCCGCCACCTACCTTGATGAAACCCCCTGCATTCTCTATAATCAGTATTTTGACAGAGCGGCGGCTCGACAATCGTCGTTTAACACCGCGGTTTATTGCGCTAATAACCGAGCGACGTTGGAGGACGACGCGGTCCGGGCCTGCGAGCGGCTAAACTATTACGACCTGATGCGACGCAAGGAGCGCTGAGAAAGCCATGCCTCTAACCGAACAGCAAGTGCGCTTTTTCGATCTCTTCGGCTACCTGAGCTTCCCCGGGCTCTTTGCCGCTGAAGCCGCGGCCATCACCCAGGCTTTCGAAGCAATTTGGGCCGCCCGCGGCGGCGGCCACCATCAGCACCCGCACGACCACGAGCGCAACTCGGCTCTGCTGCCCTTTATCGACCTGCATCCCCACCTGTGCGCACTCCTCGATGACGAGCGCGTCGAAGGCATCGGAACCGGCCTGTTGGGGGAAGATTTCAACTACATGTCGAGCGACGGCAATTTCTACGTCGGCGACACGGTTTGGCACTCGGACGGCTACAAACGTCCACGCGGCTATCGCTCGATCAAACTGGCCTTCTACCTGGATTCCGTGGGCCGCGATACCGGCTGCCTGCGGCTCGTTCCGGGAAGCCACAGGATCGGCGAGGCCTACGCCGAAGCGGTCCACGAGACGATAGCCACCTCGGGTGCCAACCGCACCGAGGAAGACTGGGGCATCCCCGGCACCGAGGTCCCGGCCCTGGCGCTGGAAACCGAACCGGGAGATCTGCTGGTCTTCAACCACCGCATCAAGCACGCCTCCTACGGCGGGGGCACGCGGCGGCGCATGTTCACAATCAATCTGCAGCAGCGCTTTCGGGAAGAGGACGAACAGCTACTGCGCAACTGTATAAGCGACCTGGCCGGGTATTGGAGTGAGCGGGCCTACGCACCGCTGATGGTGGAGACGGCCGGACCGGGCCGCATGCGCCATCTCGAGCAGCGCCTGGCCCACGATGACCACCTGCCCGAACTGGTGGCCAGGGCGCGCCGGAAAATGAGCGAACCGAGGCGGTTCTAGACACCCTCCCGGCTTTGCAGCTCGCACAAGTAGGGTTAGCTGCACGATCTCGTGCGGTCCTGGGACTCAGCGCAGAGGAGGAATAAGAGAAATGCACTACAAGGGCAAACTTATCGTCAAAAACGACGAGGGCATCCGCGAACACAACGACTGGGGCACCCTCAACAAACTGCTATGCAAGGAAACCACGGGGGATGAAAACTTCACCTTCGGGGACATCACCTACAAGCCCGGCGGCGTGCGCGGTCCCGACAGGGGCGATGAGGCCTTCCACTGCCTGCGGGGAGAGGGCATATTCAGAGCCTGGCCGCAATTCGTTCCCGAAGACGAGCCCATCACCATCCGCATCCGCCCGGGCACCGAGTACTACGTCCGCCACGACATACCGCGGAGCATCGAGAACACCGGCTCCGAACCTCTCTTCGGCGCGATCACCCTCTGCCATCTGGAACGGCCGTGCCACGCCCATTATTTTTCCCACGAACCAGGCATGGGCAACGAAGTGCACCGCCACGGTCCGGACAAGCAGGGCGAGTTGCTGCGGCAGGATTTCGTCGAGGCCATGTACCTGGTCGAAGGACCGGGCGCCGTGTCGCTGGCCGATCCCTTCAATCAAACTATAACCGACCACGTGATCGAGGTGGGGTCCGCGGTCTACCATCCACTCAACAGCCTGCACCGGCAATTCAATCCCAGCCGCGCGGGCAAGGCAAATTTCTGGATCCACGCCGGCTATTACCACGGCGCCGGCAGAGTGACGGCCGGCGCTTTTGACCTACCCGAATTCACTTTCTGGCACCGGGAAAAATAGACGGACATAGCAGGCAGGGCGCGCCGCAGTCCTGCCTGCCCTGCGCTGCTTTGTGCCGCTAACTTATTGCAGAGATCAATTGTGAAAACCGTGATTTGCATAGGAGATTCGATCCGCATGGGCTACGAACCCACGGTGGTGAAAGAATTGCAGGGCTGGGCCGAGGTGCGCGAAATGGGCCGCACCCAGGGCGGCAATACCCGCAATGTGCTGGCACACCTCGACGAGTGGGTGATCCGGCACGACCCCGACATCGTGCACCTCAACGCCGGCCTGCACGACATGGCGCGAGAACCGGGTCCCGGCCCCGAAAACCGCGTGCCCCTGGACGAGTACCGGAGCAATTTGCACCAGATCCTCTCGGCCCTGCAGACCGGCACCCGGGCCACGCTGATTTTCGCCCTGACCACGCCCGTGGACCTGGCGCGCCAGCACGCCGTGAACTACGGTATCAACCGCACCACAGAAGATGTGCTCAAGTACAACCGGGCCGCTACCGAGGTAACGGCTAAACTGCAGGTGGCAATCGACGATCTCCATCAGGTGGTGGTGGAAAATGGAATCGACGAGATGCTGGGTCCGGACGGGGTCCACTTCACCGCAGAGGGCGCGGCCGTTCTGGGGCGGGCCGCGGCCGCAGCCATCCGCGCAGCTGCATGAAAACTCAGCCTGGAAACATACTGTGCGACAATATTCCAGCTCGCAAAACGACCGGGAAGACATGGCAAAATGATGACCGATGAAGAGCGTTATCTCTTCGATCTACAGGGCTACATGGTGATCGAAGATGTGCTCAAGCCCACCGAGTTGAGCGCCCTCAACGACATGCTCGATGAGTACGACCTGTGGAACGAAGCTCCAGAGCGGGATCGCTTCTTCGATTACTGGAAGAACGGCGATGGCCAGCTTTCGGCCGGACCGCTACACCGTTTCGCCAAGCCCTTTCGGCAACTGGTCGGCCACACCCGCATCGTCCCCTATCTCGCCGACCTGCTCGGCAAACAGTTTCGTTACGACCACGGTCAAGCCATGCTGATGAGAAGGGGCGGAGGCCCTTTCGAATTGCACGGCGGCGGCGTGCCGCGGCTGCCGGGAATCCGCTATGAGGTCGCCGACGGACAGCTGCATTCCGAACTTCTGGTCGTCGAGTACGCGTTGTGCGATGTCGGCGAGACGGACGGCGGCCTCTGCGTTCTGCCGGGCAGCCACAAGAGCAATTTCGCCTGTCCGCCGAGTTTCGCATCCTTCGAGAAAACGGGGCCATGGCTCCGGCCCGTGCCGCAAAAAGCCGGTTCGGCGGTTATTTTCACCGAAGCACTCACGCATGGCACCTTGGCGTGGACCGCAGCCCATGAACGCCGGGCGCTTTTTTACCGCTATACCCCGGGGCATATGGCCTTCGTGGGGCGCTATCGGGAAGACGGACTCGAGCAGCCCGATGGCGGTTACCCCCGGCCTTCGCACAGCCCCGAAGATGATTGGAGCCCCGAAGAGCGGCGCATTCTGGAGGCCCCGTACTGGTGGAATCGCAGCGATACTTTTCCACCCAGCTCAGACGACCAGTCTTGAGCGAGCGCGGGATGGGCCTGCACTTTTGCAGCACAATCGGCAAATCGCTTCAAACATCACCCGGGTACGAGACTATTGCTCAATAACCCGAAACGGAGAATCCGACAGCTGCATGGGAAATGCTCATGGCAAACCAGCACGAGATGAACGGAACTAAAAATCGAGGGCTCGACAAGCGCTATCTCCTCAACGACGAGGCGATGCAGGATTTTATTATAAATGGCTATCTGGTAGTGAAGCCGGATCTGCCCCCCGATTACCACCAATCGGTTTTCCGGCAATGCTCGGAGATCCTTGCGCAGGAAGAGCATCCGCCGGGAAACGATCTACTGCCCAAAATCCCCATGCTCCAGAAAGTCTTCGATGATCCCGTGGTCAGCGGTGCACTCGCCAGCATTCTGGGGACAAACTACATCATGCACCAACACCGCGTTTGCCATTATCATCCACCGGGAAGCAAAGCGCAAAATTGGCACAAGGACTATCCCCTGGGCGGGAATGTACGCTGCCATCGAGTGCGCCTGGCGATGGCTTTTTACTACCCTCAGGACGTCACCGAGGACATGGGCCCCACGGCGATTCAGCCGGGCACGCAATACTATGTGGATCCCGCCGCGGAGATCCCCGGCTTAGCACTGTGCGGCGAGGCGGGCACGGTGACCATTGTGCACTATGAACTTTGGCATCGGGCGACGCAGAATCGGAGTGATAAGACGCGCTTCATGTTGAAGTTTCTCTTTTGCCGCACCGAGGAACCCCAAGGGCCATCGTGGGATGCCGAGAATCCAGTCTGGGAGTTCGAACGCGCAGCCGCGCTACCAAAAAATCCGGGGGCGAATAGGGACCAATGCGGTCACCGGGTCATCTGGGGCCATCTTTGGCAGTGGTACTGGGGGCGGCAGAATGGCCACGCGAGAGTTGCCCCATCCCCGCGTTGCGACGACATGGCAGCCGCGCTCCAGGCGCTGCGCGACGAAGATGCTTCAGTGCGTCAATGCGCCGCGGATGCACTGGGCTCTATCGCTCGAGCAGCCGAGGAGGTCATCGCCGCACTGCAAAAGGCATTGCGCGATGCAAATGAAGCGGTGCGCCTCAACGCCACCTATGCCCTGGCTGCGATTGGCGAACCCGCGGTGCCGGCATTGATCGAGGCACTGCGGGAAGAATCGGAGGCGACCTGGAAGCGCAACCTGAATCGGAACGACTTCACCAATCCGAGCCAACTCGATGCGCCCTACGGATTGGCTGCCATTGGCGAGCCCGCCGTGCCGGCATTGAGCGCAGAACTGGGAGCGCGGGACTGGTGGGTGCGGGCGGCGGCGGCAAACGCGTTGGGGTGCATGGGACGGGCCGCTGAAGCGGCCGTCCCCGCTTTGCTTGGGGCCTTGAAAGATGAGTCGGAGTGGGTTCGTCGAAATGCTGCGGACACCCTGGGCAATATCGGAGATTTTCCTTCTCCGCTCGAGGCGGCGGCGGCTTTGGGCGAGGCCTTGGGCGACGAGCGCCCGGTGTCGCCCTGGTCCCTATCGGGCCAGCCCTTTCGCGAAAATGCAGCGGCTGCCCTGGCGAAGATGAATCAATGCCCGCAAGGGGTTGTGCCGGCATTAATCAAGGCCTCGGGAGCGGAAAATGAGTATATCCGTTTCTGGACCTCCATGGCCTTGGAGGACGTGCGAAAAGGCTGATGCGCCAGGACTGCCACGCAGCTGAGCCTCCCGTTCCCGGGGCGTCGAGAAACGCCAGAGCCCAACCCCCCCTCGGTGCCGCCACCGCGAGCCCTCTGCTGCACGGCTACAGTGATCTCTAAGGACACCCACAATATGGCGTGCAAAACCTACGTCGAAACGTTTGCAGAAGGTCCCGGCGGCTGGCTGGGCTGGAATGAAAAGGGCGCCCAGCCGCTCGATTTCATCGAGGGAGCGGCACTTTCGCGCAGCCCCTGGTGGATCGACTCCAACCACGCGCCACCCGGCGGCGGCTACCTGCACCTGCTCTACTGCCTGCACCTGCACGAACAGTTCAGCTCCATGCCGCAACATCGGCAGGCCGGCGGCCCGAACCGCTTTGTCGAGGGCGGCTTTCCCACCGATCTCACCAACGCAAAAATGACCTTGCGACTCAAAGGCGAGGTGGATGCAAAGGGCGCCCAGCTGGTGCTGCTGGCACAGGCTGGAGTCGGCGAGATCTACGTCAATGCGGTACTGCTGGGACAACCCTTTGCAATCGGGCCACAGTGGTCCGAGCAGACCATCACGCTGGCACCCGATCCCGAGCAGTGGAAATGCCTGGGCTCGCATCAGGATCGCCTCGGATTCTACGGCTGGGGCGAAATCGATACAGTTTTGCGCGATGTCAACTGCGATATCATCCTGGTACTGCACCCCCTGGACGTGGTTCCGACCACGCCCGCGGACGGCGATTACCACCGCCTTCGGGCCCACGACGACTACGTGCCCGATCGCGCCCGCCTGCCCAGCGGCCACGTGCTGCTGGACCAGGTGCGCATCGAATTTGCCCACAGCTAGGCGCAGAGACGTCCTCTGCAAGCCCGCGGATTTGTCCTCCATTCCCCCGCTTGGAAAAGGGGCTACCTGAGGTATTCCTTATGGCTTCTCCCCTGCGCAATAAAACGCCGCCCTACGAATTGCCTTCGAATATTGTCTACTTCCACGACTGGCGCTACGTCGACCACGGCAAGGTCGGCTGGACGACAGCAGACCCAAAGCGCCCCGCCCTGTGGACCACCGAACCCATCCCGCCGCTGCACTACGAACCGCAGCTGCTGCCGGTGGGCATCCGCTTGCGCTGCCAAGCGGCGCGCAAAACCGAGCCCTTCCTGCTGCCCCGCATGACGGATGAAGACTTCGTCTTTAGTGGCACGGTCCTGCACGACCAGGGCTGCTACCGGCTCTGGTTCGACTGCTGGCCGGTCGAACACATCGGCGATAAAGAGCATCCCGTGGGCCACTTCAACTACGTGCGCTACGCCGAGTCGGACAACGGTCTGGACTGGCGCTTCCCCTCCCTGGGACTGGTCGAGCGCCGCGGCAGCAAGGCCAACAATGCCGTCTACGGCCCCCCCCTGACGCCCGCGACCGGGTACCACGGCGGCGGCGTTTTCAAAGACGAATCCGCCCCCGCCGCAGAGCGCTACAAGATGATCTACCAGGGTACTCTGAGCGCCGCCATGCAACAGCGCTACCAGCGGCGCAGGCCCGATGCCGTAGGGGCTTTTATTGCGCGTCGCAAGGGGCCGTGGTCCGGGCTGATGGGCGCGGTGTCTCCCGACGGTCTGCAGTGGACGCCGCTGGCCGAGGTCCTGGTGGCCCAGATCAGCGACACCCACAATGTCTGCGAATACGATCCGGTGCTGGGCCAGTACGTGGCCTATTGCCGCAACTGGTTCTTCAACCGCCGTACCATCGGCCGCATCGCCGCAGATCAATTTGCCGACTTTCCGCTTTCCGAGGAGGTATTCTGGCCCGGCACCCTGGAGCAACCCTTCGAGGTTTGGTACCTCAACGCCAAGACCCGGATGCCGGGCACCACCGACTACCATCTCATGTTTCCGACGCGCTGGAGCATCGCCGATGATCGTTTCGACTTCTTCATGGCCACCAGTCCGGACAATATAACCTGGAACCTGGTGCCCGGCGGGCCGGTGTGCACGCCGGGCGCCAGCGGCGCCTGGGATGGCGGCCTGGTCGGCCCCGGCCTGGGCCTGGTCGAGTTGCCCGACGCGCGCATGGGCATCCCCCTGGTCGGCTCCCCCGTGCCGCACAAACACCCGCGTCGGCCGCCGCTGGGGGCGCTGGCCTGGGCCTGGTGGCCCCGGGGCCGCCTGGTGGCGCTGGAAGCGCCGGTGGAAGGCCGCTTTGCCCTGTGGCCGCTCAGCATCCCGCAGCGGCGCGTCCGCCTCAATTTCAGCACTGCACCCAGCGGCAACATCCAGGTGCAGGCCCTCGACGGCGACTACCAGATCCTCCCGGGGCGCTCCTTTGCCGAGTGCGACGACCTGGAGGGCGATCACCTGGGGCGCCCAGTGACCTGGAGAGGACAGGCCGATCTGGGACACCGGGGGGACGGGCCCGTGGTGCTGTGCTTCCGCCTGCGCTGCGCCGAGCTCTACAGCGTCGAATTTGAGTAGCGCTTGACAGGCGCTGTGCCGAACCCCTATTTCTGCAATCGTCGGCAGGGATGCGGCAATGAATACCAGTGAATTCGCCGCCGCCTGCGCTCGAGGCCCACTGCACTGCGCCCTGACCCCGGCGGCCGCCGGGGAGTTGGCCCGCCGGCTCTTCACAGAGGAAAAACCGGTCTAGGAGGCGATCTCCAAGGTCGAGATCCACGTGGTCCAGGCAGCGGCACACGCACTGCCGGAGAAGTGGAAAATCGCAGGGAGCCGCTGCCTGTTGCGACGCTGCGACAAAGAGGAGAAAACATGAAAGTCGACCCGCGGGATCTACTCGAAAAGGGCTATCTCATCGTCCCCCAGGCCATCGCCCCCGAGCGCCTGGAAGGGTTGCGCGCCAGTTTTGCAAAACTGGTCGAGCGCCAGCGCTCGATCTGGGCTCGGGAGCGCCAACCGGGCGATCCGCCCGGCGGCCACTGGGAAACTGCGGCCCAGCCGCGTCTCTCCTCCTTCGAAGGCCTGATCGACGCGGCTACAGCCGATGCAGTGGAATTCTGCATGGGCGAGACCACCCTGGGCGTATGCCGCCAGCTCATGCAGGCGCCGGACGTGGGGATTCACCTCTACATGATGATGTGCAGTCCGGTCCGGGATCACGGTCCGGCCAGCTGGCACCGCGACATCCACCCGATCGACCAGGCGCCGCTCAACGGCCTACAGCTGGATCTGCTCAATAACTCCCCCGCCTATCTGCAGTGGAATATACCCCTCTACGACGACGATGTGCTCTGGGTGGTGCCCGGCAGCCACCGCCGTTCCAACAGCGAAGCGGAAAACCAGCAGCTGCGGAAAAACAGCCGGGTGCCCCTGCCCCACAGCATGCCGGTAGAGCTCAAAGCCGGCGATGGGGTGGTCTACACCAATACCATCCTGCACTGGGGCAGCAACTACAGCAGCAAACTCAGGCGCACCATCCATCTTGGTTATCGGGCCTTTGGCGGCGGCAATTACCCCCACGTTCCCGGAATGTACTACAGCGAGGGTTTCGCGCGCCACCTACAGCCGGAATTCCAGCAGATTTTTGCGCGCCACCAGGCCCTCTACGCGGCCGAGTGCGACCAGATCGAGGCGACCTACCGGGCCCTCATCGAGCGCGACGAGAAGACCTTCCGCGCCGGTATCGAATACCTCCACTCCGGTGCGGTGGGCGCCATCGTCTGTGTCATTCTGCTCTCCAAGCTGGCCTACAAGATCCTCTTTGGCAGCCATCCCAACCGGGGCGGCTACGGCGGCGACTTCACCCAGGAAAAGCAGCTCGGCCCGCGCTTTACGAAAGCAGAGTTGGAGCTGCTGTGGCAGCGCTTCGAGCCGCTGGACAAAAAGCTGCAGGCCGACGCCGAACAGTACGTCCCGGGCTTTCAGTCCGGACCCATGCCCTACTACTTTCAAGAGATGCCCGAGAATCTGGATATCGACGGATTTATCGCCACCTGGAGGACCTGAGGAGCGCAGCCCAAGAGCAGCTGTTTGAAAATGCGCGGCGCGCTCAGAGCAGGGGCGCAAAGATGACTGCAAGGACGGTTTTTTTGGCCGCAGCCATGAATAAAAAAATCTATTGAGGAGGAAAACTCGTGAGCAAAACTAAAAAAGCGGCGCGACAGATAGAAGTGCGGGTGGGCGCGGTGCAGATGATTTCGCAAATCGACGATACCCCGGGCAATATCGATAAGGCCCTTTCCTACTGCGATCGGGCGGCAAAAAAAGGCGTGAAGATCCTCTGCCTGCCCGAGTGCGCCAGCACCGGCTTTGAGTGGCTCGAGCGCAAAAACGCGGCGGCGACGATTCACGCCGAACCGGTGCCCGGCCCCATGGTGCGCCGCTTTGCAGCAAAAGCCCGGGAAACCGATATGTACATCATCTTCGGCATGGTGGAGCGGCCGCGGAATGGGCGCCGCATATACAATACCGCCTTTCTGGTGGGAGCGCGGGAAGGCTATATGGGCCGCTTCCGCAAGGTGCTCTCCGAAAAGGTCTTCAGCGACGGCACGGAGGCACCGGTATTCGACACCTGCTACGGCAGGATCGGCATCTTCATCTGTGCCGATATGCGCTCGCCGGAACTGTCCCGGCTGCTGGCGCTCAAGGGCGCCCGGATATTGTTCCAGCCGACCAACTACTTCTACAAAGACGGGATAGGTATCAAGCGCCACTACATGGGCAAAAACGCGGCGCAGCGGGCGCGCGCCATGGACAACGGCGTCCACCTGGTGATCGCCAATGCCGGGCGCCCCGAATACGTCAACGACAGCCGCATCCTGGCCCCCAACAGCCAGGGGCCTCCACAGCATCTGGCCCGCGCCACGCGCCGGGAGCAGCTGCTGGTGGCCGACATCGCCTACGATCTCGAGGACAACCGGGTGGCCCATGCGGCGGCGCATTCGCCGTGGTTGTTCCGCGAGTTGGGCGCGGCCATGGTGCGGGCGGCAAAGCGCTAGAACGCAACGCAAAATATTGCGGTCCAACCGCTCGAGGCGGGAAGAAATTTTTTATCGGCGG
>MDTE01192847.1_pt1 | contig 10484 bp, 8 predicted proteins | sample 811231 | NCBI WGS metagenome assembly MDTE01 (sample SAMN05326651, study PRJNA326480) | marine metagenome | isolation source: seawater | place: Indian Ocean: Red Sea | collected 2010 | reverse complement strand
GAAGATGGACCTGAGATAGCCAAAGTAAGCACAGTTGGAGCTGGAATGGCATTTAAAGTTGGAACAGCAGGGAAAATATTTAGAGCGCTTGCAAATAAAAATATTAATATTGAAATGATTGCTACAAGCGAGATAAGAACTTCTTGTATCGTCCTAGAAAAGGATTGCGACCAAGCAGTCAATGCTATTCATTCTTATTTCGAATTAGATAAATAATTAATTAACTACTTCTAGATAATTTTTGCCTTAGTTTCTTAATCCTATCTCTGAGATTTGCTGCCTCTTCAAAATTGAGATCTTTTGCAGCATCTCTCATCTTACTTTCTAATTTATCAATTAAATCAGGCATTTCTTCAAGTAAACACTGATTATCTTTAGAATTTAAAATATCATCTGTTTTATTGTTAACAATATTTATAAGATCTTGAGATAATCCTCCACTATCTAATTTTCTGGATAATTCTAAAAATGATAATATTGAGTTTTCTATTTTCTTACCGGCAGGTTTCGGAGTAATGCCATTGATCTGATTATATTTTTTTTGGATAGTTCGTCTTCTATCAGTTTCAGATATTGCCTTTTTCATAGATTCTGTAAAGTTATCTGCATAAAGTAATGCAACCCCTTCGACATGCCTTGCAGCTCTTCCAATAGTTTGTATTAAGGAACGCTCCGCTCTCAAAAATCCCTCCTTATCTGCATCTAAAATTGCCACTAAAGAAACTTCCGGCAAATCAAGTCCTTCTCTAAGCAAATTTACTCCAACTAATACATCATATTCACCCAGTCTAAGATCTTGTATAATTTCTATCCTTTCAATTGAATGAATTTCGGAATGCAAATATCTCACTCTTACTTTATTATCCGACAAAAAATCTGTAAGATCTTCAGCCATTCTTTTTGTAAGTGTCGTAACAAGTACTCTTTGTTTCTTATCAGCTCTAACTCTAATTTCTGACAAAAGATCCTCCACTTGACCATTACTAGGCCTTACATCAATGATTGGGTCTAAGACGCCAGTTGGTCTTATAACTTGTTCAATAAACTGGCCTTCACATTGATCTAACTCCCATTGACCAGGAGTTGCACTAATAAATAATGTCTGTCTAGATTTTTCCCAAAACTCTTCGCACTTCAAAGGCCTGTTATCGGCAGCACTTGGCAACCGAAAACCATGATCTATTAAGACCTTTTTTCTGGCTTGATCTCCATTGTACATTGCATGTAATTGTGGGCATGTTACATGACTTTCATCAACAACTAATAACCAATCTTTTGGGAAATAATCTATTAAACATTCTGGAGGAGTCCCAGCCTCTCTTCCAGCCAAATGACGTGCGTAATTTTCAACGCCATTACAGTATCCTACTTCTCTGAGCATTTCCAAATCATATTTTGTGCGTTGTTCTAAACGCTGAGCCTCCAACAACTTCCCTTCATAGGTAAATTTATTTAATTGTTCTTTTAATTCACTTTTTATGGCACTAATAGCAGCGTCTAATCTTTCTTTTGGAGTAACAAAATGCTTTGCAGGATAAACACTAACTTGATCAAGACTTTCAAGAATCTCCCCAGTTAATGGATCAACAAATCTGATAGCCTCTATCTCATCACCAAATAACTCAATTCTTATCAATCTATCTTCATAAGCTGGACCAATCTCTAATACATCCCCTTTAATTCTAAATCTTCCTCTAGTAATTTCTACATCATTCCTTGTATATTGATTGTCTACTAATGCTCTTAAAGAAGAACGTAAATTTATTGTCTCTCCTACTACAAATTTAACAGCTGCTTTTAGATATTCACTTGGTATTCCAAGACCATAAATACAGCTAATTGATGCAACAACAATTACATCTTTTCTTTCAAATAACGATCGAGTAGCCGAATGCCTAAGCATATCAATTTCCTCGTTAATTGATGCAGTTTTTGCTATGTATGTATCGCTTACTGGAACATAAGCTTCGGGTTGATAATAATCATAGTAAGAAATAAAGTATTCAACAGCATTTTTAGGAAAAAACTCTCTTAATTCATTGCATAATTGAGCAGCTAAAGTTTTATTATGTGCCAAAACTAGAGCAGGCCTTCCAGTTTGTTCTATTACATTTGCAATAGTGAATGTTTTCCCGGTCCCGGTTGCTCCTAATAAAGTTTGAAATTCCTTACCACTATTGACTCCATGAACTAATTTTTTAATAGCTTCTGGTTGATCACCATTCGGCTCATATGGTGCTTGAAGCGTATATTTATTCATTCAGCTAATAGCTTGCTCTATATATATTAGGAAATTTTTTCTTTGATTATTGAATTTTCCAAAGATTCTTTTAAACCTCTAACAACAGCAATCATTGATATAAAATCATCTAATTTATTAACTACAGATCCAACTCCAACTGCGGAAGCTCCACATGATAAGGCTAAGGGACATGTTACCTCACTTAAGCCTGAAGCACTCATAATTGGAGTATGAATAGACTGTTTCTTAAATTCTTTATTTATTGCAAAAGTAGCTGTCAATGTAGGTACTGACATTTCAAATAATCCTTGTATACCTGAATTATATGGATTAGCACTTTTACCTCCTTCAGTTTGAATGATATCAGCGCCTTCAAAAACTAATCTAACTGCAAGATCAACTTGTCTATCTATAGGAATAGTATGAGGGACTGTAACTGATAGAGGGACATTAGGTAAAATATCTTTAGTTTCTTTTGTAAGATTTAAAACTTTCTCCTCCGAGAAAGTAATGCCTTGTTCATAAAAACTATCATAGTTTCCTATTTCGATTAACGTAGCTCCTGCTTTTACTGAATTTAAAAATGATTTAGGATCTACGGAACTTACACAAATTGGTAATGATGAGATTTCAATAGCAGATTCAACCAATTCAGGTTTACAAGCTATATCAATCAAATCAGCACCTCCTAAAAACGCTGCTTCCGATATTTTTTTAACAGATTGGGGGTCGAAATTATTTAATCCTGAAATAACTTTGAGTAAAGATTTATGGCTTAACTCCTTTTGAATTATTTGTGGCAAAAGATTAATCAGACTCATTGACATGATGAATTTATTACCTGATTGTGACATTGTTTTAGTAAAAGAGTGAATTTTTTAAAAAATATTATTTTAGTTAAACAATATGTCTCAGAAAAATTTAATGCAAAAAAATTGGACATCTTGGCATCATTTGCTTCATAAGGTGTTATTAAGCGACAAAAAACTAATTCCTAATGGAGCAAATCTTCTAATAGCAGTTTCTGGGGGACAAGATTCTATGGCTTTGTTAAACCTAATCAATGATATAAAAACTCAGCACAATTGGTGTGTGCATGTTTGGCATGGAAATCATCAATGGCATGAAAAATCGGAGAGGTATGCACTTGAATTAAAAAGTTACTGTGAGAAAAAAAATATCGCATTTTTTTGTGATCGGGCTAATAAAAAAACCATCTCTTCTGAAGAAAAAGCAAGAGATTGGAGATATAAAAAATTAAGTGAAAAAGCAAATCAATTATTAAATGAAGACCTAAATAAAACAGAAATTTACTTAATGACGGGGCACACCAGTACAGATAATGCAGAAACGTTTTTACTAAATTTGGCAAGAGGAAGCAATTATGCAGGATTAAGCTATATCAACAAAAAAAGATTACTTGAACATAATATTTTTTTAATAAGGCCATTTTTAATATTGAGTAGGGAAGATACCAAGAAAATTTGTAACTTAATGAACATTCCAATTTGGGAAGACCCGTCTAATTGGGATTTAAAAATCAAGAGAAATCTGATCAGGAAAAAAATTATTCCAATATTTGAAACTATGTACCCTGGTTATTCGAGAAGAATAAATAGCTTTACAGAAAAAATGAGTAATTACAATAAAGAGCAACAGGATTTAGGTAAGCTTGCATACTATTCTTGTAAGGATACAAAAGGTATCAAAAGAGAATTATTAAATAGCTTATGCATCGAAGCTAGATGTACAATTTTAAATATTTTTCTAAAAAAGAAGTGTCCAAAACAAATAAATTCAAAAAATATCAATGATTTGGCATGTTCAATTTACGCAAAAAATAGAGGTCAAAAGAACTTGCCTGATAACATAAAAATTATTTGGGATAAAGATTATATAAATCTTGAAAAATCCTAAGATGTGACTGCAGACCTTCTTCTTCTAGTCCTACCCTCAAAAGATTCCTCTTTATCAGTGCTTACTAATACATCTTTTGATGATTTGGAGTTATGTTGATTATTAAGGCTTTTAGGATTATTTGAATTATTATTTCTCTTTTGATAATTTTGATTATTTCTATTCCTATTATGACTATTTTGATCTTCCGTAATTTTTGGAATATAAGCACGCGTTCCGCTTGGTGCTGGCTGAACTAAACAAAGAATTAGAGGTTCCACTTGTAACTCCCTCCTCATTCTTCTACTTAAACCATTTTCAATTTCTCTTTGGACACCAATCCAATCTACCTCAAAATTATTAGGGCCAGTTTGACGAGATAACTGCTTCCATCTATTTTCTAAAACCCAACTAATTTCTCTTTCTGTCCACATAGACATTTTTCTAGGTTCTGCTGTAGTCACAACACCCCTTAAATTTACTCTTGGTGGAGCAACCATTTTCCCATCAGTACTTATTGGAGCTAAAACAGTGACAACACCATCTCCAGCTAATTGCTGTCTTTCCTTTAATACTCTGGCATCAACAATACCATTTCTAGAGTTATCAAGTAATTCCACTCCAGCCTTAACTGGATCACCTTTTTTAATAGAATCAGCAGTTAATTCAACAACATCTCCATTTTCGATAATTAGGATATTGTCTTTTGGAACCCCCATTGTCTGTGCACTTCTACTATGACAAACAAGCATTCGATGTTCTCCGTGAACAGGAACAAAAAACTTAGGTTTAGCTAATGCCAACATTAATTTTTGATCTTCTTGGAATCCATGACCGGAAACATGAATATTTTCACCTTTTCCGTAAACAACTTTTGCCCCCATTTTCATTAATCTATCTATTGTATTGACGACCCCAATAGTATTTCCTGGAATTGGGCTTGCAGAGAATATAACCGTATCAGTAGTTTTAAGACGAACATGTTGATGCTCTCCACGAGAAATTCTACTTAAAGCAGCTAAAGGTTCCCCTTGACTACCAGTCATCAATAATAAAGTTTCTCGATCAGGTAAATCTCTAATTTGCTTAATAGGTACAAACAAATCATCCGGGCATTTCATATAACCAATTTCTCGAGCTTTAGCTATAACATTTATCATCGACCTACCCAACAAACCAACCTTTCGTCCATGTTTCATTGCTAACTCTAAGATCATTGTCACTCTATGAACAGAACTAGCAAAGGTGGTAAGAATAACTCGTTCTTTTGCCTCAGAAATATGTTTTTCTAAAGAGGGATAAATAGTTTTTTCAGAAGGACAAAAGCCAGGAACTTCTGCATTAGTAGAATCACTAAACATACATAAAACTCCCTTCTCTCCATAATGCACCATTCTTTCAATATCAAATTGTTCTCCGTCTACTGGCATATGATCAAATTTAAAATCACCGGTAAATATAATTGTGCCTACAGGAGTTGAAACTGCTAAAGAAAAACTATCGCAAATTGAATGAGTATTACGAATAAATTCAACAGAAAAATGTTTCCCAATTTTTACAACATCTCTTGGATTTACTGTCTGTATGGTCGTTCTATCAGCAACACCTGCTTCATCCATTTTTCCTCTTAGCATTGACATTGCTAATCTTGGCCCATAAATGATAGGGATATTAAAATGCTTCAGATGATGAGAAATACCTCCAATATGATCCTCATGTCCATGAGTTACTATCATTCCTTTAATTCTTCTTTGGTTTTCTTTTAAAAAAGTTGTATCAGGCATAACAACATTTACGCCATGCATTCCATCAGAAGGAAAGGCTAGTCCAGCATCAACAAGCATTAATTCATCTCCGAATTCAAATACACATGTATTTTTTCCTATTTCATGTAAGCCACCTAAAGGTATAACTCTTAGAGTCGGACTATTATTTTTAGATCCTGATGAATTATTTGAAGATCTATTAATGATTGAATTTGATCTTGATTGCATAATTTAAAATTTATAAAGTCTTGCTTGTAATCAATCTAATTTTATTTAAATTTAATTATCAAGTTAATTAGAATCCTATTTGTAAGGATTTGAGGATAATTGAGAGTTGTTGTTTCATGTCCATGGGTAGTGGAGATAAAGGACTCCTCGGATTACCTACATTCCATCCAGAAAGCTCTAGAGCTGCCTTAATTGGAATGGGATTGGTTGTCATAAAAAGTGACTTAAAAAGTGGTTGAAGTCTCTCATGTATTGCTAAAGCAGATGAAACTTCTCCTTTATGAAATGATTCAATCATTTTTTTAAGGTGAAGGCCAACCAAATGGCTTGCCACACTTACTACACCAACGGCACCAACAGATAACATAGGGAGCAACAATGAGTCGTCACCACTATATATAGAGAGTTTAGGCCCACACACTGACCTTAACTCTGTAACTTCCTCTATTCTACCGCTTGCTGCTTTAATACTGAGAATATTTTTGAAATTCATAAGTTTTTTTACAGTATTGGGCAATAAATTACATCCCGTTCTTCCTGGTATGTTGTAAAGCATTAGAGGTAAATCATTAGCCGCAGTGGCTATAGAACTGAAGTGGTTATAAAGACCATCTTGAGGAGGTTTATTGTAATAAGGGACTACAACTAATGCACCATCTGCACCATATTGGTACGCTTTCTTAGTAGCCTCTATTGCCTCACTAGTACAATTACTACCTGTTCCAACTATTAATTTACATCCAGAATTTAGGGAACCTTTAATTGCAATGAATAAATCATGCTGTTCAGCCCATGAAAGAGTTGGAGATTCGCCTGTGGTCCCGCACAGTACGATTCCATCTGAACCATTTTCATAAAGATAATTTGAAAGTTTAATGGCTAGTTCATAATCGACTTCACCATTTTCTTTAAATGGAGTAACCATAGCTGTTAATATTCTCCCAAATAATGGATTACAGAATTGAGTACTATCAGCAGTCATTTTTTAGGAATTAGTAGTTCAGCTATTTGTACAGCATTAAGTGCTGCTCCTTTTCTTATTTGATCTCCACATAACCATAATTCTAATCCATTGGGATTAGTTATATCAGTTCGTAAACGTCCTACGGCAATATTATCTTTTCCCATTACATCATTAGGCATAGGGAACCTATTTAATTGATAGTTTTCTATTACTTCTATACCATCAGCTTTTTTTAATTGATCAAGAGCATATGAAGGTTTGATTATATTCTCAAATTCAATATTTACCGATTCAGAATGAGCTCTAAGAACTGGTACCCGGACGCATGTTGAAGAAAGTTTCAAATCGGAAATATTCAGGATTTTCCGAGTTTCGTTTGTCATTTTCATCTCTTCTTCACAGTAATTATTTGCAAGCATTGGTGAATTGTGTAGAAACAAATTAAAGGCTAATGAATAAGGTAGAACCTCACTTTCCTTTGGTTCTCCCTGCAAATATTTTTTAGTTAAAAACTTTAATTCTTCCATTGCCAGTTGTCCTGCTCCACTTACTGATTGATAAGTTGAAACGATTACTCTTTTTATAGGAGAAATTTTATTTAAAGGAGCTAACACCAAAGTTAGCAATATGGTTGTGCAATTAGGATTAGCGATAACACCATTGTGCTTTAAAGCATCACTAGCATTGACTTCAGGAACAATAAGAGGGACATCCTTTTCTAATCTAAATGCACTAGAATTATCAATTAATACAGCATTTTGATCTTTAACTGTTGGTAACCATTGTTTAGAAATACTTCCACCAGCAGAAGCAAAAACTAAATCAACATTAAAAAATTCTTCTTCAATTACTTTTTTAGTAATAATTTCCTCGCCCTTCCATTTTACTAATTTCCCTTCAGAACGTTCAGATGATAATAATACTAATTCTGAGATAGGAAAATCTCTTTCCTCAAGAATCCTAAGAAGTTCAGATCCAACTGCACCTGATGATCCTAAAATCGCTACTTTTAAAGGCCTATTAGGCAAAAATGGAGACTTTCTCACTATCTAGAACAGAAAAATTATGAAATTGAATATTTTTCTTACTGTATCAAAAAAGTTAACTTTCAAGGAAATCACTTAATGTGGAATAATTAAGTTTCTGCTTATTGTAATAATTTAAAAAACTCAAACATGATTAAAGAAGCATTAATAGTAAAAACAACCTCACTACCTCAAAGTAGAGTTGCACTTGAATTAGAAATTCCATCTAATACATGCAAATCATGCGTAAATGAGACAATAAACTCCATTAGTCGTTCAGCTAAAATACCTGGATTTAGGCTAGGCAAAATTCCAAGACAAGTACTAATTCAACGAATCGGTATTACTCAACTACATGCCTCTGCTTTAGAAAAAATAATTGATAAATCCTGGAATGAAGCTTTAAAAATGGAATCTATAGAACCACTAAGTGAACCTGAATTAGTTGATGGATTTGAAACAATACTTAAAAAGTTTAGTCCAGAAGAACCTCTAAAAATTACTCTTCAAACTGATGTTGCACCCAAATTAAAATTAAAAAAATCAAAAGGACTTTCTGTTGAAATTAAAAGAAGTAAATTTGACCCCAAGTCCATTGATGAAGCCTTAGAAAAATCAAGAAACCAATTAGCAAATATAGTTCCAGTTAATAATAGGCCTGCTAAGTTAGGAGATATCGCCGTAATAAGTTTCAAAGGAGTTTATAAAGATTCCAAAAAAGAAATCGATGGAGGATTTAGTGAATCAATGGATCTTGAATTAGTAAAGAACAAAATGATTCCTGGATTCGTTGAAGGAATTGTTGATATGAACATTAATGATAATAAAACTCTTAATCTCAAATTCCCTGAAGACTATGCTCATGAAGATTCGAGAGGAAAAGAAGCAATTTTTGAAGTAAATCTAAAGGATCTCAAAGAGAAAGAATTGCCTGAACTTAATGATGATTTTGCAAAACAATCTGGGAATAAGGACTCACTAAAAGAACTAAGAAAAGATATTGAAAATCAACTCAAGGAGAATTTCAATAATACTCAAAAAAATATAAAAAATGAAGCTCTCATGGATGCACTTTCAAAAGAGTTGGAAGCCGAGATACCAAAAGCAATGATAGATATTGAAGTTAGAAATAATATTGAACAAACAGCGCAAAGATTTGCCCAGCAAGGCATGGATATTAAATCCACTTTTACTCCAGAATTAGTAAAATCATTGGCCGAATCAACTCGACCTCAAGCTGAAAAAAATGTTCAAAGAAATTTAGCTTTAAAAGCATTATCTGAGACCGAAAATATAAAAGTCGAGGATGATGAATTAGATCAAAAGATGAAAGAATATGAATACGAAATTTCTAAATCACCAAAAAAAATTGATATACAAAAATTAAAAGATGTAGTTCGCAATGACTTATTAAAAGAAAAGTTAATTACTTGGCTTGAAGAAAATTCATCTGTTAAAGACATCAGCGAAAAAGTAACAAAAGTAGATAAAAAAAAAGGGGGGCAAAATAAAATTAAAGAAAAGGTAAATAAAAAAGAAAAAAAATAATTGATAAAAATTTAACCAATCGTAAAAAAAACTCCTAAATTAGGTTAAAGAAAAGATAAACCTAGTGAATTCTGAACAAAATCATTTAATCACAAGCTCAATAAATTCTCTTTGTGGTATTACAAACCCGAGATCATCAGTTCCTACTGTCGTTGAACAATCAGGGAGAGGAGAAAGAGCATTTGATATTTATTCAAGATTATTAAGAGAAAGAATAATATTTTTAGGTACTGGCATTAATGATCAAGTTTCGGACTCATTAGTTGCTCAATTATTATTTCTAGAAGCCGAGGATCCTGACAAAGACATTCAAATATATATCAATTCTCCTGGTGGATCTGTTACTGCTGGATTAGCTATATATGACACTATTCAGCAAATCTCTCCAGATGTGGCGACAATCTGTTACGGAGTTGCTGCAAGTATGGGAGCATTCCTTCTCTCAGGAGGTACCAAAGGGAAAAGATTGGCATTGCCTAATTCAAGGATTATGATTCACCAACCGCTTGGAGGTGCTCAAGGACAAGCAGTAGAAATTGAGATACAAGCAAAAGAAATACTTTTTCTGAAAAAAACGTTAAATTCATTGTTAGCAGAACATACAGGTCAATCTTTAGAAAAAATAAATGAAGATACTGAAAGAGACTATTTTCTATCACCTGCAGAAGCAGTTCAATATGGATTAATTGATAAAGTTATAAAAAATGACAAGTAAAAGTAATATTAATATTTTAAGAATATGATGACGAAATCAATTTTATAAGCAATCCTAATAAGTAAGGGATATTGAACCTTTTTTATTTTTTATAAACTTT
>MDTE01154670.1_pt1 | contig 10484 bp, 11 predicted proteins | sample 811231 | NCBI WGS metagenome assembly MDTE01 (sample SAMN05326651, study PRJNA326480) | marine metagenome | isolation source: seawater | place: Indian Ocean: Red Sea | collected 2010 | reverse complement strand
TCTAAAGCTTCTTTATCTGTATAATGATCAACTTTTGTTTTTTTCATTTTTATTAATTAGGTGTACAAATGGGGTAAAATTAAGACTAATATGATTTATGAACTTAATTAAGTCAACAGGCACTTTCGGATTTTATACGATAATCAGCAGAATACTTGGCTATTTAAGAGATATTCTAATTGCAATCTTTTTAGGAACAAGTTTTATCGCTGATGCTTTTTTTGTAGCTTTTAGAATCCCAAATACTTTCAGAAGATTGTTTGCTGAAGGAACTTTTAATGCAGCTTTTGTACCAAGCTATACTTCTGAATTAATTAAAGGAAAATCAAAATCTAAAAAATTTGCTGACCAGATCTTTAATTTATTATTTCTGGGTTTATTATTTTTAGTTCTAATCATAGAAATATTTATGCCTTTTTTTGTAAGTTTAATTGCACCAGGTTTTGTAGAAGATGTAAAAAAAATTGAACTTGCAACATCTTTAACCAGAATTACTTTTCCATTTCTAATGTTTATTTGTATTGCTTCCTTTTTTTCAGCAATTTTAAATTCTCATAATAGATTTGCAGCAGCCTCGGCTGCACCAATTATATTAAATATTGTCTTAATTGGAATATTATTTTTTGGTAAGTTATTAGATGATCAAATTGTTTATTATCTTTCTTATGGTGTTTCGATTGCAGGATTTTTACAATTAGTTTTTTTATTTTTTTTTGTAAAAAAATTTTATTCATTCAAATTTAATTTAAATATCGAATATACCAAACCTGTTAAAATTTTTTTTAAAAAACTTCTTCCTAGTATTTTTTCATCAGGTGTTACGCAAATAAATATTCTTGTTGGAACAATTATTGCATCTTTTCAAGCTAGCGCTGTATCATATCTTTATTATGCAGATAGAATTTATCAAATAAATTTAGCTATTGCAGGAATAGCTATAGGAGTAGTTGTTTTACCAAAACTTTCTAAATATGTTCATTCGAATAAAAAAAAGAAGATTCAATTTATTCAAAATAAAGCTTTAGAACTAAGTATGTTTTTGAGTGTGCCAGCAACTATAGCTTTAATGATTAGTTCAGAAGAAATTCTTTCTGCGTTATTTGGTTATGGTTCATTTGACGAAGACTCAGTAATTAATTCATCTAAAGCACTTTATTTTTTTGCAATAGGTTTGCCCGCATTTGCATTAATAAAAGTATTTTCAAGTTTTTTCTTTGCGAATCATGACACAAAAACACCTTTTTATATATCTTTAGTTTCTGTTATTCTAAATATTGTAATAAGTCTTTATTATTTTAAAGATGTTGGTTTTATAATTATTCCAATAGCAACTTCCATATCATCTTGGTTTAATTCAATAGTCTTATTTTTATTTCTAAAAAAACAAAAATTATTTGGGTTTAATGAAATTTTCTTAATAAGATTTTCAAAAATAATTTTTGCTTCAATTTTAATGGGTTATATTTTTAACTATTTCATTTCTTTTTTTGAAAATAAATTAGTTTATGACTATGATTTTAAATTATTTTATCTTTTATTATCTGTTTTATTGGGATTAGCGTTTTATTTAATTATATGTTTTTTTATCAATGCTTTTAATTCTAAAGATCTTAAATTAAAGTACTAATTATGGGAAAAAAAATATTTTCTGGTGTTCAGCCTACTGGTAATCTTCATTTAGGTAATTATTTAGGTGCCATAAAAAATTTTGTTGAACTCAATAATGAAAAAGAAAATGATTGTATATTTTGTGTTGTTGACCTACATGCAATAACAACAAAACAAGATCCTAAAGTATTAAAAAATAATACGCGTGAAACAGTTGCTACTTTTGTTGCTAGTGGTATTGATCATAAAAAAAGTATAATTTTTAACCAATCCAGAGTAACAGCTCATTCAGAAGCAGCTTGGATTTTAAGTTGTGTGGCAAGAACTGGTTGGTTAAGTAGAATGACACAGTTTAAAGAAAAAGCAGGTAAAGATAAAGAGAAAGCTAGTGTCGGTTTATACTCATATCCAGTTTTAATGGCAGCAGACATCCTTTTATATGATACAACTCATGTACCAGTTGGTGATGATCAAAAGCAACATTTAGAGCTTTGTAGAGATATTGCTCAAAAATTTAATAATGATTTTAATATAGAAAATTTTTTTAAAGTACCAGAGCCATTAATTCAAAAAGAATTTTCTAGAATAATGAGTCTTAAAGATGGATCAAAAAAAATGAGTAAATCAGAATTATCAGATTTAAGTCGAATAAATTTGACTGATGACTCTGATCAAATAATTAATAAAATTAAAAAAGCAAAAACGGACCCACTACCCATGCCATCTAGTAAAGAAGAACTAGAAAAAAGGCCTGAAGCAAAAAATTTGCTTGGAATTTATTCAAGTTTAGTAGGTCTAACATTAGAAAAATCTATTAGTGAATTTTCTGGAAAAAATTTTTCTGAATTTAAAGAAAATTTAGCACAAGTTTTAGTTGATAAATTACAACCAATTTCAAAAGAAATTAAAAAATTATTGTCTGAAAAAAGTTTTTTAGACCAAATTCTTTTGCAAGGTTATGAAAAAGCGGACAAAATTGCATCTAATAAGATGAAAAAAATTCATGAAATAATGGGTTTTTAGGTTATTTATAATACAAGTTTAAATTTCAAAATTATTCATTATATATTAATTATGTTCGTACAGACTGAAATCACACCAAATCCTAATTCTTTAAAATTTTTACCAGGTAAGGTCGTTTCTAATCATGGTTCTTTTGAAGTAACAAAAAAAGATGAAACAAATAATGAATTAATTAGAAATCTCCTTTCTGTAAATGGTGTAGAAGGAATCTTTTTGGGCAAAGATTTTATTTCAATTAACAAATACGATGATGTTGAGTGGGATGAAATAAAACATATTATTGTATCATTAATAAATGATTTTTATTCTACAGGGAAAAAATGTGTTATTGAAAAAAGTTTAAATGAAACTATTGAAAATTTAGATGAAATTGAAAAAAGAATTGTTAAAATATTAGATGAGAAGATAAGACCTGCTGTTGCTAAAGATGGTGGGGATATTAAATTTAAAGAATTTAAAAACGGGGTTGTTAAGGTACAATTACAAGGTAGTTGCTCTGGATGTCCAAGTTCAATAATGACTTTAAAGCAGGGTGTTCAAAATCTTTTGTGTCATTATATCCCTGAAGTAAATGAGGTGGAATCGATTTAGGTATGTTTAAAAAAAAAACAAATATATTTAATCTAAAACTTTTAAGATTATTAGATCAGAAAGATTTAGGAACATTACCGAGGATATTAATAAGCTCTATAGTTCTTGTTTTTATATTTTATTCTATGCCATTAATAATTAATTATTCAAAAAATAAATCATTTGAAGTAAAAAACAATTCGAAAGCTGTTCTGGCCTATACTTTAAACAACGATGGTCAAAATTTAGAGGATAATAATAAAATCTTGAATGAAAATGATTTGTTAAGAGATATATTCAGTCTTAATGATTTGGAGACTGATACTGTAAGATTAAATGCTTCCACAATTAAACAATTATTTGAAGATACAAATTATTCATTACAGGATGTTAGAGAAAAGAAGCTAGTAAAACCAGTGGCTCTTACTTTGCTACCTGCTGAAATAAGAATGATTGAAAGCACAAAACAAAGAAAAGATTTTTTTATTCAAATTGTTTTACCATTAATTCTTCAAGAAAATAATAATATTAGATTAGACAGAAAAAGACTTTTTAGCATTATCAATAAAAGTAATAACACTGAGTTAGAAAAAAAATGGTTAGAAAAAAAATACAAACAATATGGAGTATCATCAAAAGATTTATCTGTATTAAAAATTAGAATGGATGAAATACCAGCTTCACTTGCAATAGCACAAGCAGCGAAAGAAACAGGATGGGGAACATCGAGATTTGCTCAAGAGGGCAATGCTTTGTTTGGGCAATGGACTTGGTCAGGTGAAGGATTAAAACCAAAAGATGCAGATAAAAATGAAGGTCATAAAGTCATGAAATTTAATGTTTTACAGGCATCCGTAAGAGCTTATCAACGTAATTTAAATACTCATTCTTCTTATAAAAATTTAAGAAAAGCCAGAGCGGAACTTAGAGATATGGGGAAACCTTTAGATAGCTTAATATTAGTAAAATATTTAGTTGATTATGCTGAGACAGGTGAAAAATATGTAGAAGTTTTATCTAAAATTATTAAACAAAATAATCTAAAAGATTTCGATAATGCAAGATTACTTCCTTCAAGTAAAGACCTTGAAAGTTTGATCTAATTTTTGCTCACTGTAAATTGTGTTCCAAACCATCTCCATTTTCCCTCATCGTTTAGCGAACAATTTATTCTACCTCTACGTGGTAAAAATTTTTGATTAAAATTAATTATCATCTTTTGTGAATCAAATCTTAAATTAGATTTTTTCCAATTTCCTCCATCATTAGAATAACAGATTATATTTTCTATATTCTTTTGCTCTAAAAAAAATTCTATTTCAAGTTCTGGAGGATTATTTATATCATCAATTTTTTTTTCTTCTGGTTTTAACGATCTATATTCCAATGGGTTGTAATTAATCAAAGATTTAAATCTTTTTAAATCTCCATATTTTTCATTAATTGGAAATCTTGGTAGTTCAAATCTATCTTTATTTAAATCTATAACTCCTGAATGTTGCCCAAAAGCAATTTTAAAATTATTTGAAATATATTTTTTCATTTCTAGAGAGTATTCACCAAAAGGATAAGAGAAAATTTCAGGCACATATCCTAATTTTTTTCTGAAAATATTACTTGCTGTTTCTATATCATCAATAAATTCAGAGTTCTTAAAATCAATTAAATATTTGTGTGTGTGAGAGTGATGACCTATAAAGCCATACTTTGATTTTTCTATTTCTTTAATTTCTTCCCAATTCATATAACCATTTTTACCAACAGGTTCTGTTGAAACAAATAATATAAAAGGAATCTTATTTTCTTTAAGATATGGCCAGGCCTCTGTATAAAAAGATTTAAATGCATCATCAACAGTGATTAAGATTTGTTTTTTATTTTTTACTTTTTTAAATTCATCTATAAATAATTCGGGGTTATAAAACTCATAATTAGAATCACTGATAATAGACATTTGCTCCTTAAAAACTGGCATTCTGACGTTAGTAGATGGATATTTGTTTTCATTAAATCTATGATACATAAGTGATAATATTCCTGCATCCTGAGAATAGTATTTACTATTATTTTCTTGTGAAATAGAATTAACAATAAAAAATAATTGTATAATGGCAAAGCTTATAATTGATGCAACTAAAAATAAAATTTTTTTAATGTTCATTGATAATAATTCTAAATATAATATCAATTATGAAAATTCCAAAACTAATTATGAAAAATTAGTGTTATTAATTAACCAATTTTTAAGGTCTAAAAATTTAGAATTAAAAAAAATTTCAGAAATATATGTTAATAGAGGGCCTGGTAGTTTTGCTGGTATTAGAAACACCTTATCAATTGCTAAAGCTTTAAAAATAACAAATAATACTGATTATTATTGTTTTAGTTTTGAAGATTTTGACAACAAACTTGATATTAAATATGAAAATATTCCCGATCTATGTGAAAAATTTCAAGTTAAAAAAAATTTGATTAATCCTATTTATATGAGTTAAAATCGATTATGTCAGAAACTATTGAACAAAAATGCCTTGCAAAAGGTGTTAAACTTACTGAACAAAGACGTATAATCGCAAGGGTTATGTCAGAAGCTTCTGACCATCCTGATGTTGATGAGCTTTATAAAAGAGTTTCAAAGATAGACACAAAAATCAGTATCGCTACTGTTTATAGAACTGTAAAACTTTTTGAAGAATCTGGCATCCTTACTAAACATGAGTTTAAAGGCGGTAAAGCTCGATATGAAGAATTAAACGAAGGTCATCATGACCATTTAATTGATTTAAAGACAGGAGAAATAATTGAATTTGTTGATGATGAAATTGAAAAATTACAAAAAAAAGTTGCTGAAAAATATGGTTATAAATTAGTTGACCACAAACTTGAATTATATGGAGTTAAGTTAAACTCAAAAGATGAGTAAAAAAATTTTTATTAAAACATTTGGATGTCAGATGAACGAATATGATTCTAAACGAATATTAGATGTAGTAAAAAAAATTGGATTTAATAAAACTGAAAAATTAGAAGAAGCAAATTGCTATTTATTAAATACTTGTCATATCAGAGATAAAGCTAAAGAGAAAGTTTATCATGAAATTGGAAGAATAAGACAATTTTTTAGATTTAAAGATAAACCACTTATAATTGTGGCTGGATGTGTTGCTCAGGCAGAAAATGAAGAAATGTTAAAAAGAGAACCATATATTGATTTAGTTATAGGTCCACAATCATATCATAAAATAAATAATGAAATTGAAAAATTTATTACTAAACAAAAAAAAGTTGATGAAACTAAATTTGATGCACTTTCAAAATTTGAATTTTTAGATAAAATTAAAAATACATCTAAAAAAATTTCATCTTACTTAACTATCCAAGAAGGGTGTGATAAATTTTGTCATTTTTGCGTAGTTCCTTATACAAGAGGTCCTGAGTATTCTAGACCATTTAAGAAAATAGTTGATGAAGTAAAAGTACTTGCTGAGAATGGGACGAAAGAAATTACTTTTTTAGGACAAAATGTAAATGCGTATCATAGTGGTAGATATCGACTATCTGATTTAATTCTAGAAATTGAAAAAATTTCTGAAATTAAAAGAATAAGATACACGACATCGCACCCAAAGGATATGACTGATGATTTAATTAATGTATATGGTATTTCGAAAAAATTAATGCCATTAATTCATCTACCTGTTCAAAGTGGATCTAACAAGATATTAAAGTCTATGAACAGAAAGCATTCAATAAGTGATTATTTAAAAGTTTATAATAAGCTTAGAGAAATAAATTCAAAGATTAAATTTTCAAGTGATTTTATAATTGCATATCCTGGTGAAGATGAAAACGATTTTAAAGCTACAGTAGATTTGATAAGAGAAGTTAGGTTTATTAATTCTTATTCATTTATATTTAGTCCAAGGCCGGGGACAATTGCATCAAAATTAAAAACTATAGACAAAGAAATTTCATTAAAAAGACTTAAAATTGTTCAAGAGCATTTATTTAATAATCAAATAAAAGCGAATAAATTATTAGAGGGAAGCATTATCAATGTTTTAGTGGAAAATAAAAATAGAAAAAATGATAATTTTTTTGGAAGATCAGAATACATGACTCCGGTAATTTTTGATGCTAATGAAAAAGATGTGGGAAAAATTATCAAAGTTCAAATTATAGATAGTAATCAAAATACGCTTTTTGGTAAATATTTAGATAAATCTAATTTAAAAGTGGCGTAGATTTGAATAATTTAATTAAAAAAAGCCAAAATTTACTTAAATTTGTATATTCAGATAACAATACTTTAAGTGTAATTTTTCATGATAATAATTTATTAATGGGTGTAGTTGGAGAATTTAATAAAAATCTCAAAGAATTAGAAAAAATTACTGGCGCAAAACTTTATTCAAGGGGAAATTCAATTATCATTAAATCCTCTAATGATGATAATGAAGTCATAAAGGATGCTATTCAATTTTTAGTTAATCAATTTTTAAATAATGGTAATATTGAGAATAAAGATATTTTATCCTCTGTTGATAAATTTATGATTGATGAAAAAGTTAAAAACTCAAATGTTACAGATATTATTAAAACTCCAAAAAAATCAATTATCCCAAGATCTGAAAAACAAAAGAAATATGTAAGGGCATTAAGAGAAAATGAAATAATAATTTCTTCAGGACCAGCTGGAACAGGAAAAACATTTTTAGCAGTTGCAGTGGGTTTAACTATGTTGTTAGAAAAGAAAATTGAGAGAATTATTTTATCTCGTCCAGCGGTTGAAGCAGGAGAAAGATTAGGATTTTTACCTGGTGATATGAAGGAAAAGGTCGATCCATACCTACGACCTTTATATGACTCCCTTTATGATTTATTTCATTTTGAAAAAATACAAAGAATGATTGAGATAGGAGATATTGAGATTGCTCCATTAGCATTTATGAGAGGCAGAACTTTAAAAAATTCGTTTGCAATTTTAGATGAAGCTCAAAATGCAACAGATACGCAAATTAAGATGTTTCTTACTAGAATTGGAGAAAATTCAAAAATTGTAATCAATGGCGACCCATCACAAATTGATTTACCAAATAAAATGATGTCTGGACTAGAAAGATCTGCAAAATTATTATCTCATTTAAAAGAGATATCAATAGTAGACTTTGACCATTCAGATGTAGTTAGACATCCTCTTGTTTCAAAAATTGTTAAAGCATATAACAATAATGATAAAGGTTAATGTTCTTTCCGAAGAAAAGTCCTGGTCGAAAAAGATAAAAAAAAAAATCAATTATTTAACAATATCTGTAAAAAATTCCCGAAAAAATTTAGATTTATAAATAAAAAAGCATATTTAACATTATTACTTTCTAACAATAATAAAATTAAAGAACTGAATAAAAAGTTTAGAAAAAAAGATAAACACACCGATGTTCTCTCTTTTCCTTTTGAACAAAAAAGTAAAAGTCTTAAAGAAATCTATTTAGGTGATATTATTATAAGTTTTAATTATATGAATAAACCTAAAAACTTAAATTCAAAAGAATTTAAAAAAAAAACAATTAAAATTTTTATTCACGGATTTTTACATCTATTAGGGTATGATCATACGCAAGATAAAAACTACAAAAGAATGTTTTATTTAGAACAAAAATTTTTTAACTTAATTAAAAAACAATTAGATTAAATTGAAAAAAAAATTGATAACTGAATTTTTATTATTACTTATTTTAGGGGGGTTAACTACATTAAGTCTTCCACCATTTAATTACTTTATTATTAATTTTTTTACATTTAGTATTTTTTTAGGTTTCTTATTTAAAAAATTAAATAAAAGAAATGATAAAAAAATATTCTTTTTTTATGGCTGGTTATTTGGGTTTGGATATTTTTTAACAAATCTATATTGGATCACAATATCGTTAACATTCGATAAAAGTTTAAATTTTTTAATACCCATAGCTTTAATTTTGATTCCTTCTTTTTTGGCTTTGTTTTATGGCTTAATAACACTGATATTTTGCTTGATTAATCCAAAAAATATTTTGAGTGCCTTTTTTGGGTTCTCAGTTTTATTTGGAATTATAGAATTTATAAGAGGAATAATTTTATCTGGTTTTCCTTGGAATTTAGTTATTTACAGTTTTTCTAAAAATTTAAGTTTTTTAAGTATTTTGTCTATAATGGGCACATATTCTTTAAACTTGATAGTAATTAGTTTTTTTACAGTCCCAATAATTTATGTCTTAAGAAAGTCAAAAAAAGAAATCGCGATATGTATTTTTTTTCTGTTGTTACCGATTATTTTCTATTTAAGTGGTAATTTTCAAAAAAAACAATTTCTAAAAAAAGAACTTAATGAAATCCCGTATACAGTCAGAGTTGTTGCTTCAAATATTACGTTAGATAGATTTTATAACAATACGCATAATACTGAGGATATTATAAATGAACTTATTTCATTGAGCTCACCTGTTTCGAATGAAAAGGTATTTTATTTATGGCCTGAAGGAATAATTCCTAATGTATATCAAAATGAAATTCATTTATATAAAGAAATTTTTACTCAAAATTTTGATAAAAACCATTTTATAGGTTTTGGAATTACAAATAAAAAATTATTTAGTAAAGAATATCAATTCTATAATTCTTTTTCTATATTTGATTACAAGCTTAATCTTGTCGAAAATTATAATAAAAATAATTTAGTTCCTTTTGGTGAGTTTCTTCCATTAGAGAATTTTTTGAAATTAATTGGTTTGAAAGTAATTACAAATAATTTCGGCTCTTTTACAAAAGGAAAAGAAAGAAATATTGTAAAAATAAAAAAAAACACATTAGAAGAATTTAAATTTTTACCTCTCATTTGTTATGAAATTATCTATAGTGGAAATTTAACAAAAAATTACGATTTTGATTTTATAGTAAATATTTCAGAAGATGGATGGTTTGGTGCATCTGTTGGTCCCCATCAACATTTTGCACATAGTATCTTTAGAGCAATAGAAAATGGTAAATACATTCTTAGATCATCAAATAATGGGATTTCAGCGATCATAAATCCTTTGGGAGAAGTTGAAAAAAAGATAGATTTTGGTGAATCTGGTTTTATTGATTTCAAAATGAAAAGAGACTTTGATAAAACAATCTATTCTAAATACGGTAATAAAATATTTTTAATATTAATTTTGTTGTATATTTTTCTTACATTTTCATTTAATAGGATCAGAAATGAGTAATTTAAAAAATTTTCTTTTCACAAGTGAATCAGTTTCTGA
>MDTE01092387.1_pt1 | contig 10484 bp, 8 predicted proteins | sample 811231 | NCBI WGS metagenome assembly MDTE01 (sample SAMN05326651, study PRJNA326480) | marine metagenome | isolation source: seawater | place: Indian Ocean: Red Sea | collected 2010 | reverse complement strand
TCTCCTTTGATAAGATACGCGATCACTACCACCTCTTCTATAAGTTTCGCGATAAGAAGCACTTGAAGTAGATGCTGGTTGGGTTGGTGGTTTTGATTTGGGAACATTTGGAAGTTGTGCTCCCCTACCTTGAGGATTAGGGGTAGCAGTCTTTAATTTTGCCAGAGTATCTCTAATCTTTTTTTCAGCACCTTTATTTGCTTTGATTAAATCTTCAATTTGCTCTGGAGACATTTTGCTGAGTTTATCCTCAAGACCCTCAAGAAGCATATCTTCTCTCCAATCAGAGAAACCTTCTTTTTTGGTCTTATTGCCCCAGTTCTTGGCACCAACTTTACGGCACTTGACTAATGCACCAGATGCATATGCACTTGGCCAAACTCTATAACGTGACTTGACCTTATGATAGCAAGCATCTTTTGTGCCACTACCCTTACCCTTTCTATCCTTACCCTCTTCTACCATCTCACCTTGTGGTTCGTAAGAATTTGCTTGAAGACCTTTAGTATCTGAAGATAATTTTTTATCAATGTCATTAAGATTTTTGAGAGGACCTTTTGTTCCTGGAGGACTACCTTTTGGAGCACCATATCTAATATTATCAGTGCCTTTCAATCCACCGCCACCAGAATAACGTCCTTCATCAAGTTGTTCTAAATCTGCTCTCCAGTTTGAGAATGATGCTTTCATGGTTTTTCTCTTTGGTTTGTCGGTTGCAACGTAAGTTGGTTTTGCAGCACCTGTTTTTGATTGCTGTCCTGCGTCTGCCTTTTTCTTTCTTCTGGATGCAGATCTTCTTTCTGCAGGTGTCATACTTTCATACTTAGAACGTGAAACACACTTTGGTACACCTTCACCTGGTTCATCACTGGCACAGGTTCCACCTGTTGTGACGTTTACCCATCCACCTTTTCCATCTTTGGATTTAGATCCCGAGAACCACTTATGAAGCGTTCCTTCATTCATCTTATCGGCATAACCAGCAGCAGCATCCGTATCATGTGCTGTATCAGTAATCTTTGCTTGCATCCAGGCAGGAATATCTTTTTCCTTCTTACCTAATGCTTTTCTTAATTTGGCAATATTTTTTGCTGATTTTTTGAGTTGGCTTTGTGCCATTGCAACTTCATGGTCTTTCGATTCCGAAACTCCTCCGCCATCAGAGACCCCATCAGTCCCCCCATTCCCATTTCCATTGCCATTTGCACCATTTCCGTTGCCATTCTTTTTCTTAGTCTCCTCTTTATTTTCATCTTGATGTTCGCTATCACGCATCAAATATCCTGTAGGCATTACGTGGTAACCCCTAGGAATTTTCTTACACTTTTTGTCGGTATTACAGTAGTAATATCCTTTCTTGCAAGATTTCTTTGCCATTACTTAGCATTCTCATCATTATTATTTAGAAAACCTTGTTTCAGAAGTTTTGAGAGTTCAGATGTTGAACCAACAAACAGTGCGTTATTTGTAACATTGTTTGGTCCCTTACTACTATTATCTTCTTCCAAATCTTTTAATTTCTTCTGCAAATCTGCTAATTTATCTGTTGTATCCGCAACACTTTTAATTAACTGACCAGCAACTTCATATGCTCTTGGACTTGCACTTTCTCCCGCAAGTTCCATAATACCATTAATTGCTTCTTGACCTTTTTCAATTAAAGAATATAAGTTTGCTCTTGTATATTCATAGTCTTTTTTAATATCATCTTTTTCTGGTGGAGGAGTTGGTTTCACAACCTCCGTTGGTTCTACTTCAACAATGCTACTCTCAATATTGAGTGCTTTGTCAATCGAATCATAATTATCACTCATGGTTATTAGAAATCAGTTTTACGAACTTGACTGTATGTTTTTCCGTCAGTGAACGTTTCCCACTCTTCATCAAATCCAAAACTATCTCCTGGAATGAGAAGTGGAGTATCTGCCGCATCAATTACACCATCATTATTTTTATCAACTTTAGCAGTAGGAGTTACTGTATATCTCATTTCACGCTTCGCAGTTGCTACATCTGTACTTGTGTATAGGTCAACCTGAACCTTACGGATGAGACCATCGCTGCTGTCTGCGATATGACCGAACAGATAGGTTTTTGCGGTGAAATTCAATGTATGAATTAGTGCTCTTCTAGTATCAAATGTTCCTTCATAATCATCTTGGAAAGAAACAGAATCAAGAACAATTGGGATATCTCTCTTTTCACCAATAGATTCAACCAAATCTACAGTAAGATTAAAGTGTGGTTGGAAATATGGCAAAATCTGTTCTAAAACTTGGAGTGAATCATCATTCAGTTTAGAAAGAATATTTAACTCAAACCCAATATTATATGGAACAGGCATGAAAACTTTTTTTACCTTGCTTCCATCATCGCAAGTTTTAAAAGTCTGTACAAGACTAGATTTTCTAGTAGAATCATATGCAATAGATGTCATCTCAAATGACATTCTTGGCAAAGTGATTTGAATCGGTTTATTCAAATCTGCTTGTTGTGTAAGTCTTGCCAAGAACTTTTGGCTAGGACCATAAGCAAGAGGAACCTTAATGTCACTATGAGCATTCCCTTGTTGGTCAGTATGTCTCACATGGATATCATTAAATAGCGTGCCAAATGCTATAATGGTTTTCCTAATTATTTCGTGATAATAATAATTTCCTAGCATTAAAATGTCCCAAATGGATTTGATTCGCTGAAGTCTAGGAGATTTTCTCCAAGAGTTTCAAATTCATCATTCTCGCTATATTTATCATATGTATCAGTTGGATTGTATTCTTGGACTACATATGATGCTCCAGAGTCTTTTCCAACAATACTTTCTCCTGGGAAAAATGCAGTTGCAGTTGTTGTTCCAACACCAAGAATTCCAATTTTAAGAACAGCAGTATCCGCATCCCAACTCTTAACTCTTGCTTGAAGCTTAGAACGAGAACCTTCAACAATTTCGTTGAAGACATAATTTCCGGTTCCTGAAATCAATGGTGGAGGTGCAATAGTAACCAATGGTGCTTGACTGTATCCAAATCCAGGATCTTTGATATAAATTGCTTTTACAACATCATTACCAAGAACATCTTGAGCATTACCAACTCTTCCAACTGATGCAATACCAACAGCAGTTGATGCTAAAGCAACAAGAGGTACATATCCTGCACCAGGCGAAAGAATTTTAATCGATGTAATTACCCCATTTTGAATGATGGGATAAAAAGAACCTGAAGGATTTGGTGCTGAGGTTCCTGTTATTGAAATTTGTGGAGGATCTGTTGATGCATATCCTGTTCCCCCATTAGTAATAGTAAAAGAAGCGATTCCATAATTAGCATCAAAGTTTGCTTTTACTACTGCTCCGCTTCCTGGTACTGTTCTTGCCATTTTATTGGTTCTCCAACGAATTATTTATTTTTGGTTGGTTTTTTTGTCGTATTTTACGAATAACCTTGCTGAGTTTGGCGGATGTAGTTTGATCTAAAACTTTACTATCAATTTTTTCATTTCCAGTTAATGGTTGAGACATTGCATCGGCACTATGCCTGTCTAACCTATTATAATAATCTTGTCTATTTCCGTACTCTGGGTGGAATCCATGCTTCAACTGTTGTGGTGGTGTATTTGGATATCCCTTGATAGCAGGTTTATTGACATAATCAATTTTATTTAAAAGACTGCCTTTAACTCTTTTAAATAGTGGATCATTAGGTGCATTCAGAGTTTCCTGTTCAGATAATTCATGTTGTTTTTGGAGTCTTTCATTAAGAACTGATTGAGTTATAGTTTCAACATTTCCGTCTTCATTATACATTTTAATGATATAATCATTGCCAATCTTTTTCTTTTCAATAATTTTATCTTTTATACCCTGACCAAAGTTTTCATATATCTTTGCCTCATTGCCAGAAGCACTACGATTTGTAATATATTCCCATGCATGGTCGGAGGTTCCAACGGAATCAAGAATCATGTTCTTTCTTTCTTGAGAGAATCTAGCATTTTGTGCTCTCTCTTGCTTTTTCCACATAGTATCTTCAATACGTTTGAATGATGTAGGAACTTCTGCCTTTTTCATCAATCCATCACCAACAGATTTTGTACCTATAATTTTAGGGCGATGCTTCACTTTTTCTTGCTTTACTTCTGGAAGAATATATGGTTTTTTCAAATTTTTATATCTACCTTCTTTAATAGTAGTTTTTAATGTATATTTTTTGGATTCTCCCATATTTCCACCCATGGGTAATGTTATCTGATAAAACATTCCTGGTGCATCGTATACTCCACCATAGTTTTGCGCGTTACTTAAACCAAGTGCGGCGGCGGCAAATCCTGCATAAACAAGTGGACCAGTTCCTGCTGTATCCAAGGGAACGCCCATAGCAGTAAAAACTTTTCCAACTACATTTTGTTCCGCAGCTGCAACACTTCCACCTGGTCTAAAGACGTATTCTTTTGTTAAAGTAATTTGACCAGTTTCTATAGTTTTTTCAATATCAACCTGCACATTATTGTGTAAACTATTATCTAATCCCGCACTCTTTCCAATTTCAATGTCTACTGCATTCTGAATGAGAGTTTTTAAACTATTTTCTTTGGTTTCTTTCTCAGAAAATGTACCAAGACCTGGAAAAGTCATTGGTTCGTCACTAAACTCACCATTTTGTAACTGATTAAGTAGATTATTAATTTCTGGAGTATTTACAGCATTAGAAAGATTTGTGTAGTCTGTTGGGCTTAATGAACTACTCGCATCTAATCTATTATCTGGACTAGATCCAGGTCCATCTGGATTTGCCAAAAATTCATTATAATTATTAAGCATATTTGTAGCAGACTCTAATCCTGTTATCTTACCAGCAACTTCAATTGCTTTAGCAATGCCTGACTTGTTTAAAGAAGTGGTTAAAATATCATTTAGAATATCTGTTGGTATTCCATAAAGAACTCCTAGAGATGACGTTGTTGCGACAGGACCAAGAAGTTGAAGAACATCCATCAGTGCTTGTGATGGATTAGTGAATGGGTTTGCAATACCTGAGGGTACATTTGGATCTGGACCAAATTTTCCTTTAATTATATCAACGTATTCTGGTACTATAATGCTGGCAAGATCAATAATTTGACCAATCCATCTACCAAACTCATCAACATCAACACCTGTACTTGGATCAGTTACATCAGTTTCAGAATTTAATTGCTCAAAAACACCAACATAAAAAACTCTATAATCTGATGTATTTCCATTAAGTAATTTATCTCTATACCACAATGCCTGCTCCACAGTCAATTGACTGTAACTAGTAAATCCTTCAACATTACCACCAACACCCCATCCACTAACTGTTCCTGGGATTCTGGCAAGATTAACTACTTTTCTTGTATCTTTTTGAATATATCCAATAGCACTATAATCACCATCTGGAAAGTAAACACTAACCATTGGTCCCAAAATGTAACTGGTGTCTCCAGGAGGCATTTCAGTTAATGGATTTCCAGATGAATCAAAGAGACCTGAGGTATCTTTTCCCAGAAGTGATGCATCATCAGCATCTAAGTCAAGATCAGCCCTAACTGCGGGTGTAACAGTAACTGTATCGGGTTCAATCGTAAAATAACTTGTTGTATTATTTGTAGGTATTTCACTAAGCATCTGGAGTTTCTCATCCAGACTAGACGATCTCAAATGCTGCCTAGCTCTAGCAAATTTATTTGTTCTTCCTGCAGGCATTATTACAAATAGTTTTTTTACTATTTATCTCAGTCCACACCATACCGCTTCAATTTATTTCTTGGCCAAACATTTCCTGATGGAGGTCGTATCCAATTTTTTGTTGCTGGTGTTGGAGTTCCTTCAAGATCTCTGGTCTGTATATATGTTGCATATAAATTAGCACCACCTTGAAGGGAGTTTTCATCTGTGTAACTACCACCAGTATCTAACAATTGGTCTCTTCCCCAATACTCTAACATCCAATCGAAGATATCAGCAGAAAATGGTCCTTCAAATATCCAACCAGGTCCTGGTCCAAATTCTCCATTTTCAAAAACTGTACTCTTAAATTTCGGACTATAAATTAATTCGCCATAAAAATTTGTGGTCGTCGCAAATTTACTTTCTCCTGATTTAGTAGATATATGTGGATACGCTTCTAATAGGCAAGCCAAAATACCAGTTACTTGTGGGCAAGACATACTGGTTCCATTCAATTTTCTCATCTTAAAATTTGAATTTCTAGGATCATTCACACCACTATTTCTATATGCGGACATGATATTAGTTCCAGGAGCATAAACTTCCACACAAGGTCCACATGCACTAAATGATCTTTTTGCTTCAGTTACAGCAGAATTTGTTGCACCAACTGTTATTGGTTGGGCTGATCCATTATTGATACAATTACCTTGTCCCCATTGATAATACACTTGATATTTTAAAACTCCATCTCTAGGATCTCGTGCCCATCCAGCATAAGCATTATCTCTATCTACAGCATTAACATCACCAAAGTTTACTATTTTTTCTCTATTATTTCCTGCACTAGCAGTAATTACAATCCCTGCATCATAACATGCATCCATAGCCTCCCTAACTCCGTTTAAGAAAGCACCTGTATACACTTGACCATGTCCATATAAACCACCGTAACTATCGAAATCCATACAACCATAGGACTCTAATTGTTCATCAGTAAAGGGTCCTGTTATAAAATTTCCCCTATAATAAATTTTTTCTACCTTATCTGGATCAGTTTCTTGGTGTCTTTGGGAAGCAAACTTAATACCCCAACTATTGTTAACGATAGTTGGATTTTTATATCCAGTAGCAGGATTAATTGGTTTTGCTTTATGAAACTCTAAGATATATTCAAATATATCCACAGAGAGGTAAGGAGTTGGTTGTCCTGAAGAACTAAAATTTATATTGTAAATATTCGCATCTCTTGCCCAACCTTGCGTATTACCAGCAACTGTTCCTGCTACGTGTGTTCCATGAGCATCATCAGAATTTAGTGTATAGTCATATGTTTCAACAGATTCTCCTCTGACTGCTGGATTATGTTGAAACCAATTATAATGAATAACTCTTGAACCACCAGTTCCATCAGAATTTACGGCAAACTCTGGATGATTTGGATCTACAATATCATCTACAATGATAACATCAACATTTCTACCAGTAGAAGTTGTAGTTACAATTCCCGTCTGTGACGGTATTCCATCGGCACCCCAAGCATATCTATTTTGTCCTTCTACACATCTGAGCAAAGCCCAGTTAATATCATTAGATGCATCTGCAGCACCTTTATCATAATTATCTGATTCTTGAATAAAATCTTTAACAAATATCAAACTATCAATATATTCTTTTGATTGTATACCTGAAACTCTTTCGTCATTCTCTAACGCTCTTGCCTCATCTACAGTTAGTAGATAGTGAGTTGTTTGACTAATAGGTTTTCTTAAACTACAAGTAACCTCTCTGTCTGGAATTGTATCACTACCACCAGGAGTTTCTAAATCATCGTAAAAAGAATCTAAAAAATCTTTTGATTTGACAGTTACACTATATTCTTTTAATTCTTCCATCAGGTCTCCGTTTGAAGGATGGTAAGTGTTACTGTAATATTAGTAGAAATCCCACTTCTGTTATGAACTTTTGCGTAAATTGTTGTTGAAACTGGATTATCAAAATTAAATCCACTCACTGTAGGTGTAATTAATTGAGATTTAGCATTACTTCCACTTGTAATGGTCTCAACAATAACACCAGAACCTGATGCTGGATCTTGAGTAGACTGCCTAGTTGCATCAGCAGCTCTTCTAGTAGAATCTGTATACAGAGTTACCCAAGCAGGTGCAGAAGTGTCTACTTTATATAAGACATATGATTTAAATCCAGCAAACTGAATATTTGCAGTAGCACCAATACCAAGACTTCCAGTTGTTTGGGAAACATCTGTTCTTACGCCGAGTTGATTACTTCCAACAAAAGTAGAAGTTACAGTACAAATTCCTGATACTAAAGGAGAAACATCAAGATAGTCTCCAAAGTTAATAGTTCCAACTGTACCTACTGCAGTGCCATTATCTTGTACATTTACATCTGCACCAACGCCAGTTAATTGTGATCCATCACCCTTGAATAAAGTTGCCGTTACAATGCCAACTTGAATATTTGGATTACCTGCAAAGATGGTAGTTCCATTTCCAATAGCATTGTAAATTTCTTGGAAATTGCTATTAATCTTATTGGCACCAACAATCAGCGAGTCGCCAGTACCATCATTTGGTGTTGTTCCTGTTGATATACCTAGTAGTGCCATTATTTAAACGTACTTTCTTATATTTAGGAATTCTTATCGAACGTTAATTCTCTATCAATAGTTACCAGTTCAGAATCAAATCTATTTGAAACTGTATATGCAAAATTATTTGCAACTGTAGTTACAACATTAACATCAACAGGTGTTGCAGATAATGGAGGACCAGCAATAGTAACTGTAGGTGCTGTAGAATATCCAACACCACCATCTTGAATATTGATTCTGATAACACCAGAACCACTAGTTCTAATAGAGCACGTTGCTGCTGCCCCTGTGCCCCCTCCACCAGTGATTGTAATCGTTGGTGCAGTACTATACCCATAACCAGCATTAGTGAGTAGAATCTCTTTCAGAGAGGTTACGTCACCCACTGTGGTAATTATACCAACTGCGGATGCATTATCACCAATTTGACCAGTTGGAGATGGAGTAAAGGAAATAGTTGGTGCTGATGTGAATCCAGATCCATCATTATTTAAGTAAATCTTATCAATAAAACCAGCAGCACCTGGAGTACTTCCTTCAATGAATGCAACAGCAGTTGCGGTTCTTCCAGTCCCAACAAGATTTAAGGTTGTAATGTAACCCTCTTCTTGAACTTGAGTATCAATTTCCGAAATAGAAGTATCGATAAGCTCATCTTCGTATTCGAAGAGTTCACATTTGAGTTGATATGTGTAGTTCTTTCCTAACTGATAGAAAGGATCTTCATGCTCAACAAACTTTACTTCAAATAGTCTTTCTCCAAGTGGGAAGTAAACTAAATCACCTTCTCTTGGTCTAGTTGAAAGAATGATTTCACCTTCTCCAGTTCCATCATCCAAACCTGCCATAAACGGAGCAATAAATTCCTCAAATCTCTCTTTAGATATTGTTAGAATGAGTTCATCTCTAACACTAACACCAAATTTAGTGAGAACATCTCCAGCACCCGAATATCCATCAAAATTATTTACATATGCTTCAATAGCATAATTATCATCAAATTTGGAAGTTTGAACTTCTTCAAGAACAGTTTTTTTATTTACGTATTTTCTAGGAATATAAGTTACTTCAACACCATGAAACTGTAGGTGCTCGTTTATTAGATTTTGGACTAACCTCTGCTCAGAAGCAGTCCCTTGTAAGAAAAAAGGATTAAGTGCCATTACCCAATAAAGTCGAGGGGTGGAAGTTCATACTCTGATGTCATTCTCTGCTTGATATCTGCAAGTTCTGATTCTGCTTGCTGTAGAATTTCACCACCATTCAGTTCAATTCCACCAGGAAGTTTAACTCCTCTAAACTTACTGAGATTTCTACCCCATTGTCTCTTAATCAATGCTGTCAAATATTGCTTCATCCAACTATCATTGTAAATCTGTGTGAATGAAGCGGGGTCAAGTGCTCTATAGCATTCAATAACAATGAATTCATCCTTTGGTTGTGAAGACCAATCAATATCAATGTATAATCTATCTTGTCTCTTATTGAATCTTATTTGCTTATCTGTTGTGAGTAAGTGGTCAATATCTTCAAGATAAGACTTAACCATCGCATACTGCAACAACTCAACTGAGTTGAAGTAGTACAAGTCATTTAAAAATAGTTGATATTTGATACTGAACATTCCACCAGAAATGGAACTAGTATCAAACTTAAAAATTCTTTCTATACCAATTACAGAGTCTGGAACCTGAATATAATTTTCGGTTTCGTAAAAGTTGTATGATCTGCCTGAAGTATCTGTTGCAGTTGTAGTTACAATTCCTACACCACCTGTTCCTTTTCCTTTGCCTCTGTTTACATCATCCTCAGTAATTTTATACTTGAGGTACATTTTTTCAACGCCGTCATAGTGACGTTCATTAAAATATTGTATGGCATCATCTACCAGGTCATCAATCTGGTCATCGTCTACATTGATTTCCAAAATTGGAGCACCAAGTTGACGTAAACAGTAATCAATCAGTCCTTGTCTAGTTGATGGTTTTGCCATATTACTTTTCTAATTGTGCCTTAAGGTCGGCGTTTTCTTCAAGCAAAGCGTCAAGTTGTTCTTTATAATCTTGAGACAGAGTCGCTAACTTTGCCTCAAGAAGAACATTTTGATTTGATACTGTTGCTAATTTAGAATTATAAATTTTAATCAGGACATTCACGTCCACTTCAGATTGATTTTCCATT
>MDTE01176609.1_pt1 | contig 10487 bp, 8 predicted proteins | sample 811231 | NCBI WGS metagenome assembly MDTE01 (sample SAMN05326651, study PRJNA326480) | marine metagenome | isolation source: seawater | place: Indian Ocean: Red Sea | collected 2010 | reverse complement strand
TCAGATTATGCTAACCAGGTAAATAATTTAATAGGGTTTCCATATATTTTTAGAGGTGCACTAGATGTCCGATCAAAAACAATTAATGAAGAGATGAAAATTGCAGCTGCACACGCTATCGCAAAACTAGCTAAAGAAGATGTGCCTGATGAGGTAATTGCTGCGATGGGAGGTGAGAGGCCACACTATGGAAAAGACTATATTATTCCGTCAACATTCGATCCAAGATTAATAAGTGTTATACCTGCTGCAGTTGCCAAGGCCGCTATTGATACTGGAGTAGCAAGAAAAAACATTGATAATTTTGATGTTTACAAAGATCAACTTAAGCAAAGATTAGATCCAACCGTCACAATCATGCAAGGAGTAAATAGTTATATCAAAAAAAAACAAAAAAAAGTTGTTTTTGCTGATGGTGAAGATGAAAATACACTTAAGGCTGCAATAGCTTTTAAAAATTCTGAATTAGGAATACCTATATTAGTAGGAAAAGAAGAACTAATTAAAAATCAAATTAAAAAAATTGGTTACAACGAAAATTTTGACATTGAAATTGTCAACTCAAAAGACACTTCTAAAAGAGAAAAATATGTGAAATATTTGTTTAAAAAACTCCAAAGAGAAAAAGGAATGTTAGAACGGGATTGTGATAGACTTATAAGGAATGATAGAGTGATTTGGGCATCATGTATGGTTGCATGTCAGGATGCAGATGCAATGGTAACCGGAAACACAAGAAGATATTCTTCATCACTAGAAAAAATAATTAAAGTTGTTGATCCTAGACCCGGGGAAATCATGTTTGGTCTAAACCTAGTTGTTAATAGAGGGAAAACTATCTTTATTTGTGATACATCAGTTATAGAATATCCAGACGCAAAACAATTGGCTGAGATGGCAAAATCGGCAGCAAGGGTTGCAAAATTATTTGGTTTTGATCCAAAAGTTGCTTTTTTATCTCACTCTACTTTTGGAGAGCCGGCTACAGATAGAACAAAAAGACTGAGTGATGCCGTTGAAATTTTAAAAAATGACAAAGTTGATTTTAAATTTGATGGTGAGATGCAACCAGATGTGGCTTTAGAGGAAATGTATAAAGAACTTTACCCTTTTTCTGAGATAGTTGGTAATTCAAATGTTTTAATCATGCCTAGCCAACACAGTGCTGCTATTTCATATAAGATGATAAAGTCAATGAGTAGAGCAAAAGTAATTGGACCTTTATTAATTGGTTTAGGTTTACCCATCGAGATAGCACCTTTAAGATCATCAACATCAGATCTATTAAATTTAGCTTCGATAGCAGCATACTCAGCAGATGTGATTGATTATAAAAAATAATTAATTTTTTTGAATTCTTAAATTTTCAACAAGAAGTATACTAGCTATCACATCCTCTACATCTAATATTTCTTTAGCTTCATTTATAACTAGTTCTTTTTCTTCTTTAGTTAAAGCAATACCATAAACATAGATTTTTTTCTTATATGTATCAATTTGATAGTTAGTAGCTTTAATATTCTTATTAAAAATCATTGCAGATCTTAGTTGGGATGTAATCAAAATATCTTTTGTAGATTGTTGAAAGTTAAAACTTTCTTTTATCTTAATATCATTTCTTACTGATCGGACTCCATCAGTTTCCCATGCAAGTTTTGTGAGTTTAAGTTTTTCTTCTGTAGTATCAACTTTCCCTGTTAAAAATATTCTGCCATCAAGAACTTTTATTTTAACATTAAATAAATATTTTTTATCCATTAAAATAGTGCGAGCTGAAAGGTTTTTTTGCATTATTGAGTCATCGACTTGAGTTCCAACCGACCTTGGATCTAACGCAACACTTACACCTGTACCAAAAATACCTTTAGATGACACGCCTACACAACCTGAAAGCATTAAGCCAAGAAATAAAACTGCTAAAAACTTATTTTTCATTTTTTAATTTTAAGCAATAATCATAAATTTCTTTTTTTGAAATTTTTTTATTATGACTTATTAAATTTGTTATTTCTTTTATACTCAATTTATTAATTATCTTTTTTATATTACTTTTATCTGATTCATTTAATGTTTGTGAAGTTTTTTTTGAGTATATCTTTTCTGAAATGACTAAGGTTAACTCACCTTTAGGCTCACTTTTGAATTTTTCTAGTTTCTCAACGCTTGTTCTAATAAATTCTTCGTAATATTTTGAAATTTCTCTACAAATAAGTATTTTTCTATCTTTAAAATAGTCTTTTAAATAAGGAATTATCTTGTTAATTTTTTTTGGGGAAATAAAAAAAACCAAACAAAAATTAAAATTGGACAATTTATTAAGTTCTTCTTTTATCATTTTATTTTTATCTGGTAAAAAACCATAAAACAAAAATTTATCATCAAATCCACTTATTGATACAGCGGTAGTAACTGCAGAAGGTCCAGGTAGTGGTATAACATTAATGTTTTGATTCAAACATTCATTTATCAAAATAGAGCCTGGATCTGAAATACCTGGTGTTCCAGCATCAGAAATCATCGAAATAATTCTATTTTTTTTTAATAATTCAATTAATTTTGACAAGTTTTTAACTTCATTAAATTTATGGTTTGAAATTAATTTTGTTTTTATTTCAAATTTATCTAATAATTTTTTTGAAACTCTTGTATCCTCACAAAGAATGAAATCTGATTTTTTTAATATTTCAATTGATCTAAGTGTAATATCTCCTAGATTTCCAATTGGTGTTGATATTACGTACAGCCCTTTTTTAAGATCACTATTGTATAAAATTGGTTTTACCATAATTTAAACAGTATTAGAGTTATAGTAACATTAAATGTATAAATTTTTTACAATTCTTTTTTTATCTTTTTATAGTTTAACTATTATAATTAGCTCTAGCTTAGCTGAAGAGAATAAGATTAAAATTGGTCTACTAGTTCCATTATCAGGTAACAATGCTGAAATAGGCAAACAAATTGTAAAAGCTACTCGATTAGCTTTAAAAGATATCAACTCCAACAAAATTGAAATATTTCCTAAAGATACATATTCTAATCCTAAAAAAACTTTAAGTTCTGCGATTGAATTAAGTAATCAAGGAATTAATTTAGTGATAGGGCCTGTTTTTTATGAAAACTTAATATACTTAAATGAAGTTAAAAACTTAACTTTTTTGTCGTTTACAAATAAAACCCTAGGACTTCCAAAAAACGTCATAAGTACCGGAATTAATTCTACATCTCAACTTAATACAATTAAAAAATTCATTAAACAGAATGAAATAAAAAAAACTATATTTTTAATACCTAACCTAAATTACGATTTAGAAATTAAAAATGGAATAAAACAATCAAAAATAAAGTCTTTTAAACAATACTTTTATGAAATTGAACCCACAAAACTAACAAAACAAATTGAAAAAATTACTAATTACGAAGTTCGAAAACAAAATTTACTAGATGAAATAACTAGATTAGAAAAATCAGAAGATCCGAATAAAGAAAAAAAGATAAAGAGTCTTGAAAAAAAATATACAATAGGAAACGTAAACTTTGACTCAGTTGTTATCGCAGATTTTGATGAAAGCTTAAAAAGTGTTATAACCTCTTTACTTTATACTGACGTATCTCCTAAAAAAAAATATTTTATTACATTCAATCAATGGTTTGACGAAAGTCTATTAAATGAAACAAACTCACATCCAATTTATTATCCTTCCATTAATAAAAAAAATTTAGAAGAATTTGAAAAAAAATTCTTTGAACAATTTGGTGAAAATCCTAACCATATCTCCCTTTTAAGCTATGACTTAGTTGGTTTGATTTATTATCTTTCTTTAAAAAATAATTTTAAAGAAATTCACAAAGCATTTGATGTCAAAAATTCTTTTAAAGGAAAAATAGGCATTTTTGATATTAAGGAAAATAAGATAAATCATCGATTAAATTTTTATAAGATTGATAATGGAAAGCTTAAAGAAATTTTTTAATTTTTTTGAATGCATGATATCGATGATCTATTTTATATTTTTTCATAGGAGAAATTTCACCAAATGTTAATTTTTTATTTACTGGTATAAAAATAGGATCATAACCAAAACCGTTTTTTCCTTTCGGTTCTGGCGCAATGGTTCCTTCTACCTTTCCTCTTACACAAGCAATTGTTTTATCCAAAATACTTATAGAAAGAGCACAAATAAATCTTGCTTTGATTTTTTTATTTTTCCAATTTTTATCTACTTTATATAATTCTTTATACACTTTTTTAATTGCCTTATTAAAATTTGAGTTTTTTCCACCCCATCTTGCTGAATAAATTCCTGGAGCTCCCTTCAAGATATCTATTTCAAGACCAGAGTCATCAGCTAAACAAGCCATATTGGTTTTATTCGAAAAATACTTTGATTTTATTATTGAATTACTCTCAAATGAATTACCATTTTCTACTGGACTTTTTATATTAAAATCAGACGTAGAGAAGGTTTTAATATATCTAGGAATTAATGCTCTTATTTCTTTAAATTTACCAATATTATTAGTACCAATCAGAAGTTTTGTTATTTTTTTCATTTACATCTAGTAATTTTTAATTTTCTTACCATATAAATCTCTATGGAAAAAGAACAAGAACAAAAAACGACTGAAGATAATAAGCTTTCAGAAAATATATCTGAAAATGAAGTTACCAACAATCAAAAAGATCAGGATGATGATATAGAAAAAAAAAAAGAAATCCTACCAGAAGAAAAAATAAAAGAATTAGAAGATAAGTTAGCAAGAACTTTTGCTGAAATGGAAAATCAAAGAAGACGTTTTGAAAAAGAAAAAGAAGATGCTTTTGAATATGGAGGGTTTTCATTGGCCAAAGAAGCTTTAAACTTAATTGATAACTTGGAGAGATCAAAACAAGTTTTAGAAAACGATGAAGAATTAAAAAATACTAAAGCATTACAAAAAATTTTAGAGCATCTAAAAATTATTAATAAAGACTTAATTACTATATTTAATAAAAATCATATTAAACCTATTAATTGTTTAGATAAAAAACTTGATCCAAACTTCCATCAAGCAATGATTGAAATAGAAAATGAGGAAAAAGAACCAGGCACAATTATTCAAGAAATTCAAAAAGGTTTCACAATGAAAGATAGATTATTAAGACCCTCTTTGGTGGGTGTTTCCAAAAAATCCGAAAAAAAAGAAGAAGAAAACCATGAAAATAGAGAGAATTCGGAGAATAAATGATGTTTAGATCAACTTGTAGAATTAAATTTAACACTTATATGATGAAGGAGAGAAAGTAAAATTATGAGCAAAATTATTGGGATAGATCTAGGTACTACCAACTCATGTGTTGCAATTATGGAAGGTAGCCAACCAAAAGTTTTAGAAAATGCAGAAGGGGCAAGAACTACTCCTTCAGTTGTAGCTTTTACAGACGAAAAAGAAAAGTTAATAGGACAACCTGCTAAAAGACAGGCAGTTACAAATCCGGAAAATACAATCTTTGCTGTTAAAAGATTAATTGGAAGAAACTTTGATGACCCAACTGTAAAAAAAGATGTTGAAGCAGCACCATTTAAAATTATTAATTCAGATAAAGGAGATGCTTGGATAGAAGCTAAAAATGAAAAATATTCTCCTTCTCAAATCTCAGCTTTTATACTTCAAAAAATGAAAGAAACTGCTGAAAAGTACTTAGGTCAAGCAGTTACAAAAGCTGTAATAACTGTACCCGCATATTTTAATGATGCACAAAGACAAGCTACAAAAGATGCTGGTAAAATTGCAGGATTAGAAGTCTTAAGAATTATTAATGAACCAACTGCTGCATCTCTTGCTTATGGTTTAGATAAAAAACAAAATAAAAAAATCGCTGTTTATGATTTAGGTGGTGGTACGTTTGACGTTTCAATACTTGAACTAGGTGATGGTGTTTTTGAGGTAAAATCAACTAATGGTGATACGTTTTTAGGTGGTGAAGATTTTGATAATACTGTTGTTGAATATTTAATTTCAGAATTCAAAAAGGATAATGGAATAGATTTAAAATCTGACAAATTAGCACTTCAAAGATTAAAAGAGGCTGCAGAAAAAGCAAAAATAGAGTTATCCTCAGCAGAACAGACAGATATTAACCTTCCGTTTATTACTGCGGATAAGACTGGGCCAAAACATATTAATATTAAGATGACTAGAGCTAAACTAGAAGCATTAGTTGAAGATCTAATCGCAAAAACAATGCCACCTTGCAAAACAGCTTTGAAAGATGCTGGAATTACTGCAAATGAAGTTGATGAGATTGTTATGGTTGGAGGTATGACCAGAATGCCTAAAGTTGTTCAGGAAGTAAAAAATTTTTTTGGTAAAGATCCAAACAAAAGCGTTAACCCTGATGAAGTTGTTGCAATGGGTGCTGCAATCCAAGCTGGTGTTTTACAGGGAGATGTAAAAGATGTTCTTCTTCTGGATGTTACACCTTTATCATTAGGCATAGAAACACTAGGCGGTGTATCAACAAAATTAATTGAAAAAAATACAACTATACCAACAAAAAAAAGCCAAGTTTTTTCAACTGCTGAAGACAATCAACCTGCAGTATCAATTAGAGTTCTCCAGGGTGAAAGGGAAATGGCTTCAGATAATAAAATTCTAGGTAATTTTGAATTAATTGGAATTGCGCCAGCACCTAGAGGTGTTCCTCAAATTGAAGTTACTTTCGATATTGATGCTAATGGTATTGTAAACGTGTCTGCAAAAGATAAAGGAACTGGAAAAGAACAAAAAATTCAAATTCAGGCGTCAGGTGGATTAAGTGAAGAAGAAATTGAAAAAATGGTAAAGGATGCAGAAGCTAATAAAGAGACAGATAAAAAGAAAAGAGAGTCTGTTGATGTTAGAAATCAAGCCGATACTTTAATTCATTCTACAAATAAAAATTTAAAAGAACATGGAGCAAAAATTTCTGATGCTGAGAAAAAAGCAATCGAAGATGCTTCATCTACTTTAAAAGATGCACTAAAAGGTGAAGACATTGAAGATATCAAGAAAAAGACTGAGGCTTTAGTTCAAGCATCTATGAAACTTGGAGAAGCAATCTACAAATCACAACAAAGCACTAAACCAGAATCAGGGAAAGATGACGGTGGAGATGATAAAGATAAAAAAGACGAAAATGTTGTTGATGCTGATTTCGAAGAAGTAAAAGACGAAAATAAAGAAAAAAGCGCTTAAATCGACATTTAATTGTCTAGGGTAATTTGATGGCTAAAAGAGACTATTACGATGTCCTGGGCGTAAATAAAGGCGCAAGCCCTGAAGATATCAAATCTGCATATAGAAAGTTAGCTGTCAAATACCATCCAGATAAAAATCCTGGGGATACTAAGGCTGAGGAAAAATTTAAAGAGGCTAGTGAAGCTTATGGAATTCTTTCTGATAAAGAAAAAAAACAAAATTATGACAACTTCGGACATGCAGCTTTTGAAAACGGTGGTGGAAGACCTGGTGGTGGTTTTGGTGGCTTTAGTGGAGCTGATTTTTCAGACATATTTGAGGATTTCTTTGGTGACTTTGGTGGAGGAAGATCAAGAAGTAGGAAATCGAACAACAGAGGCTCAGATTTAAGATACGATTTATCTATTACTTTAGAGGAAGCATATCATGGAAAAAAACAAGATATTAAATTTTCTACAACAGAACAATGTGGAACTTGCAAAGGTAATGGATCAAAACCTGGTTATTCACCTGATAGATGTTCATATTGTGGTGGTAACGGAAGAATAAGATCAAACCAAGGTTTTTTTACTGTACAACAAACCTGCCCTCAATGTAATGGAAATGGAGAAGAGATTTCTAATCCCTGCAACGACTGTAGTGGTCAAGGTAAGAAACAAACGACAAAAAAAATATCTGTTACAATTCCTAAAGGTGTTGATGATGGAACAAGAATTAGATTAGCAGGAAAAGGTGAAGCTGGCAGTAGAGGAGCATCTGCTGGTGATCTATATTTATTTATTAATGTTCACTCTCATGAATTATTTAAAAGATCAGATGAAAACTTGTTCTTTGAGTTTCCACTCTCTTTAGCTGATGCTGCTCTTGGCACAACAATTGAAATACCTACAATTGATGGTGGTAAAGCTAAAATTAAAATCCCAGATGGAACTCAGAATGGTAAGCAATTCAGACTTAAAAATAAAGGAATGCCTTTTATGCGTAGAGGAGATTTTGGAGATTTATATGTCCAAATAAAAACTGAAGTACCAATATATTTAAATAAAAAACAAAAAGAATTATTAGAACAATTTAGAAAAATTGAAAACGAAAAATCAAATCCAAGTATAAGAAAGTTTTTTCAAAAGGCAAAAAATTTCTGGAAAAACTAAAAGACTAATCCATTAAAAAAGGTTAATATTTATTTAATGAAAAAAATTAATTTAGCCATATCAGGTTGCATGGGTAGAATGGGCCAACAACTCATTAAATCTTCAATAAAAAATAAAAATTTTAAATTAGTTTCAATTACTGAAAATAAATTAATTAATAAGAAAATTCATGGAATTACACCCGAACTTAATTCAAATAAAGCTTTCAAAAATGCTGATGTAATAATAGATTTTACAATACCTAATTGTACACTTGAGATTTTAAAAATAGCTTCAAAACTAAAAAAGAAAGTTGTTATTGGCACCACAGGTTTTAGTCAAAATCAAGAAAAATTAATTAAAAAATTTTCTAAAAAAATTTCAATATTAAAAGCTGGTAATATGAGTCTCGGAATAAATTTACTAATGTACCTAACTGAAATTGCTTCAAAATCTTTAAATGAAGACTTCTTAAGTAAAGTATTAGAAATACATCACAAATATAAAAAGGATTATCCGTCGGGTACTGCTTTAATGCTAGGAAAAGGAATTGCGAATGGAAAAAATAAAAATTTATATAAACTAATAGGTAAGAAATTTTTAAATAAAAAATCCTTCCCTTATGGAAAAAAAATTAATTTCAATTCGATTAGAAAAGGTGAAATAATTGGAGAACATGAAGTCCTTTTTTCGAGTGGTAAGGAAATAATTAGATTAAATCATGAAGCTTTTGATAGAAGTTTATATTCTGAAGGAGCACTTTTAGCTGCTAAATGGTTATTAAAAAAAAAACCAGGCTTGTATTCAATGAGAGACTTGATGAATTTCAAATAATGAATGAAATTCAAAGAGCAAGATTAATATTAAAGATACTAAATAAAACTTACCCTAAAATTAAGGTTCCCTTAAAAAGTCGAAATGTATTTACATTATTAATTTCTGTTCTTTTATCTGCACAATGCACTGATGTTAATGTTAATAATGTAACTAAGAATATTTATCCAAAATATTATAAGCCAGAACAATTCATTAAATTAGGTAGAAAAAAAATTGAGCTTTTGATAAAGAAAATTGGTATTTTTAGAATAAAAGCAAAAAGTATTTATAATCTCTCAAAAATTTTAGTTGAGAAATACAATGGCAAGGTTCCAAAAACTTTTAAGGAATTAGAAAATTTGCCTGGAGTTGGTCATAAAACAGCAAGTGTTGTTATGTCTCAAGGATTTGGTTATCCTGCTTTTCCTGTTGATACTCATATACATAGATTAGCCCAAAGATGGGGGCTCACAAATGGAAAAAATGTTGAACAAACTGAGCAAGATCTAAAAAGATTATTTCCCAAAAAAAACTGGAATAAACTACACTTACAAATTATCTATTACGGAAGACAATATTGTAAAGCGAGAGATTGTTATGGATTAACTTGTAAAATTTGTACTTCTTGTTATCCTAAAAGAAAAAAACCTTATATTACCAAGAAAGCATAATGAAAGTTTTAGGAATTGGAAATGCAATTGTAGATGTCCTTTGTAAGGTATCAGATGATTTCTTAACTAAAAATTATCTAACAAAAAGTACAATGAAATTAGTTGATGAAATTGAATTTAAAAAGTTATTATCCTCATTAAAAATTGAAGAAACTATATCAGGCGGCTCTGTTGCAAACTCTATTGTTGGATTATCTCAATTAGGAAATGAAGTAGGATTTTTAGGTAAAGTAAACAATGATAAACTTGGAAAAAAATACGAGGAGGGTTTAAAAAAAGAAAATGTACAATATTTATATGATATAAAAAAAGAGCCCATTGCTACTGGGTCTTGTTTAATTTTGATAACACCTGATTCTGAAAGAACAATGTGCACTTTCTTAGGCACAGCTGGAAAAATTAATGATACTGATGTTAAAGATAGTGATATTAAAAATTCAGATATGATTTTTTTGGAAGGATACTTATGGGATGAAGGTGAACCAAAAAAAGCATTTGATAAAGCAATTTATATTTCAAAAAAAACAGCTATGTCTTTATCGGATCTGTTTTGTGTTGAAAGACATAAAATTCATTTTTTAGATTTAGTTAAAAATAATTTAGATATAATTTTTGCGAATGAACAGGAAATATCATCTCTGATTAATGC
>MDTE01057883.1_pt1 | contig 10487 bp, 6 predicted proteins | sample 811231 | NCBI WGS metagenome assembly MDTE01 (sample SAMN05326651, study PRJNA326480) | marine metagenome | isolation source: seawater | place: Indian Ocean: Red Sea | collected 2010 | reverse complement strand
GTTCACGTCTCTCTCGTTCCTGTCATGGGACCAGTTGGGGAGCAGAAAACCAAGCCAACACAGCATACGGTCAAGGAACTCATGGGACTTGGAATCACCCCAGACGTCCTCGTTTGTCGTTCGAGTAAGCCACTGAATGATGAAACTCGTCAGAAGCTTTCAGCCTTCTGTCATGTCCGTCCTGAAGCAGTCTTCTCGACACACGATGTTCCCAACATTTACCACGTTCCATTGATGCTTGAGGAACAAGGATTCTGCGATATTCTGGACATTGATTGCGACAAGACGGGTCTTCTTGCTGACTGGAAAGCAATGGCTCATCGCCTCGATGAACTTACCGAAGAGGTCAACATCGCTATGGTCGGAAAGTACACTGACCTTTCCGATGCTTATCTCTCGGTCATCAAATCCCTCCAACATGCTGCACTTGCTGTTGAGCGTAAACTCAACATCGATTGGATTGAAGCAAGCGACTTGGAAGATGAAAACAACGCTGAGGCATGGGGACTTCTCCGCAATGCCAACGGCGTCTTGGTACCAGGTGGCTTCGGCGATCGTGGCATCGAAGGTAAGGTCCTCGCTGCACAATACGCTCGCGAAAACAAGGTCCCCTATCTTGGCATTTGTCTTGGATTGCAGGTTGCAACCATCGAATTCTGTCGAAACGTATTGGGTATCAAAGATGCAACATCAACTGAATTTGATGCGGATGCTGCCAATCCTGCAGTGATTTTCATGCCTGAGATTTCGAAGACGCACCTCGGTGGAACGATGCGTCTTGGTTCTCGGCCGACCATCTTCCAAGTTGATGATTGCGTCACAAAGCGACTCTATGGAGGCCATGATTCGGTCGATGAACGCCATCGTCACCGTTACGAAATCAATCCCGATCTGGTTGACCAAATCCAAACTGCTGGGTTGAAATTTGTTGGTAAGGACGAAAGCGGACAGCGTTGTGAAATCTTTGAACTCGATGGACATCCGTACTACGTTGGTGTCCAATACCATCCTGAGTTCAAATCTCGCCCGGGTCGTCCAAGCCCACCGTTTCTCGGTTTGCTTCTCGCTTCAAGCGGACAGCCGCTGCCTTAAGCATCTAACACTCGAATCACTCGAGTTGTACGATAGCCCTGCAACAATTTGACAAAACGTCGCTGTTGGAATTCCTCATCCAAAGCAACATCGCCTGTGTCGATTCGTACACTCGAAAGGCCCAACAGCTTTGATGGAGTTGCAACGCCAAGAATTGAATCCAATCCTATCGCTCGCAGTACATCTGGAGAAAGTTGGAGGTTCCCTCGTCCGATGAGGAAGCCTTGACCTCCCATCGGTGAGAGAAGCAGCAAACGAGGTCCTTCGTAATCCTTCAAGTGTTCAAGCAGAGCCTTCTCGTTCAAATCTGCATGAACCGTCCCTTTGTGTTGAATATCGATGCCGAGGAGCGTGAGTTCCACATTCAGATGTTCTCCCATCCTGCGTAACGTTCCACCGCTTCCCCAAATGACCATCAGTTCAGGATCTGCTTCGATGAGGTTCCCGATGTGGTTTGCAAGCCCTTCAATGGTCTCGGCTTCGCTTGCACGCTCGACTTGTTCCTTTGCACCCTGCATGAAGCGTGGACTCGATGGTGTCCATGCCTCACCATACATGCGGACTTTCCACTCACCACGCTGGTAAATTTCCTCATCCAAATCCATAACTTCCGTGATGGCAACCATCAGATCCCCTTGTAGGAATGCGAGGAGGACCTCAGCAGCAGCATTTGGCGTAGTAGCGAAACAACCTGAATGCATTTTCACGCCTGCAGGAACCCCAATCAGTGGCGTTTCATGACCATCAAGAGCATTGACGATGTCTCTGGTTGTACCATCACCGCCGGCGTAGAGAATGGCATCAACATTGGCTGAAACCAAATCCAAAACGAGTGCGGCGGTATCATCTGCCGTTGTTTCGGAAGGTGATGGCTGGCGCTGTTCGTAATCGACGCCATCGAGCCAGTCTCCTCCCATCCGACCGGTCCAAGCAACGAACGTTGGATCAACACCCATTCGATTCAAACTCGATTGTTGCAGATCAAGGAATTTGGAAATGCATTGTTGCATCCGAGGACCTGAACGATCCACTGCACCGGCTTCACGCGCTTCTTTGGCTCGTCCATCGCTTCCTTTGAATCCCAATCGCCCACCCAAACCTGCATCAGGATTGACAACGATGCCGATTCGCATAATTCGACGTTCCTTCGTTTCGTTTTCAATCATTGCTCTCAACCGTATGGAATCAATCAACCGATGTTTTCATGGTGCTAGGGTTGATGGCGTTTCATGGTCAAAAAATCCAAACCGGACGAGATTGCCCTCGATGAGATCATGAAAGAAAGCATGAAAGAAATGGGCAAGGGCGAAGCATCACACGAAGACGTCGTCTCAGAACCTCAATCAGAATCTCCAAAGATTGAGGAAACAAAACCACAATTCGGATTCAAACTCGATGGCGCACAAACGCCGGATTCCTTCGTTGTTTCAACACCCAAGAAGGAGTAGGATGAAGAGGTCAAACAACAAGTCATTCTTGACAAACCGAGTCAAGGTTTGGACGATGACATCATCGTTGATTGGTGATTTCAAGCGTCGCATTGATGAATGGGACCGTCGAGGGTGAGGCAAGAGGCGCCCCCATGTCGATGGTCAACGTTACCCTTCCCGATGGTACTGTCAACGAATACGCAGCAGGCGTAACTGCTGGCGAAGTCGTTACCGATGCACTTGGAAAGAAGCACGGATGTCTTGCAGCACGCATCAACAATGTTGAACGCGACCTCTCCACACCGCTGACTGATGATTGCGATGTTGAAGGAATTCTTGCTGAGAGCGATGAGGGCATTCACATTCTCCGCCACAGTGCTGCACACTTGTTGGCGCAGGCCGTCATGGAACTCTATCCTGATGCAAAACCAACCATTGGTCCAGCCATCGATCGTGGGTTTTACTATGACTTTGCAATGGAACCCATCGGCGAAGGCGACTTGAAACCGATTGAGAAAAAAATGCACGAAATTGCTCGACGAAATCTCAAGGTTGAGCGCGTAGAATTGGACGACCAAGAACTCCGTGAGCACTTTACTTCCAATCCGTACAAGATTGAAATCATCGATGATAAATTAGAAGACGGAGATGGCTCGACCATCTACAAGCAAGGTGAGTGGTACGACCTTTGCTTGGGCCCACACGTTCCAAGCACAGCGAAATTGATGTTCAGCCGTCTTACTTCTGTCTCCTCTGCCTACTGGCGTGGCGATCAATCCCGTGAACAGTTGGTACGAATTTACGGCATTGTTGAGCCAACAAAAGAAGCACTGAAAGCAACACTGCATCGAATGGAACAAGCGAAACTACGCGACCATCGAAAACTTGGCAAGGATTTGCAATTGTTCCATGTTGACGAAGAGGTTGGTCAAGGACTCATTCTCTGGACACCAAGCGGTGCCATTGTTCGACAGCAATTGCAGGATTTCATCTCACATCATTTGCGCCGACAAGGGTACGACCAAGTGTTCACACCCCATATCGGAAAACTGGATTTGTACCGCACATCTGGACACTTCCCCTACTACCAGGACAGTCAATATCCTCCACTCGTTGAACGTGACTTAATGAAAAAACTCGCAGATGAAGGATGCTCGTGTTCCGAATTGTCCAATCTGATGAGCACTGGAGACATTGATGGATACATGCTCAAACCGATGAACTGTCCACATCACGTCAAAATCTATGCATCACAAGCTCGTTCCTACCGAGACCTTCCTCTGCGTCTCGCAGAGTTTGGAACGGTCTATCGATGGGAGCAATCCGGTGAAATCTCTGGAATGACGCGTGTTCGTGGATTTACACAAGACGATGCACATCTTTTCGTTACTGAAGACCAAATCGCAGACGAAGTCATGGGGTGCATCGACCTCGTTCAAACCATCTTTGATGTTCTAGGCATGCACGATTACCGCGTACGAGTAGGATTGCGTGACCCGAACAGCGACAAGTACGTTGGTGAATCCGATCGATGGGATCGAGCCGAAGAAGCCTGTCGATCCGCAGCGGCTCAACTCGGGGTCAACTGGTCCGAGGAAGAAGGCGAAGCGGCCTTCTACGGGCCAAAGATCGATTTCGTCGTCAAAGACGTCATTGGTCGAGAATGGCAACTTGGAACCGTTCAAGTCGATTACAACCTTCCTGAGCGTTTCGATTTGTGGTACAAAGGAAGCGACGGTGAAAACCATCGCCCTGTGATGATTCATCGTGCACCATTTGGCTCAATGGAGCGTTTCTGTGGTGTGCTCATCGAGCACTTTGCTGGAAAATTCCCTACCTGGTTGTCACCCACACAGGTCCACATTCTCACCATTTCTGAGAAACACAAGCAATACGCATCCGAAGTTGCTCAGAAGCTCAAGGATGTTGGCGTTCGAGTCAAGATCGATGATGGAGACGATACGATTGGAAAGAAGATTCGAACCCATCGCAAGATGCGCCCTGCCTATCTGATGATTCTTGGCGATGGTGAAATGAACAACAACTGTGTTTCGTTGCGTTCACGTACAGGCGACCAAATCGCGGATATCCCTGTTGACCAATTCCTCTCCGATCTCAAAGAAGAAATTGACAAGAAAATTTCGGAACCTTCCTTGGTCCCAAAACCTCAGGAAAACTGAACAGAATCACTGCATCAATTCGCACTCCATAAAAGGAAGCAAGGTGTGGCAAATCCATGACTGGCCCGGTGATAGTTGAGGGGTTTGCCTCCATCGCCGTTCTTCCACTGGTGTTGGCAGCAGCCATCGCACTGTTGTTTTGGCGTACGGTTGTTCCACGACAATTGCGTGGATTGCAAGTTGCATTCGAGACAGGACCTATGCGATACGAGGTTCATACTGTAACAGAATCATTTGGTGAAGCTCGTGATTTGCTTCGTTCACGCGGGATGCGTTTTGGAGTTGCAACTTACCTTTTTGCGCTAACAGGCGCATTGCTTCTCTTCTTCGAATATCTCATCTATTCACAAGGAAAGAGCGATGGCTTTCACGCCCCAAACATCTCACTCGCATTGATTCTAATCATCCTTCCCGCAGTGATTTCATCCGGGTCTTCTCTCGGTGCTCAAATCATCAAACCGATTGGCCATGGAAAAGCAAAGTTGCAGGAATCCAGCAGTGCACGCAACACAGCTTACATTGCGTTGACAATCTTCTGGTTCCTTGGCGTAGGTCTGTTTTACTCACTTCTCCGCTCGTGGGGCGTTCCATTCACGCATCGACTGAGCGGGTCGTTGCTGCTCGCTTTTTCGCCTTCCATCGTTGCATATGGCCGGGTCATGGGGACGTCATGGCAAGCGCTTCGTCAATCATCTGCTCAAATTGCGAAAGGCAACCCTTCTCCATTTCACAATCATGCACCAAATGCACGGCAGCAAGTGATCGCACGAATTGTCCATCTCAATACATTGGCGATGCCTATCGTCGCCATCAACACGCTGCTCTCGTTGATCGCCATCCTTGTCGCGCCTGAATTGTTTACACATTCTGAGCGAGTTCTCGAACTTCCAGAATACCGAGAACAAGCAACCATCATGGAAGAAGGTGGAATTCTTGGATTCTTCCTCATCGAGTTGTTTTCCAACATTCCAGATCCAGGATTGCGTGTCCCACTGGTCACGTCAATTCTGTTGTTCCTTCTCCTCAACGTTGCCTTGGTTGGGTTCCTGTTCGTTTACGAAGTTGCAAGGATTCTTTTCCTCGATGTTCAAGATGTGTCAGGTCGAGGAGGCATTCGCTTAGCAGACAGTCGATTGCTTCGTGCAGAACGTTCTCAGCAAGCCAAAGTACTCAATTTCTGCTTTACAGGCTTTGCTGGACAGTCAATGCTCCTTCTCGCTCTCGCCATGATTACATTCTGGGATTCCTCGTTCCTTCCACAAGGCGGTGCTTGTGGTGATTGGGAAAACACGCTGTGCACCTATGTCGAGAAGGATGCGATGGAAGAATTGACCTGGATGTTGGCTTCTGGAGGTCAGATTTGCTTCCTCCTCATCTGGCTTACATCGCTTCAGGTCGGATCCAAACTCGATGACATCACCTTTGATGCAAGCATCAGTGAACAGCGCCAAATGTTGACACAGATGGAAGATATGATTTATCTAAAACAACGACCGTTTACGGAACTGATTGCTCATGACCAATGGACGCGGGCTATCGAACATTACGATGAGATTCTGAATCCGACTGAATCATCCACCCAAGGATTGGACTTGTTGCGGCAAACGGGAGCAAAAATGCAGTTGTTTGCTGGATTGAATCGTTGGGAGGAAGCGGAGGAAAACGCGGTCTCATTGCTTGCATTGCAAACAGGTCGAGATGCACAAGTTGCACGATTGATTCTTGCGGCTGCAAGTCTCTGTCAACGAGATCTGCCCGAGGCAGCACCTCGACTTGCACTCTTGAACAAGAGCGACATCGAAGCAGCACGATTGCAATGGTTTGCAGCCGTCCTTGATTCAAAGCGAAGTGTTCCGGGTGCTTCGCAACCCGTCCTCGGTGTTGATCCACTCATGCGTCGAAACATCGACTTGCTCAACAGAACGGCGAACGGAGAGCCTCGAGCCAATACCACATATCGTAACAAGCCCGCTGATCGATTGATGTTGCTCGGCGATTGTGCTCGGATGCGTCTTAGTGGACGGAGCGAAGAAGCTTTATCGATGCTTGAAGCCTTCATGAAAAAGCACGAGGAACACGCTGAATTGCCGACATCAACGTGGTCACAAGGCCGAGTTGTTGCAGCCCTGTTGCACCTCGATGCGGGTCGACCAAACACAGCTGTTCGTATTGCAAGAGAGTTGAGGAAACAGGAGCCACGTCATCCACACGTTCGTTCATTGGTTCGAATTCTGAATGAATTGGGACTGCTCGATGCAATGGCTACAGAACCGACCAAGATGACCATGCTCATCGACTCTGCAGGTGATTGGATGCGAGAGTGGCCGATTCTGCATACAGTTCACATCTCACCACGACTCGGTTCAACTCAAGCAAGAAAGCATGCAGGGCGAGCCAATGCCTGGATTGTTCACTCAAAGGATCAATCCGTATCGGAGTACTGGAAGAAATCCAATCTTTGGAAGAAGATTCCATACAACGGAGAGCATGAGCCTCCACATGGTCTCTACTTGCACCTCTATGGTGTCATCACGACCATCGCTGGTATGCCTGTCGATCTTGGATTGCCGGGCGGTATCAATCACAGTGATTTGGTTCAACGAGACCTTGTCTAATCAAACACGTCGTCGCAAACGTTCCATGGATGCATCTGCTTGTCCGAGTTGTTCCAAAGCAGCCTCTACTTGGCCTCCAATGAGCCGCTCTTCAGCAAGTGCAATGGAAGCCTCGGTTTGTTTCATGTCTTCATCTGTCACAGGAATGCTTGATGCCGTGCATTGATTTCTCAAGACGGACCACTCCTGACGGACGAAATCGAGCAGAGTCTGTGCCTCACCTTGCTCATTACCAAGTGCATCGAGATCGATAGTAAGGCGTTCAAGCAATGTTGCAGCATGACTCCATTGACGCTCGTCAGCTGCTGATTGAACCTGCTTGAATCGAGTCATCCATTCTTTCTCATCGGCGAAACCACTGAATCGTTCTGTGATTTTCTTGCGTTGTCGAAGAGCCCGTCGAACGGTTTCCATGGCCTCGCGTTCGACCTGGATGACACGAATGACACCTTCGGCCAGACCGATGGATTGACCGGTATCACCTGCTTCAAGAGCAGCCTCGGCTTGTTCGAGACGGTGCTCAAGTTCGGATGTATCGAATCCATCTGCAGCCTTGAGCGCCTTCGCAGCATCACCGAGGACTTCGATAGCTCGTTCCTTTGCGTCACCATCGGCTTGAAGTTGAATAGGAATCACACAAGCAAGTTCGAAGGCTTTCTTGGGTGCTTCACGATCGAGTTGTTTCTTTGCATCACGTACAATTTGACGCAAATTGTCAATGGTTGCACCAGATTGGCCTGTGAGCAGTTCTTCTGCAGTGCGTATGGCTTCCTCTGCTTGTTTCCACCAGGTGACGATTTCTTGAGCACGGCGCTTGGCTTGACGGAACAATCCTTCCGCTTCTCGTAACGAACCGAGGCTGGATTCGCGCTCACCCATTTCGTAGGATTTACGTGGGCGCTTTGCTAGTGGTGCCAATTCTTCAGCATGCTGAATCACGAGCAGGGCTTCACTTCGTACAACATCCACATCGGTTGCAAGCGAGAGAGAACGTTCGATGTCCTCAGCCGCTTCTCGGAGCAAACGCATACCAAAGGCAGGATCGATGTGCCCCTCTTCCTTTGCTGTCATCACAAGGCTGCTGGCTTGGTCAACTGCTGCCCCTTCGGAACGTAGGACGAGAAGGCGGTTCTCGATGGTATCCAATTCTTGACGGAAGGCTTTCCGTTCTTCACGCATATCATCACCAATAAACCAGAGATAGACCACATGTCCTACAACGAAGAGGCTGAGAAGAGGATGCGCCCAATCTTGTGGCTCGACAATCCATGTTTCGCCTGCACGATCACCGACAAGCATTCCCACCACGGTTAATGCACCGATGCTCGTCATCATTGCTCGAAACCGCATGACATCAATACCACCACGTAATGTGTTTGCTGAGGATCTGTACATGGCGAATCCTAACGATGCGAAGAGGATGGTCGCAACGATGTCTGTCACACTCGATGAATATGCACGAAGCGCGAACATGAGCAACACCGGCCAAACAATGCTCGTAGCTGCTCCAATTCGTGTTCGCGCACGAGGATCGTCGAGAATTAAATCCTGAATGACGATACCCCATAATAGCACCAAAACGGGCATACCAAGTCCTGTAAGCAGACTCGCATCGCCAACAAAGGCATCCTTGAGAACAGGCCAAGCCAACCAGATAGCTCCACTCAAACAAAACAAGGCGCAAATGGTGCTTAATCGCTCGATTCTCTGGACTCGAAGTAGTCGTTCAGCCTTAACCGCCTCATCGACATCCCCCCAGAGCATAATTTGGCCACACATGGTTTTGATGAAGAAACCACCGACTCTTTGCATACTGTTTGGCAACAATGTTCAAGGGTGTGCTTGGATGGTTGGTGAAGAAGGGGACATCCTATGAAAGGACTCATCACGATGGACGATTTGACCAACGACGACATACACAGCATTCTTTCCGATGCTGAGCGACTTTTGCCTGTTGCACGTGGTGAGGCCTACCTCCCATTGTTGCAAGGAAAGATTCTCGGCAATCTGTTCTTTGAGCCCAGCACGCGTACTCGAATGTCCTTCGAGACAGCCATGAAGCGACTGGGTGGCGATGTTGTCAACCTTGGCGATGTCAAAACGTCCTCTGTTGTGAAAGGGGAAACACTGTTTGACACCATCCAGATGGTCGATGGATACACCGACATTATCGCTATGCGTCATCCGCGACAAGGTGCTGCTCGGTATGCACAAGATGCTGCACGTGTACCCATTCTCAACGGTGGAGATGGTGCGGGACATCACCCCACACAAACCATGCTCGATTTGTTCACCATTCAGCAGTCCCATGGAACGCTTGAAGGATTGACGGTCATCCTTGCAGGGGATCTTCGATACGGTCGTACCGTCCACAGCCTTTCCCATGCTCTGGTTCGCTTTGGTTGCCGCTTGATTTTTGCATCACCTGAACTGCTGCGAATGCCCGCAGAGATTGTTGAGGACCTTCGAGAACACGGTGCAGATGTTACGGAAACCGAAGACCTCCTTGGCAACATCAACCAAGCCGACGTTGTCTACATGACCCGAATTCAAAAGGAACGATTTGCTGATGAGGATGAATATGCTAAGGTTGCAGGCGCCTACAAGTTGCATGCACGTGACCTTGACAATGCCAAGTCGGAGATGGTCATTCTACACCCACTTCCACGTGTTGATGAAATTCATCCAAGCGTCGATTCAACTCGGCACGCTCGCTACTTTGAACAAGCCTTCAACGGTGTTGTTGCGCGAATGGCTCTCCTTTGTCGACTCTTGAACATCGAAGTCCCTGCTGAAATTGCAGGAGGTGATGCCTGATGGCTGATGAACACAACATGCGACGCGTTACTGCAATCAAGAATGGAACGGTCATTGATCACATTCCATCCGGACAAGCTCTGAAAGTTCTGGAACTGCTCAGTCTCTCTGGCGATACATCCGTTCCTGTTTCCCTAGTGATGAATGTCCCATCCAAGAAGATGGGATCGAAAGACATCATCAAGGTCGAAGACCGTGAGTTAACACAGCCTGAACTCGACCGTTTGGCATTGGTCGCACCTGACTCAAGCATCGCAATCATCCGTGCTTATTCGGTAGCAGACAAGTTGAATGTGAACCTTGGTGAAGAAGTGCGAAACGTTGTTCGATGTACATTCTCAAACTGCATTACG
>MDTE01148507.1_pt1 | contig 10488 bp, 16 predicted proteins | sample 811231 | NCBI WGS metagenome assembly MDTE01 (sample SAMN05326651, study PRJNA326480) | marine metagenome | isolation source: seawater | place: Indian Ocean: Red Sea | collected 2010 | reverse complement strand
TAGTGCCGAAGCCAGCCGCTGGTGCCCCGCTGTCGGTTGCCATGTCCATTGCTTCTCGCATCGATTTGCTTCCGGCTCCTGCACCACCTGCTGCGCCCGCTGTGCCCGCAGCACCCTTTACTCCCACTTGAGCGCCTTTTCCTGCCGCCGCTTTTGCTCCTCCTCTACCCATCAATGATAATGCGCCTCTAGCAAGCACTCCTAATGCTGGCCACGCCTTCTTAGTGTCGCTTTTACTCTTAACAACTAGAACAGGTGTGCCGCCGGATTCGTTTGGTTGCAGCCGTGCATTAAACGAGGTTGAGTCAGAATGGAAGAACTCAGGGATGTCCGGCGACACGACCATGCCATCGAGCGTAACATATTAGACATATCGCAGGTGTAGAGAAGCATGATGGTAGCGGCGCGAGATGCATTTGCAGAGGCTTGGGATGTACTCAAAATGGGCGGAAACCAGCACACTGCGATGATGCACGACCTTCCCGCGTACATGGAAGAAGCGCTAAATCAGAAGAAGAAAACGCGCAATGATGCGCGAAAAAAGAAAACTAAGGCGTCGAAACTTCGAGAGATGATTAGCGACCACGAGGAAGACGCTGATGTTATGCGATATTACAAGGAGAATCACCCTGAGTGGTTCAACTCATTCATGAATGGGGGCGGAGAGTGATGAAGTACGAGCCTCGCGCAGGTACCGACAAGCCCGGAATGGTCATCATGATTGGTGTCAAGGGTAAGAAAAAAGACAACAAGAAGAAGTACGGCTCTGCTCCTATGATGAAGGCGTGGGAGCAGTTAGTAGAAGTCACTTATCTAGGGAGTTATGAAATCGAGGAGAGTTGAATGTGCCTCACATCCTCGTTCGCAAGTCATACTATGATGAAGGCTGGTCATCCGTAGACAATCCGTATGGTCCGGGTGGCGCTTGGTCTGATGAGCCAGCCATCTCTGAGGCTGAAAGAAGAACTATGGCGAATACTCGCGAATCTAAGTTATTCGAGTATGACCCAAGATTAGACGAGACGACTGGTTGGACGGGAGTGCCTCCTGTTACGGCCATGCGTGTGCAAGGAGAACATCCCGCAGGAGAGCCAGTGCCTCAGGGTTATGCTAACATCTCTTTTGAAACTGGAGACCATTGGAATCCCGAAAGTCGAATAGAACATCCTCCTGACGACGACCCTACTTGGAATCCTGAAGTGGAAAGCGAATATGAAAGAGACCCGACATCGGGCGCTAGATACAGAATGGGGAATATGGGGTCGAGAAGATTTCTAGATTTGCCTGATGCAGAATCCGGTACATGGGTCACTAGACCCACCATGGGCGATGTGAAGAACATATACACACATAATCATCCTGAGAAGTTGGTGTTTATTCGTGGGCCTATAGACCAATACGGTAAGGTGCACAGAAGAGATAGCGACCAAGCGAGAGAAAATCTAGCAGAGGCTTTTATTGAACACGATAAGAATATACCTCCTGAAAGACTAGTCACTATTCCATTAGGAGATAAATACTATGCATCAGCAGCACAAGATGCTGGTGTTCCTGATTTAGGAACTAACAGACAAGTCACTAGTAGATGGAGTGATGCGCTTCCGCCGTTTAGAAAAAGTGAAGAAAGACCTCACGCTTTAATGTCAAATAATGATTTATTTGAGAGAATAAACGAGATATTGCATTATCAAAGTACAGATGATAATAATGATGAGTATGAAGAGTTAATTTCTGAAGCGATGAGAAGAAGACAAGAAAATCTCCCTGAGCCTTCTTTTGGCGCTTTATCTGAACCTCCAATACCTTTTGATGAGGATTTTCAAGATGCTCATAAGGGTGAACCAATAGACCTTGCTTGGCGACTGTTGAAGGCGCATGTATTACCTAAAGGACAATACTCTCCCAAAGAATTGTATAAATTGATACAAGATAAAGTGGTAGGGGAAGATGAACTCATACCTTTAGATGTCACAGACCATTTCTATAACCAAGCAGTCAGTAGAGGATTTCTTAAACCGAAACATCATAGAGGTCAAAATCAACAAATAGTTGCTGGTGAAGGTAAGGTGTTTAAGCCCGAAGGAGGGTATAGCAGATTTAGAAATCCGACCGACTATGTTAGGAGACTTGCTCAGATTTTCCTTCATGAACATGGTATAAATGACGCTTCTCAAATGCCAAATGGAATTAAGATACATTTTGGAGATAGAGAAGGTGACTCATTCAAAGATAAAACCAAGGCACATAAGGGACATCGTGACTCGCATATTGGAGGGTATACTGCCGTTTTAGCACCTAATTCAGAAGACCCTAGTAAAATGTCACTAGTATCGTTGTATGGTGATTCGGAAAGAGCCTTTACTCGTGACGAAAATAGAATGATAGGTCAAACCTACAGTCTTTTTGACGATAAACCGGGTTTTGGCTCAACTTTCTTATCTCCGCCAATAGGTGATAATGGGGAGCCTATTCATGATTATGCTCAAAGAAGAAGAGATATGGCTCCCCCTCCTACCATTTCGCAAACAAAACAAATAATACCTGCTGCGGCTAAACAATTTCTTAACGACCATTTCGCCCATGAAGACCATCTACACACTAATGGGAAAACAATGTTCTCATTTACCGGAAAAGGGGCTAAGTGGGCTGCTGGTAAAACTCTACCCGGAGGTTGGAATAATGACATGAATAGGACTGCTAATGTTATTGGCGATGCTCTTAATCACGTATACACCAATTCTGAATTAGGAATGAGTTTAGACGACGTGCATAGTTTAGGTGAAAGTATGTATGGAGCATGGAGACAGCATTACGAAGACAAACAGGCTATGCCGTACCATTTCAATTCCATACAATTGCCTGAGAATACACCCGGTGCTCATGTAATAAATCCCGATTTCATGCACTCAGACTTACAGGGTCAGCAAGTGCAAATGGGCAGTCCAATGGACATAGCCTTCCAGTTGCTCAAGAGAGAGGATGATGCATTCCCTCAACCTCCAGTTGACTTTGGTCGTTTTCGTGACCAAAACTACAGATACGAACAGACTTATGGAGATTTGAGAAACAATCAGACAGTCCCGATGAAAGATGCTAGGTTTGGGCCTATGGGTGAACTAGACCAAAGAGCAGCGGAAGAAAAAAGAAACATCATTGATAACGTGGATAGGTATCAGGACGAAGTATTTGGCCACTTTGGTAGTGAAAGTTATCTCAGTCGTCCACATGGTGATATGAGCAATGAGGAGTTGAGAGAAAGACTTGCGACTGTGAGACCTTACGTTCGTGACGCTGAGGGTAGAATAGCCCCTGTTCCTCTCAGCGATGATGGGAAAACGCATCAGCGTTTTCATCCTAATTCAGGTCCTGAGAGATGGGCGCTGGAACAAGAAATGAAATTGAGAGAATTGGAATCACAACCTACGTCGTTCTATGAAGACAATCCCTTTTCAGAGCATTTTCAGGATTTCTATAGAAGTGAACCAATGGACATCGCAATGCAGTTACTCAAAGAACGCAAGTCTCCTGAAGCCATGAGGCACAAGCGAGAGTATGACAAAAAATACGAGTCAAGCCCGGAACGTGTGAAATATCGTGAGCAATTAAACAGAGAAAGGAGACGCAGGGGCATCTATGGTTCGGGTGACCACATGGATGTAAGTCACACACAAGGTGGGAAACTCACGTTAGAAGGGGAGCACGCGAACCGGGCAAGACATTTCAAAAACAGAGGCACACTTCGGAGGGTGAGAGTGAGATGACCTGTGAGTGTGGACATTGCGTCGGAATGGATGCTGTTTGGAAGAAATTATGCCCGGCTGGTAAAGCCGCAGCAAAACGGAAGTTCAAAGTGTACCCATCTGCCTATGCTAACGGATGGGCCGTACAGTATTGTCGAGGTAAGTTTAGGGGGAAGAAAAAGAAATGACAAGGTGCACCTGCCACAATACGTTAGTGGTAAAGAACTTGAATCGATGGTTCAAGGAAAAATGGGTGGACGTGTCGAGAACCGGAAAAGACGGCAAACACCCCCCTTGTGGCAGGAGCAAGGCGAAATTAAGTGGCAAAGGATATCCGAAATGCCGTCCATCAGTCAAAGTATCAAGCAAAACTCCCAAGACATCTGGAAGTATGTCGAGTGGACAGAAGAGAGCAGCAACGCAAAGAAAAAGAGCGAAGAAGCAGGGAGTAGGCGGTAAGCCGACAATAGTAAAAATGGTGGCAGTAATATGAATGATGAGATAATAAAAACCTGTGAGTGTTGTACTCCAATGCAGCAAGCGTCAATGGCTCTTTTAGATGATTATTTTGAAAAAGCCAAGAAGAAATCAAAGCCCTTTCATGGGTACAATCCGAAAAGACACCACAGAAAGGGTGGTCTCAATGCGGCGGGTCGTGCGAAGTTCAAGAGGGAGACAGGCGCTAATCTGAAACCGCCAGTCACCACAAAACCGTCCAAACTTAAGCCCGGAAGCAAGAGAGCCAAGAGGCGCAAGTCATTCTGCGCTCGCATGAGTGGCAGCAAGGGGCCAACTAGCAAGGACGGCAAACTCACACCAAAGGGTGCTGCACTCAAAAGGTGGAACTGCTAATGAGAATATTTGACGACGCATGGGGAATACTCAAGGATGACATGGCTGAGGAGAAGAAGAAGATTATCCAGTGCCTGAAGGACGAGGGCGGAGCGGCTGGCTTGGACAAGTGCTGCGAGGCAAGCGGGCTATCCAAGGAGAAGTGCAAGGCCGTGCTCAAGACCATGAGCAACATCAAGATGCACAAGTACGGTGATGTGATACTGATGGATGGATTGTGATGGCGAAAAGCGATGCGCCTAACTACCGCAAGGCCACGACAGGCAAGAAGTGCGGCAACTGCAAGGCTTGGAACTCAAGTGCTACGAAAGACCCAATGACCGGATACTGCGAATGGTACGACTTCATCTGTCGTGCTGACCATGTATGCGATGCTTGGGCGCCACATAAGTTGAGTAAGATGGTGTTTGTCCGATAATTCCTAGTATTATTCTATACGACTAGAATATAATCTACTAGTATAGACAAGAAAGAAGAATAATCGGAAAGAGAATGCTTAAGATGACCTCCCTAGTGGGCTAAGGCGAGGTCACAACTATGAGCGACACAGATGAAATGAAGATGACAGGGCTAATACTCGCTCAATCTGCTCTTGTGGGGGTAGCAGTTGGAGTATTCAGTGCTGGTCTTTGGTTACCTAGTGGTAACGACGCGGATTCAACAATAAATGGAATGACATACGCAATGGGAGCACTTGCCGTGCAAACCATAGCATACTACATCTTCAAGATGTTCTTTGAGCAAAATATGAAGGAGAGAGTGCAGGTTGCTGAAATGCAAAGAGCAAGGCAAGAGCAATTTAGAATGCAACAGACTAATTTCGACCAAAGAAGACTTGATTTAGAACTAAGAGTGCAAGAAATGCAGTTGGAAAACGAATTGAGACTCTTACAGCAAGACCCGTCGAGAATAACTCCTAACTACAACAATGGGGATGTATCAGGCACAGGTGTAGATTATCATAATACATTCAATCCGGGCATTCCGCTCCATAATGCTGAGAGTCAACAGCCTCTAAACTTAGGTGCGCTTAATACAATGGCTGATGAGATGATGGAAAATCAATCTAGTGTCCCATTGAAGAAAGATGGAACGCCGGATTTAAGGTATAAGTCCCAGCGTGGGGATAACTGATGGTGCTGCCCGGACAACTCATACCCTCGCCAATTAGATTATTTCGTAACGTTCAAGATGACTCTGTCGAAGAGACATTGCGAACAATGCATTTAGCAAACACTGTCGATAATACCTACGAATGGGGTATCGGTTGGATTAGGACTATCTTGTTGTCCGTCGGCTCTGCTCTATTGGTATCTGCAATAGAAGCGAACAGTAGTTACAGCCTTTGGGAATCTACAGTTGAATGGATTTATGGTCAAATAGAAGATTTTGGTAACTGGCTAGTAGACATAGTGAGTTGATGGCCTCATGGCAGCAATGGCGGGAAGTGCGCTGGTCGGCGCAGCCTTATGGGGGAAGCAAATATACAACAACTGGAAATCTAGACGTGTAGGTATCTACGGCGCTAGTATGGTTGGGAAGACCACTCTTGATAGATATATGACTACTCCCGGAGAAATGGAAGAGATACCTATTGAAGAAAGAACAGACCATTTCAAGATACTAACAAGGTATATGTTACCTAAACCAACAAGAAAGAGACTTAGATACCAAGGCGAAAGGAGAGTTGTGCATTCTTCTGATATAGGCGGAGAAGAGAGATTTTGGAATCTATGGATAGACGACATGGTCAATAGGCAATGTGAATATGTCGTATTCATGTTTGATGATAGAGCATTCACAGGTCAAGGAATTGACCAAATAGGAGGGTTCAAGTTTTTGGTAGACGCTCTAATACATAGAGAATACAGATATAGAAACATGAAGAGTTGGTGGAAAGGAAAGAGTTACTCACCAAGGTTAGTGTTACTAGTAGCAAACAAGGCGGATAGATTCTTTGATAACAAAGCGGCGCAATTATGGAGAGAGGGAAGAATAGCCGAACACAAGATATTCGACCCATTTAGGGAAGATTTGATACGACTGCAAAAGGCAGGTATACCAACTCAGAGAAACTTCATGGCGACAAGAATAGGTTGGAACGTCGAACAGGCTCTAATGGACATGATTGATTATTGACCTCATGAGTGACCTTTTTGACTAAACGCTTCTTGGGCTGGTTATGGTGAAGGGCAGTTCGACTACATCTTTGGTATCTACTGGCGGTAGCAATTCTCTCAGAACTACTGTTCCAATGTGGCTTGTTGACCAGTTTGGTTTGAAGTCAGGTAGTAAGTTAGAATGGCGTATTCAGGCCGAAAATGGCAAAATGTCCATAATCGTAACGCCTCAGGAGGTCTAATATGGTGATGAGCGCATTGAACCCATTTTACCAACAACAACAGCCTAACTTAAGCACAGTAAACGACGCCACATTGATGGCGCTATCACAACAAGGTAATCCGCAATTTACTCATGGTGCTCTATTAGAGCAACAAGCGGCTCAACAACAAATGCAGAGAATGGCTGTTGAGAAAAATATAGAAGTTCCTAAAGTTAATTTCTATCCTTCGAGGCACGCTGACCCTAGAAAAGCAAGAAAGAAAGACATTAGACAAGCCTACAGATTGCTTAAACCGACTAAAAGGTCTATATTTGACCCAAGAAGATGGCTCGGTAGCCCATTCAGATATACTAAGGATACAGCAGTTTGCGCTATTGATGGGTGTAACGTGATGGAGTTAATTCAGCACGACAATCTATATGCTAAGATTTGTGATGAAGATACTGGAAAGAGTCTTTGGGAATTGTATTGGCAAAATCCAGTTACTGGTGAGCCTGAAGCCTTCGTAGCGAGAGAAGGGGTGACAAGTGGTAGAAAACTCAGAGCAACATACTGCCCTGAACACCTACATCTCTATCATTTACTATGTAAATGGGAAGCCGAAGAGGAACGGGAAAATGAAATGAGACCTAGTAGATTTAGAGATAAAATCAAGAAAGGGGTTAGTATTGTTAGTGTTCCCGTCACTGCTGTTGCCGCACCTCCACCACCACATCCTATGGTAACAAAATATGAGTCTTTCTTCGCGGAAATAATGGGAGACGCTCGTAAATCTAAGGGAATCAATGTGCAATTCTACACTAACCCACAGACTGAAGAGAATGATTTGACGATAATTACCTTCGATAATAGAATGTTTAAGCAAGAATTATTGGAGATGGCAAATCCAACTCCAGCCTTCCAAGATGTGCTTAAACAGCAAGCGGCCATGCACCAACAGCATCAAAGCGCCCCACCCCTTCCCGTTGTACCGGAAATACAGTCGGAGGGACAACAATGACCATGAATTATCCTAATCAAAATAGCGGACTGAGTTTAAATCTCAGCCAATCGGGAGCACCATTAACAAATGCCGCTAGTCCGTATGCGATGTCTAACATGCAACCGCCTCAGCAAACGTACAATGGGTACTCACAACAACAACACCCTTCTGCACTGAGTTCTGCATTTGCAGGATTTACAGGTCAAGACCCGTATCAGCAACAAGCAATACTACCACCGAGTGATACAGAGATACTAATGACAATGCTCGATAACGCATATCCCGTAGAGAGATTTCTTTCAACGCCAATTTTTACTCAATTATTGGAAATAATCGGTGCCATAACCACTTTCTCGATGTTGAATCTAATGAAAACCGCAAGTTACACATTCGATGAGGATGCTGGAACATTCGCTTTGGATGTCTCGTCTTTACCTACCGAACTACAAACAATGAGTTCTGAAAACGTAGGCGCTCAATTGGCGGCAATGAATGCCCAAATAACTCAAATTATCAATCAAGCGAACGCAATTAAGATGCAGACAATGCAAAATGCGAGCAATAGTATGCTACAGGCTCAGTTGCAAAATGCAATGATGGACCCCGGAATGATGACCAATGCAGCAGAGGCTGGTGGCTCATTTATGAGAAACTTAGTATTTGGAGGTAGAGCATAATGATGAAAGGTGGAGCAAACTTAAACAATATCGTACCGAGCCAAGTTGCTGATTTATCTATGCATTTCTTTGCTCCAAAAAGACAAATCATAGTCGATATGGTGATGGTTCAACTAATTAGCGCTATTCTAATTTTTATGGGAATAATCACTTTCAAGAACGACGAAATTACTCAAAGCGAGATGAGCATTTACATGGTTGGTATCTTTGTCTCCTTTGTTGTCTTGACTCAGATTTATCAGCGAATAACTCGCGGTCTTTAGAGAAGGCTGATTAAGCGATACGCAGTGGCATCCTGCATGGATGAGCGCCAGCCCGTAATGAAACGGTCTTGCTCCTTTTGTCAAAGCGACATCAGGGAGAGTCTCGAAGAGGCGCTTACCAATGGCGAAATGTCATGTACTCAGATAGACAAAGATATGGGTTGGAGAGCCAATACAGCAGACCGTCATTTCAGGAATCACATGGGTCAGTATCACATGGCAGCAAACCCATCCTGTGTGCTTTGCACAAGTGAAAAAAGAAGCGAATACGAAGAGAGATTTTTCTCTGATGGTAGCGAGTCTGACGCAATAGCAGAAGAAGTGGGAATTAAAGAATCAACTGTATATCATCACATGAAACACCATTTTCAACCCCTTGTCCAAAGGTCTGCGGCAACAGAAGTTGCAATAACAGTGGGTAATGAAATAAATGTCCTTAGAGACAATGTAGGTAAATTAAACGGAAAACTAACAGAACTTATGGATGAGGGGGATGTGCATGACGATGGTTTTGTCAGAAAAGCGGTTACTCTACACAAAGAAGTTCGCGAGACAATCAAAGACCTCACCAAGGTACAGGAGACTTGGGGCAGTTCAGGTGAAGGCTCTCAAGTTAATCAGACAATCAACATTCTTCAAGTGGAGATAGCAAAAGAAAGTCCTGAGAGTTGGAAGAGAATTAAATCGAAATTACAGGCTGAAATGGGGGAAGAGGTATGATACCGCTTGGAGAGTTAATGCAATCCGGCCATCCCGGATATCGAGCCTACTGTTTGGGAGAAGACATGGATGAAGTATATCACCCTGTCTTCTTTGATTATTGTATCAACGTTTGCGAAGTTTTCAAAAAACACGCTAAGATTCATTCAACAAACGCATCTCTACACCATTCCGATGGAACTGTTGTATCGGGAAGCAGTCTATTTAAAGTGATAGATTCAATGAAGGCTATATCAGAAACCGATGAGCCTGAAGATGTCATTCCTCTTAGAGAATCCATAAGAGAGTCTTGCTACGAGTTCATGGAATACTGCTCGTATATGAAAAGTAGATTTGAGCAACCTACATCTGTTGGTAGATTCTACGATTCGTTGGGCGAATTAGTCCTATCGATTGCTTGCGACTATGCTGGGGTGAATCACTCATGAGTAAGATATACATCAAGAAATCTTCCACTATGATGGGTCGTTCTTCTGATACTCGTATGTATACGCCTCGTAGTGAATCTTCGCACATGTATCGTGCGAATAATGAAGATGAATCTACATACACCGGAGTCGAAGACCCAAGATACAGAGATGAGTTGGCTGACAAGAAAAAGAAGCAACGCAAAGAGAGAGCAGATGAGATGAAAAATCTCAAACATATTTCCATTTCACCAAAAGACATTGCTGAGAATGATGAAGAAGAAGATGAAAGATTCAATCCTAGGGAAGGAGATAGAGAGCCTTCATTGCAAACAGGAACTAGTGGTAACTTCGGTGCACTGACCAGCCTAGCAATGCAAGCAAGAGGGCCGGGTTTTGCAGGTGGAGAGGGAGTGGAGGGCTACAAGTACTCAAGCGAACCAATGGATAATGCTTGGTCTGAGATTCTTAAATCGAAGAAGTCTAAGAAGAAAGAAAAGAAG
>MDTE01043677.1_pt1 | contig 10488 bp, 9 predicted proteins | sample 811231 | NCBI WGS metagenome assembly MDTE01 (sample SAMN05326651, study PRJNA326480) | marine metagenome | isolation source: seawater | place: Indian Ocean: Red Sea | collected 2010 | reverse complement strand
CGCAGGGCTGTTGAGATATTTTTAGCTTCGCCACTGATCGACATCGTACAAGTCGTCATTCATCAAAATGATGAAGACCATTATCAAAAGGCCGTTTCTGGGCTTGCCCTGCCCGAGCCTGTATTCGGTGGTATCGAGAGACATCTGTCTGCCTTGCGCGGTCTTGAGAGCCTCATTTCGCTCTCCCCAACCAAAGTCTTAATCCACGATGTGGCACGCCCATTTGTGGATAATGGTCTAATTGAGAGGATTGTGAATGCGACTCAGAAGGGGCAAGGTGCCATTCCTGCTTTAGCCGTTGTAGACTCATTAAAAAAAGTTGATGCAAGAGGTTTTATAGAAGCAACCGTTGACCGGACGGCCCTCTGGCGTGCACAAACACCGCAGGGTTTTATTTATTCTGATATCTTGCACGCTCATCAGAAGCGTCAAAAAGAAAATCCAACTGATGATGCCGCTTTGTTCGAGAAAGCGGGTGGACGGATCATCATAGTTGATGGTAATGAGCAAAACATAAAGTTGACGACGCCCGGCGACTTCGAAAGAGCGAGCCTAATGCTGCAATTGAAGGAGAGAATAGTCCATGTCGGGAACGGTTTTGACGTGCATCGTTTTGGTCCAGGCAACCATGTAATGCTCTGTGGAATAAAAGTTCCTCATAGTCAGAGTTTAGTTGGGCATTCGGATGCCGATGTCGCTCTGCATGCCCTGACGGACGCGATTTTAGGCGCTATCGGCGCAGGTGATATAGGCCAACACTTTCCTCCCGATGACGACCGTTGGAACGGTGCACCTTCGAATTTATTTGTCGAGGAGGCAGTCCGAAACGTCATGGATGCGGGTGGTTTAATCTACAATGTCGACATCACCATTATTGGAGAATTTCCAAAAGTAAATCCTTACAGAGAAGAAATGCGTAAATCTGTTGCATCGATGTTGGGTATACCGCCGCGTCGCGTAAATATTAAGGCAACCACCACCGAAAAATTAGGCTTTACCGGTAGGCAAGAAGGCCTTGCAGTACAGGCTACTGCAAGCATTGGACTATCGGCTGAATGAAAGATTTTAAAATCACCATTGGCGTAGTTATCGCCACATTTTTTGGTGTGGGTAAATTTCCATTTGCATCGGGCACGTTTGGCGCCCTATTTGCCCTCCCATTAATCTGGATTTTACATTCGCTATTTGGCGCTATCGGAATAATCGGGTTTGCTATAATTTTGCTCGTCGCAGGCATATGGGCTTCGGAAGTTTATATCGCCATTTCAGATAACAAAGACCCGAGTCCGGTTGTAATAGATGAGGTAGTTGGTCAAGCCATTGCCATATCTTTTATACCCCTCGGGCTCATAGAATACGCCCTCGCCTTTTTGTTATTTCGATTTTTCGATGTGACCAAAATTTGGCCGGCAAATTGGGCTGAAAAACGACCAAATGCCGGACTCGCAGTTATGTTGGACGATGTCATTGCCGGACTATATGCCGGATCCATTTCATTGATTGTCTTATGGTTAATGTCATGACTTATGCCTTTCCCAAAGAGCTCAACAATAATGCGAAAATGCTTATTCATCTTTGTCGCCAAAAAAATATTCGGCTCTCGACAATAGAGTCATGTACCGGAGGCCTACTAGCGGGCTGTCTTACAGATATTGCCGGATCATCAGATGTCTTAGATCGGGGCTTCGTAACCTATTCCAACGAGGCTAAAAACGAAGAAGTTGGGGTAAATCTAGATACTTTAGAGAAATTTGGAGCAGTGAGCGCCCCGGTTGCAAGAGAGATGTGTGCCGGAGCGTTAACGCGCCGGCCGATCGGCGCCGCTGCCTCACTGACAGGCATTGCTGGTCCTGGTGGAGCAACTGCCAACAAACCTGTTGGTCTTGTCTTTATCGGCATAGCAACTCGCTCTAGTAATCCTGTAGCGCATCGTTTTGTCTTTGAAGGCGACCGACAGGCTGTGCGAACTGCTGCCGTCGCAGAAGCAATTAATTTGCTTATCTCGGCAATATCCGGGACTGACTCGAGATAATAAGCTGCTGAAAGGGGTGATCCGATACCATTAGCCAACGCGCATATGTATCGGACCCCAAGGCAAATAATGAGAAGAAGTCCGCGGGATCATTTAATTTTTCCCAATGTGTCTCATTAACCATCTCAATCGCTTGTGGAGGTGCAAGTCGAAGTGTATCGGATACAAACTCTGGCAGATAATAAATAGCATTCGGATACATTGAAGTAGCGGCGAGCAATATGCCCGACACTTCGGCGGCATGGCTTGTGGATTCCAGCGAAAGACGGCCTTGATCAAATATAACGGCCCGTTCGGCGCCTTTAATCACAAGTGAAACGAATTGGCGATGCGTTTTTGAAGGCACAATTTCCGCGTTACGGTAAAATACAATCGATTGAATATTTAATAGTGATGACCGCTCAAAAGCCTTAAGAATCTGACGGCTTGCGGTAAAGGTATCGATCGCACTTGGGCGATGGATCTTTCTCAATGTGACCCCCTCGAATTCTCCATCGCCCGTAAATGAAACACCGCCGCGGGTAAGAGATTGCTCAATCGCTGCGATTGTACTTGCTCGAGGATCGCCAATCCCACGTTCAAAATTGTTCAGAGTTGCCAGAGATATTCCTGCAGCTCTCGCAAGCTCACTTTGCCTGACCCCTAAAAGAGCTCTAGCGGCCTTAAGCATATTAGGCTGTAGCATTCAAAATGCCCTTTAGTCGACTATTCCACGAGACCCATTTAACGATTATTCGATATTATACCTAATATATTCGTCACAATAGAAATTTAACCGAAATGGAATAATTTTTTTATTGCATTTCTTTATGGATATATTTTTCCCACCTGTAAGCTGCGGGTTATATCCGTGCGCTTGCCCTTTTCTCAAATGCAGAAATCATCTTCCGGGCAGCTGTTTCGAATACCACACCCATCATTGTTTCTAAAAGAACGGATTTAAATTCGAATTCGATTTCGAAATGAACGACTGATGTATTTTTAGCCGCTTCTAAAATATACCATTTGCTCCGTAAGTATCTGAAAGGTCCCGATTCTTGGCATGTATCGATGGTCCCCTCTGACCTGTCCAAGGAAACCCGGCTGGCGAAAGTCTCTGTAAAGCCGCGGTAGCCGATTTTGAGATCAGCAATCAACGTGACATCGTTCGGTTTTTCTCGAACTCTGGACGCGACACACCAAGGTAGAAAATCCGCATAACTGTCGACATCGGCAATAATCTCAAATAAGTCGGCAGCGGCAAAGGGAAGTTCTTTAACTTCAGAATATTGACGCACGATCTATATCTATTCCGCCATTGTACTCAAATTAACTTTCGCGATACGGGCTTCCTTTAAACGCGCGAAATCGTCACCGGCATGATAAGAAGAACGTGTAAGAGGTGACGCGGAAACCATTAAAAAGCCTTTTCCCCTAGCCATTTGCGACATCCCTTCAAATTCTTGAGGCGTCACGAAACGCTCAATTGCCGCGTGTTTTGGAGTGGGTTGAAGGTATTGCCCTATAGTCAGAAAATCGACTTCCGCCGAGCGCAAATCATCCATGACCTGGTGAACTTCTTCCCGGCTCTCACCAAGTCCAACCATCATACCCGACTTTGTAAAAATAGTCTTATCAAGTCGCTTTACGCGATGCAGAAGCTCAAGACTTGTAAAGTAGCGTGAACCAGGTCGGATTGTCGGGTAGAGCCGTGGTATCGTTTCAATATTATGGTTAAACACATCAGGCTTTGCGGCCACAACAGTTTCGATCGAAGTCTCTTTATTCATAAAGTCGGGTGTTAAAACCTCAATTGTAGTACCTTGTGATCGTTCACGAATTTCTGTAATCACTTGTGCAAAATGATCACCCCCACCATCTGCCAAATCATCTCTATCAACGGATGTTATCACAACATGCGCGAGGCTAAGTTCTGTAACGGCATCGGCCACCCTTGACGGTTCGAGTGGATCCAAAGCACGAGGCAAGCCTGTCGCAACGTTGCAAAAGGCGCAAGCGCGCGTGCAAGTATCGCCCATGATCATGAAAGTTGCATGCTTCTTCGCCCAACATTCTCCAATATTTGGGCAACCTGCCTCTTCGCAAACAGTGTTTAGACCACTCTTTCGGACGATGTTTTGCGTTTCAAAATACGTTTTCGATGTTGGAGCCTTGACCCGGATCCAATCCGGTTTTCGTGGTGTTGGATTATCCGGCCGGTTTCTCTTTTCCGGATGACGAAGCTTTGGTGCTTGTGCGGTACTCATTCGCGACACGAAATCTCCTCGTTAAAAATGTACGGCTCGCCCATAGGCTTCCAAGACTGATTCGTGCATCATTTCGGATAATGTTGGGTGTGGAAAGATTGTATGCATTAATTCTTTTTCAGTGGTCTCCAAATTCCGGGCAATGCCGTAACCCTGAACCAATTCAGTTACCTCCGCGCCGATCATATGGGCGCCAAGTAATTCGCCCGTCTTTGCATCAAATACAGTCTTTATTAAACCCTCTGGCTCACCGAGCGCAATCGCCTTGCCATTACCCAAAAAAGGAAAACGGCCGACGCGAACCTTGTGCCCCGCTTCTTTGGCTCTTGCTTCGGTCATACCGACAGATGCCACTTGCGGAATGCTATATGTACAGCCAGGGATATTAGTCGTATCAAGCGGGTATACACCCTTTTCACCTTTTATTTTTTCTATACAAATGATGCCTTCATGGCTCGCCTTATGAGCCAACCATGGCGGTCCGGCCACATCACCAATTGCATAAATTCCAGATTCTCCCGTCTCCGACCATTGATTAGTTTCGATATGACCTCGGTCGACCTTCACCTTAGTACCCTCAATGCCAATGTCCTCGACATTGCCGACAATTCCAATCGCCAAAATAACACGGTCAACCTTAATGGACTGGCTCTTACCCCCCTTTTCAACCGTCGCTGTTACGCTGTTCGCAGTTTTATCGAACGATTTCACCTGCGCACCCGTTATTATTTTCATGCCATCCTTCTCAAAGGACTTCTGAGCTAACGCAGAAATTTCCTCATCTTCAACGGGCAAAATGCGGTCTAAAACCTCTACAACGGTAACATCGACGCCAAGATTGCAGTAAAAGCTGGCAAACTCGATCCCAATAGCACCCGATCCCACAACAAGGATCGCCTTCGGCATGCTTTTCGGCACCATGGCCTCTTTATAGGTCCATACGAGCTTCCCATCGGGTTCAAGACCCGCTAGCGACCGCGCCCGCGCACCCGTCGCTAAAATGATATGCGATCCCGTCAGTTCCGCGACCGTCTCGCCATTTTTATTAACACTAAGCTTCTTCGAATCTTTCGGCCCACCTACTAGCCTTCCCCTACCATCGAACACTTCGACTTTATTCTTTTTAAGAAGATGGCCAACGCCGCCGTTAAGCTGTGACGCAACTTTTCGCGAACGATCAATGACCTTCTCCAGGTCTATGTTCGCAGCCTTAACAGAAATACCATAGGTCTCTGCATGCTGAATGTTTCGATAAACCTCGGCGGTTCGTAACAATGCCTTCGTTGGAATGCAACCCCAGTTAAGGCATATTCCACCGAGATGCTGCTCCTCAACAAGAGCCGTTTTCATACCCAATTGCGCCGCCCTGATGGCCGCAACATAGCCACCGGGACCGCCACCAACGACCACTACATCGAATTTTTTTTGAGCCACTATCACTCCTTAAAGCAGCATGCTAAGCGGTTCTTCAATTAGCCGCTTGAAGGCTTTCAAATATTCCGCGCCAATGGCGCCATCAACTGCACGATGGTCGACTGAAAGCGTGCAAGACATAATCGTCGCAATCGCAAGTGCACCGTTCTTTACAACCGGACGCTGTTCACCTGAACCAACCGCCAAAATGCAAGCTTGTGGCGGATTAATAACCGCGCTGAATTCCTTAATCCCGTACATACCAAGATTAGAGATACTAAACGTACCACCTTGGTATTCCTCCGGTCCCAATTTGCCGTCACGCGCGCGTTCAGAGAGTTCTTTCATTTCACTTGAGATCATCTCCAAGCCTTTGTTGTCGGCTTGGCGCACTACAGGAGTGATCAATCCACCTTCAATAGCCACTGCGACAGAAATATCCACTGATTTGTATATCTTTACCCCTTCATCGGTCCAAGACGCATTAGCTTTTGGCACACGGCGAAGCGCAATAGCCGCAGCCTTGATAACCAAATCATTTACCGAGAGCTTATAGGCGCCGTCCGCCTTGGCATTGAGTGTCTTCCTAAGGTCAAGCAAGTCATCAACTTCGCAATCAACCGTCAGATAAAAATGGGGGATATGCTGTTTCGATTCCGTCAAGCGGCGCGCAATAGTTTTCCGCATCGTTGACAAAGTTGTGATCTCAAACTCTGGCTCGTATGGTAACTGTTCCGCCGTGGTCGGCGCTATTGCCGCTGTTTGTGTAACAGCCAGTATATCGCCGTTTAATAATGCTGCCTCAACGTCTGATTTTACAATTCGCCCGTTCGGACCACTTCCGAGAATACCAGCAAGGTCAAGCCCTGCCTGAGAAGCCATCCGGCGAGCCAGCGGGCTAGCAATAATTCGTTTTTCATCCCTTTCAACTGGATATACAGGCCCTTCAACTGACAATGGAGTTGCAGGCATATCTGCTAATGTGTTTGTCGCGGGTTCCGGTGTTACTGCGGGCTGGGTCGTTTCATCATTGCCTGAAGACACAACAGTAACGTCGACGCCTTCTAGGGCTGATTCGTCCTCATCCTCCTCCAATAACAGGGCTATCACATTGTTTACCGCAACCCCCTCTGTCCCCTCAGCAACGAGAATTTTCCCCAGTTTACCCTCTTCTACTGCTTCCACTTCCATTGTCGCTTTGTCGGTTTCTATTTCTGCAATTATATCACCCGAATGAATTGCATCGCCTTCGCCTATGAGCCATTTTGCCAAAGTCCCTTCTGTCATTGTCGGTGACAAGGCGGGCATAAGTATTTTTACTGGCATTTATTTATCCTTTCGCCCTATGAGCGATAGCAAACATTTTTAGCCGCATCCACGATATTTTCGACTTGGGGGAGCGCTAGTCTCTCAAGATTAGCAGCATACGGCAGCGGCACGTCTTTGGAACACACGCGCGCCAGCGGCGCATCCAACCAATCAAAGGCAGCTTCCATCATTAATGCTGCAAGTTCAGAACCAATACCGGAGAAACGCCATCCCTCTTCACAACTTACAATTCGGTTGGTTTTTTTCACAGAATTGACTATGGTCTCAGTGTCGAGCGGCCGAATACTGCGAAGGTCAATGACTTCGGCATCAATGCCTTCACTAGCTAGGCTGTCTGCAGCTTCCAACGCTTTTCCGACCATCATTGAAAAAGCGACAAGGGTCACGTGCCTGCCTTCCCGAACGACCTTTGCACTACCGATCGGTACGAACCAGTCATCACTGACCGGCACCTCGAAACTACTGCCGTACAAAAGTTCGTTTTCCAAAACAAATACGGGATTTGGATCTCTGATAGCTGATTTTAGCAATCCCTTCGCGTCCGCCGCCGAATATGGAGAGACAACCTTAAGGCCCGGACAGTGCGCATACCAACTCGCAAAGCATTGCGAATGCTGAGCTCCAACCCTGGACGCCGCGCCGTTGGGCCCTCGAAAGACAATCGGACATCCCATTTGCCCTCCAGACATATAAAGAGTTTTTGCGGCGGAATTAATAAGTTGATCCATCGCCTGCATTGCAAAGTTAAAGGTCATGAACTCAACAATCGGGCGTAGCCCCATAAATGCAGCCCCCACGCCAATACCAGCAAAGCCGTGTTCAGTGATGGGCGTATCAATAACACGGCGTTCACCGAACTCTTCGAGTAAGCCCTGACTAACTTTGTAAGCCCCCTGATACTGCGCAACTTCTTCGCCCATCAGAAATACCGTTTCCTCTCGGCGCATTTCTTCTGCCATTGCATCGCGTAGGGCCTCGCGAACCGTCAAAACTACGGTTTCACCGCCCCAATCGGGCTCTGGCTGAGTGCTAACACTCGCTGGTGTGTTAACGGTAGCAGGCGCGGTAGTTTCGGCCAAATTAGGCCCGAGCGTGAGTACTTTCGCCATCGAATCCGCAGACGAGGCGACGTCGTCAGCGCTTTCTCCTTCACCAACAATAACCGCGATCGGCGTATTAACGGAGACATTATCAGTGCCTGCAGCCACAAGAATTCGACCAAGCTTGCCTTCATCGACCGCTTCGACCTCCATCGTCGCTTTATCTGTTTCGATTTCAGCAATCACATCCCCGGCAGCAATCTCATCACCCTCGGATTTCAGCCATTGCGCCAATTTTCCTTCTGTCATAGTTGGTGAAAGAGCAGGCATTAAAATTTCTACGGGCATATTAGCATCACTCCCCGCTTAAGCTTCGAGCAAAACATCGGTGTAAAGCTCCGATGGGTCAGGTTCGGCACTATTTTGAGCGAATTCAGCCGCGTCAGATACGATATCCTTAATTTTGCGATCTATTTCTTTGAGCTCGCCCTCGTCCGCAACGCCCTCATCAATCAGCCATCCACGCATCCGATCAATCGGATCCCGTTCAGATCGAACCTTCGAAACCTCTTCACGGCTCCGATATTTGGCCGGGTCGGACATCGAGTGTCCACGATAACGATATGTCTGCATTTCGAGTACATATGGCCCCTTACCAGCTCGACAATGTTCAACTGCTGTCTGTGCTGCTTCGCGCACGGCCAAAACGTCCATACCGTCTACTTTTTTGCCTGGAATGCCATAGGGCTTACCGCGGTTGTATAAGTCCGTTCCCGCAGATGCTCGCTCCTGGCTTGTCCCCATAGCATATTTATTATTTTCTATGACGAATATAGCAGGCAAATCCCAGAGCGCGGCCATATTAAGCGCCTCACCAACCTGCCCTTGATTAATCGCCCCGTCGCCAAGATAAGTAACGCTTACCAGGTCATTTAAATTATATTTGTGGGCAAAGGCGATACCAGCACCGATGGGGACTTGTGCCGCAACTATACCATGACCTCCATAAAAATTTTTTTCGCGGCTAAACATGTGCATAGATCCACCCTTACCTTTTGAATAACCGCCAGCTCGACCCGTCAGTTCTGCCATAACACCACGGGCGTTCATGCCACACGCCAACATATGTCCGTGGTCTCGATAACTGGTTATAACTGCATCCCCATCCTTCAGCGTCGACTGAATACCAACTACAACTGCTTCCTGCCCAATATACAGGTGACAAAAACCACCGATTAAACCCATCCCGTAGAGTTGTCCGGCTTTTTCTTCAAACCGACGAATCAACAACATATCGTTGTAGTATCGGTGCAATTCATCTTTAGAGACGATGTTTTCTTTTTTCTTCGCCGGTCCCCTGGCCCGGGTTCGATCTTTAGCCGCCATTTCGGTCCCCCTGACTGCGCTCCTGTAAAGCGCTATGCCTTCCGTTCACCGACAAGTGGTGCCCATAATACACCCTTCAAGTTCTTATAAACATTTGTAATACATATATTTATATTATATTAACTCAAATTTTGTTAACCAGCCAATACTGATGGATTATACGACGCCATTAAGACTGTCGCTAGATTAGAATAAAGAAAATTCGCATAACATGACTTATCTCAAATCTTTATCTATACGCTCCAAAAGAACGTTGATCCGGGACGCAAGCGCAAGCGTTTGAAGCGGATCTTCTTTGGTGACAAAACTTTTAATGAAAGCGTGATAAACTGATGCTAGCGGCCGCGGCCCAAAAAATGGGATGTCCACTCCGTCTCTCTTTAGAATTGGAATGGGATAGTCAACCAATTCAAGGGTTCCTCTTGCGCCAATACAAAGAAGAGAACGTCGTTTTTCCGACATCAAATTTCCAAAAATCAATTCAGCAGTTTTTCCTGACTCAAATGACATTTCAAGTCGAATTGTATGCGCCTTGGCGTCCCCATTAAGACGCGTGGTCTCAATTCTCGTTGGCTCCTCATCAACAATATCCAATACCATAGAAAGCTCATGAGGTCCGTAATCCCATAAACCTGACATATACCGTCTTAAAGGCCCATTGTTTCCACCAACCGATTGGATATGGCTAATCGGCCCTATTTCCTTTAACCGCTTATAAAGCTCTCGATATCCTGCGCTAAATAAATAAATCAGATTCACAAATATCGGTATATTGTTGGCCTTTGCGCGACGCTGAATCTCATTCGCCTCGCAACTATTTAACGTTAATGGTTTTTCTGCAAGAACAGGCAAACCCGAATCGATACATTTTAAGCACAAATTCCCTAATCGCGACGGCTCAACAATAAGAGCGATCCCATCTATCGACTTTTCGCTTGCTAATAAATGCTCCAAACTAGGCCAAATTAAAATCTCTCCTATACCCTCTAAAAGCGGCCTAGGCGCTTCGCTGAGGGATCGGCTTACCACTCCTGCAAGCTCT
>MDTE01058905.1_pt1 | contig 10490 bp, 8 predicted proteins | sample 811231 | NCBI WGS metagenome assembly MDTE01 (sample SAMN05326651, study PRJNA326480) | marine metagenome | isolation source: seawater | place: Indian Ocean: Red Sea | collected 2010 | reverse complement strand
CTGAACAAGCATTGTTAGGATCCATCTTAGTTAATAATGATATTATCGATGAAATTTCAAATATTGTAAATTCTTCTACCTTTTATGATCCCGCGCATATTAAAATTTATGAGGTAATTGAAAATTTAAATAATAAGGGCATGATTGCAAATCCTATAACTCTTAAAAATTTTTTTGAGAAAGACAATATGTTAACTGAAGTTGGTGGCACAGAGTATTTGATTAAACTAACAAGATTTTCTGGCTCTACTAAGCAGGCAGTTGATTATGCAAAGATTATTCATGAAATGTATCTACGAAGGGAATTAGTTCAAATTTCAGATAAATTATCTGCTGATACATTAAATGCAAACACTCAAGAACAAAATGCAGAAAATATTATTGAGGATACTGAGAGATCTCTTTTTGATTTAGCGGAAAGGGGAAGCTTTAATCAATCATTTCTCAAATTTAATCATGCATTAGATCAAACCATTGAGATGGCAACTTTAGCTATGCAGAATGACCAAGGTATTGTTGGAGTGCCAACTGGTTTAAAAGATTTGGATGAAAAATTAGGTGGATTACATAAATCAGATTTAATCATATTAGCAGGTAGACCCTCTATGGGTAAAACAGCTCTTGCAACAAATATTGCATATCACGCAGCACAAAATATTTTGAAAAGACAAGAAAAATCTTCTATAGCCTTTTTTTCTCTCGAAATGTCCTCTGAACAACTATCAACAAGAATTTTGTCAGAACAAGCTAAAATAAGGTCGGATGATATAAGAAGAGGAAAAGTATCTGAAGAAGAAATAAACAGATATATTGAAACTTCAAGAAATATTTATAATTTACCCTTATACATTGACGAAACTCCTGCAATTACTATTGCAACATTAAGTAATAGAGCAAGAAGAATTAAAAGATTATTTGGTCTTAGCTTAATTGTAGTTGATTATATTCAACTAATGAGGTCAAGTTCAAATAAAAACGACGGTAGAGTTCAAGAAATATCAGAAATTACTCAAGGATTAAAAGCTCTTGCAAAAGAGCTGACGGTTCCAGTGTTGGCATTATCACAATTATCCAGAGCGGTTGAACAAAGAGATGACAAGCAACCTCAACTTGCTGATTTAAGAGAGTCAGGTTCTATTGAGCAAGATGCTGACGTTGTGATGTTTGTGTATAGAGAGGCTTATTATTTAGAGAGGAAACAGCCAAAATTAGGATCTATTGAACATGCTGAATGGCAGTCTAAAATGAATGATGTGAATGGGTTAGCTGATATAATTCTTGGAAAACAAAGACATGGGCCTACAGGCACTGTTAAAGTAGCCTTTGAAGGAATATATACAAAATTTAAGGATTTAGGCTAAAAACGTCAGTTTTTTCTTTAGTTATAATAAAATTAAGTTATATCTGAAATAACTTCATGTTTGCTCATATTTATAAAAAAATTGTAATAGATTTTTCAAAAGTAACTCTTATTTTTTTGGCCTCAATAATAATCTTTTCACTTTATAAAGCGAAAAACTTTAATTTAGATGCATCTTCTGACGCTCTTTTACTCGATGGAGATCCTGATTTAAAATATTTGAGAGAAGTAAACCAAACGTACGAAGCAAAAGATTTTTTAGTTTTGACATATACTCCGGTTACAAGTTTTACAGAAAAAGAAACTATACTTAATCTACAATTATTAAAATCGAAGATAGAAAAATTAACATGGGTTGATAGTGTAATAACTGTCATAGATGTTCCGTTACTTAAAAGTACTGATGAACCTTTAATGGAAAGACTTAAAAATTTTAAGACGTTAGCTTATCCAGAAATTAATACAAAAAGGGGTTTTGAAGAAATAATAAATAGTCCAATTTATAAAAATTACGTCATCAGCGAAGATGGAAAAACATCTGGCATAGTTGTTTACTTAAAAAAAGATGAAAGATTAGCTGAATATATTAAGATTAAAGATAAATATCATAATCAATCGAATGACATTGGTTTATCTAAGGAAGAAAAAAAAAACTATAAAATATTTTTAAAAGAATACAGCGAGTACAAAAATTTATATAATATTAGAAACCATCAAAATATAACAGAAATAAGGGATGTGATAAATAAATATGGAGAAAATGCTAAAATATATTTAGGAGGAATTCCAATGATTGCTGATGATATGATGGGTTACATCAAGAGTGACATTGTGGTTTTTGGAATAGGAGTTTTTATTTTTATTGTTTTTACACTCTGGTTAATCTTTAAAAATATTAAATGGGTGGTTATGCCTTTGGTTGGATGTGCTACATCAGTAATATTAATGATTGGTCTTTTAGGAATGTTGGGATGGAAAGTCACGGTAATTTCTTCAAATTTTATTGCCTTAATGCTTATTTTGAACATGGCAATGAACATTCACGTAACCGTTAGGTTTTTACAATTAAAAAAAGAATATCCTCAACTTTCAAAAAGTGAGGCAGTACTTCAATCTAGTAAAAAAATGATGCTTCCAATTTTGTACACTGTGTTAACTACAATTTGTGCTTTTCTTTCCTTAGTATTTAGCGGTATTAAACCGATCATAGATTTTGGGTGGATGATGACATTAGGTTTAATAATTTCTTTAATTGTTACCTTCTTATTGATGCCTTCATTACTAAATCTACTGTCTTCTGAGAATGAACTGAACATTAAACAAAAAGAAACTTCTCTAGTCACCTCTTTTTTAAGTTCATTTACAAAAAATAATGTTTTTTTTATATATGGAACCACATTTATAATTATAATTTTTAGCATTATTGGAATTGTAAGACTCGAAGTAGAAAATAGCTTTATAAATTATTTTGATAAAGATACTGAAATCTACAAAGGAATGAAAAAAATTGATGATGAATTAGGTGGCACCACTCCATTAAATATAATTTTGAAATTCCCTACAATTAAAGACAAACAAAAAGAAAATGATGACGAATTTGATGAATGGGAAGAGGAAAATGAAACAGACATGGACAAGGCTAAATACTGGTTTACGCGAGACAAGATGGATAAAATTTTAAAAGTTCATGATTATTTAGACTCTTTGCCTGAAATTGGCAAAGTATTATCTTTTGGTTCTATTTTAAGAGTCGCAGAAGATTTAAACAATAAACAATTACAAAGTTTAGAAATAGCTGTTTTATATAGTAAAATTCCAGATATCATTAAAAAAGAAATAGTTACCCCATACATATCAGTTGATAAAGATGAGGCTCGAATTAGCGTTAGAATAAAAGACTCAATGGAAAATTTAAGAAGAAACGATTTAATAAGAAAAATTAATACAGAATTAAATACGATAATAGGTCTTGAAAAAAATGAATTTAAATTGGCAGGTGTTTTAATTCTATTTAATAATTTGTTACAAAGTTTATTTAAGTCTCAAATACTCACATTAGGTATAGTTATTCTTGGAATTTTTTTAATGTTGTTAGTCTTATTTCGAAACACTACTATTGCGTTTATAGGCATAGTGCCTAACTTTATCGCAGCTTTTTTTATTTTGGGAATAATTGGTTTCATTGGCATACCTTTAGATATGATGACGATAACAATTGCTGCAATTACAATTGGAATAGCTGTAGATAATAGCATTCATTATATTTATAGATTTAAAGAGGAATTCGAAAAATTAAAAGACTATAAAAAAACTTTAGATAGATGCCATAATACTGTAGGAATTGCGATTTTAAATACTTCAATTACAATTGTTTTTGGTTTTTCAATTTTAGTATTATCAAATTTTATTCCAACTATTTACTTTGGAATATTTACTGGAATTGCAATGCTGTTGGCGATGATATCTGTTTTAACTTTGTTGCCTAAACTAATATTAACTCTTAAACCTTTTGGTAAAGAGATAATTAATTAAATGATAGATTTTTTAATGAATTTATTATTTAAATTTAATTTATTTGACTTATTTTTTTCTTTAATTTTAATCTACAGTATCATCCAATGTTTTTTAAAGGGTTTTACATTAAGTTTAATCTCATTTATGAAATGGATTTTATCTACAATTATTACGATAATATTAGTTCCCAAGTTGCAACCTACAGTAAGCGAATACATTAGGTCTGAATTTATAAACAGTATTGGTTTAGGAATAGCGATTTTCATTTTAACACTTTTTATAATAATTTTACTTGGAAAATCACTTGGTAAAGCAATTACTTGGACTGGTGTTGGTACAATAGATAAAGGATTTGGTTTAATATTTGGTTTTTTTAAGGGTTATATAGTTTCAGTATGTTTATTTTCTATTTTAAATTGGTTTTATCCTTATCAAAATTGGGGTATATCTGCAGAAGATGCTTTTTCATTTAACATCATTCACAAAGGTAGTAAAATATTAATAGAGGAATTTCCATCTAGTGAAGAATTCATTGATACTAAAGAAAAAATTGAAAAAATTTAAATCTGATAAATTAAGAGAAGAGTGTGGTATTTTTGGTATATCAAATCGAGAAGATGCGTCGGCTTTGGTTGCTTTGGGCTTGCATGCTTTACAACATAGAGGCCAAGAGGGGTGTGGAATAGTTTCTTTCGATGGTAAAAACTATCATTCAGAAAAAAGACAAGGTCTAGTTGGAGATCATTTCACAAATTCAGAAATATTAAAAAAGCTTCCTGGAAAATTTGCGATTGGACATAATCGTTATTCAACTACTGGGGAAACTTCTCTCAGAAATATACAGCCTTTTTTTGCTGATTTACATATGGGTGGTTTAAGCGTCGCTCACAATGGAAATTTAACAAATGCATTATTATTGAGAGAGACATTAGTAAAACAAGGAGCAATTTTTAGAACTACTAGCGACACAGAAACAATAGTACAACTTATTGCAAAATCAGGGAGAGAGAAATTTACTGATAAATTAATAGATGCTCTTTTTCAAATACAAGGTGGTTATGCTCTTGTCTTAATGACTAATAAAAAACTTGTAGGTGTCAGAGACCCATTTGGGATCAGGCCTTTAGTCCTAGGTAAATTAAAAAACTCGTATATTTTTGCATCAGAAACATGTGCACTTGATATTGTAGGCGCCACTTTTGTAAGAGAGTTACAAAATGGAGAATTAGTAATCGTTGAAAATGAACAAATTAAATCAATTAAACCATTCCCCAAACAAAAACAAAGGCCGTGTATTTTTGAATACATTTATTTTGCTAGACCTGACAGCTTAATAAATGGAAAATGTGCTTATGAATATAGAAAAAATTTAGGTATAGAATTGGCAAAAGAAACTGACGTCAATGCAGATTTAGTTATACCTGTTCCGGACTCTGGTGTGCCAGCAGCGTTAGGATATTCAGAATACTCTAAAAAAAAATTTGAGCTTGGACTTATAAGAAATCACTATGTCGGAAGAACTTTTATTGAGCCAACTCAAAATATAAGAAGCTTAGGTGTTAAATTAAAATTAAGCTCTACTAAAACAATCGTAAAAAATAAATCTATTATTTTAATAGATGATTCCTTGGTAAGAGGGACCACTTGCTACAAAATAGTAAAAATGCTTTATGAAAGTGGTGCAAAAGAAGTTCACGTTAGAATTGCTTGCCCTGAGATAAAATATCCAGATTTTTATGGCGTAGATATGCCCACTAGAGAGGAACTTTTAGCTCATGAAAAAAATAATAAAGATATGTGTGAATATATTAAAGCTAAAAGTTTAAAATTTTTAAGCTTAGAGGGATTATATAAAGCTTTAATTGGAGAAAAAAGAAACTCTAGCTATCCTCAATTCAGTGATCATTACTTTACAGGAGATTATCCAATCAAACCATATGACAACTTAAATGGAAATCAATTAAAGCAACTTTCATTATTAAGTGGTAAATCTAACAACTAATCCAAAACTATTAATTTATTTTTTTTATCGATAAATAGTATTGAGTTATTTATGATTATAGGTTGTGAATTAATTTTAGCAGGTAATTTTCGTACTTCTTCTATACTTCCATTAATATTGAAGTTTACAATATAAGAATTTTTCAAAAAGATAGTGATCTTGTTATTAACTAACATTACATCTTTTATTGCAACTTTTTTTATTTTAGTGTCCAAAAAGTTTGCAATTTGTTCATCTATATTCTGAGAATAAACAATTTTAAAATTATTTAAATTTACGGATATTAAAAAGTTATTGCTTGTAATTAAGAAAAGATTATTATTTGAAATTACTGGTTTTGAGTTAAGAAAAAAATTATTTTTACTTAAAAGTCGTCCAGTAGTTGCGTCAATAATATAGGTGAATTGATTAGCAGATATAACTATCACATTTTTATCTTGTACTATTACACTTCCAAAAAATAAATTGCTAGGATTTAAGTCAGTTGATTGGTTTAGATTTAGGAACCAATTTACTTTCAAAGTTTTTGCGCTAATAGAATATAGGGTTCCATAGGTATTTAAAAATAACAAAGAATTACCAGAAAGAGATAAATTGTTAATAAATTGATTTTTTACAACAGTTTCCTCTGTTGGAAACATTTTAAAAATTTCACCAGATTTTTTATTAAAGAAATATAAATTATTATTTTGAGCCGCGGCTACAATTTTATTATCAAATAATTTTAAATTAGATCTAAATGGAATTTTATGGTGTTTTGCCCATATTATTTTATTTTTTTTAAAATCGAAAGCATATAAATAACCAATATTATCAGAAACAAAAATTAAATTATTTTCAACAATTAAATTCAATTTTTTTTTTATATTTTTGTATTTTTTTTTATAAAAATTAAATCTTGAGATGATCTTTTCTTCTTGAGTAGAAAATACTATGATATTTCCTTTTTCATCAAATAAAACAAGATGATTTTTCTCAAATATTATATACTTATCTGTCTTATATCTAGTAAGTTTTTTACTTTTTAGAATTACTTTATTTAAGTCATTATATTTAAAATTTATAAAATTATTTGAGCTACTAAAAAAAATGTCTTTCCACTCTAAGTTTTTAATTGGTTTATGAAGATTAAATTTGAAATTCTTTTCTAAATTAATGATTTCATTAAATGATTTGTTCGAGGTAGATAATTTTTCAAAATCTTTAAATGTACTTTCTTCTTTTTTAACGTTTATTTCCTGACTGTTCCAAATTCCAGACTTCTTATCAAATGAACAATTATGAAATAAAAATAAAAATATTAAAAAATAAAATAATTTCATTTTTATTTTAAAGTAATTTCTTCTATTAAATCTTTATATTTTGAATTATCATCTTCAGATAATTTAATAAGCAAATCATTACCCTCTTCTTTGTTGCCAATTTTTATTAAATATAGAGCCTTTTTAAATCTTATAAGATCTAAATTTTCATTAGATTTATTGATTTTTTCTACAAGATCAAAATACTCTAAAATTTTATTTTTATCTTTCTCTAAATTTTTTTCAATGATAATATTAAGAGATAATATAGAATAAAATTTATTTTTACTAAAAATAATCTCCTCAAAAATTTTTTTAGATTCTATGCTTTTGCCATCAGCTAAAAATAATCCAGCTGTGATATATTTTTCACTAATTAATTTATTTTTTTTTTCAATATTAATTTTAAAAATTGTGATAACTAATAAAGCAACTAATATTAAAGCAAAAAATGAATAAATTTTTAATTTATTATTTTTATAAAATAAAATTAATTTCTCCTTAAACTCAATTTTATTATCAATATTATCTTCCATCTAAAAAGTTTTTTTCTTTTGGAAATTTTTTTAATTTGACTTCACTAGTATATTTTTTTACGGCTTTTTCAATTATTGTATTTAAATTTACGTATTTTTTTACAAATTTTGGATAAAAACCGCTTAATCCTAACATATCATCAGTTACTAATATTTGACCATCACAATAAGATGAAGACCCTATCCCTATGGTTGGTATTTTTAATTTAGAAGTAATTTCCTTCGCTGCTTTTGAGGAGACGCACTCTAAAACAATTGAAAAAGCTCCAGCTTTTTCAATTTTTAGAGCCTCTTTTAATAATTTTTTTGCTTTTAATTTTGAGTTCCCTTCAACCCTGAATTTTGTTTTATGTTGTGGTGTAAAACCGATGTGGCCCATAACTGGAATTTTTTTTCTAACTAAATTTTTTATTATTTCAAAATTTTTATTATTACTCTCTAATTTAACAGCATGACATTTAGTTTTTTTAATAATTAATTTAGCATTTCTCTCCGCTTTTTTTAGATCACTATAAGAGTTTTTTGGCATATCAACTACTAAAAGAGATTTTTTAATTCCTTTTTTCACACTTATAGAATGTTGAATAATGTTATCTAGAGAAATTTTATGAGTATTTTTGTGACCGTATAAAACGTTCCCCATCGAGTCACCTACTAATACTATATCACAAAAATTATCTAAAATTTTTGATATACTTTTAGAATAAGAGGTTAAGCAAACTATTTTAGACTTATTCTTTTTTTTTAAGATTTTTTTTATTTTTATGTTCATTACTCTAATTCTATTGTACTAGGTGGTTTTGATGTAATATCATAAACTACTCTATTTATTCCTTTTACATTATTAATTATCTTATTAGAAATTTTATCAAGAAAAGATTTTGGAAAACTAAAATAATCAGCTGTCATTCCATCTTCTGAAGTTACTGCTCTTAATAAACAGGTATATTCATATGTTCTTGAGTCCCCCATAACACCAACTGTTTTGATTGGTAGTAATGCTGCATATGCTTGCCAAATTTTGTCATAAAGTTTTTTCTTTTTTAATTCATTAATAAAAATGTGATCTGCCTCTTGTAGTATTTTGATTTTTTGTGATGTGATATTGCCTAATATCCTTATTGCCAAACCAGGTCCTGGAAAAGGGTGTTTAAACGAAATACCTTTTTCAAGACCTAAAGCTTCTCCTAAAACTCTTACTTCATCCTTGAAAAATTCTCTTAGTGGTTCAATTAATCTGAGATTCATTTTTTTTGGTAAACCACCAACGTTATGATGTGATTTAATTTTTGAGGTTTTGCTGCCAGTTGAAGATTTGCTCTCAATTATGTCTGGATAAAGTGTGCCTTGCGCAAGATATTTTATGTTTTTAAGTTTTTTTGCCTCTTTTTCGAAAATTTTAATAAATAAATTACCAATGATTTTTCTCTTTTTTTCTGGATTAGAAATATTTTTTAATTTTTTTAGAAATAAATTTGGAGCTCTTATTAATTTAACATTTAATTTATATTTATTTTTAAAAGTTTTATAAGTGTATTTAAATTCATCTTTTCTCATTAGTCCTGTATCTACCATTATACAAATTAGATTTTTTTTTATTGATTTATTTATCAAGAGAGCCGCAACACTACTATCTACACCACCAGATAAAGCACAAATAACCTTATCATTTTTGATAATTTTTTTTAATTCATGGATTAGTCTTTTTTTTTGGGAGGAAACACTCCAATTTTTTTTTATTTTACAAATTGAAAAAATAAAATTTCTAAAAATTTCTTTACCATTATCGGTATGAGTAACTTCTGGATGAAACTGTACTCCATAAATCTTGTCTTTTATATTTTCAATAATAGTTAATTTTGAGTCTTTTGTGGATGCAACTGTTTTAAATTTTCTTGGTAGTTTTACAACTGCATCCTGATGACTCATCCAAACTGTAGTCTTAAATGAAAAAAAGTTTTTGATAAGTAGAGAATTTTTTTTCTTAAAAATATACGCTCTTCCAAATTCTCTTTTTTTCTTAGACGACTTAATTTTCCCCCCAAAAATTTTGGCTATTAATTGAAGGCCATAACAGATTCCAAGTGTTGGTATTTTTTTATAAAAGATTTTTTTTGGTATTGTTTGAAATTTTTTTTTTGTTACAGTATCTGGTCCTCCGGATAAGATGATACCTTTAATTAGACTAAAATTTTTAATTTTTTTAGTTTCTTTTGCAGTTACTACTTCTGCATACACCCCTAAATCTCTTACTCTCCTCGCTATTAATTTAGTGACTTGTGATCCAAAATCAATAATTAAAATTTTTTCTTTATTGTTATGAAATTGCATTTATTTTTTTAATAAATTATCAATTTCTTTTTTTAATTTTTTACTTTGATCACAAAATTTATTACAAATGTTTAACAATTTATCATTTAATTGTTCACTTTTTTTATAGTCAGATTTATCCAATTTTAATTTAGCTAAGTTGTATATTGCTTCTTCATTAGTTGGATTAATCAAAATAACTGTTTTTAAATTTTCTTCTTCTAAATCTCTTTTTTTTAAATTTTTAAATATTTTTGATAAATAAAGATAGGACATTTCATTTTTAGGATTAAAAACAATATCTTGTTCAAATTTAAACTTTGCTTCACCAAATTTTTTATTTTGATAAAGGCTGAGTCCTTCTTGAAAATATTGTGTGTTGGCTGACAATATTTTTGATGACATAATAAGTAAGAAAAATACTACTAATAAATTCTTAATCATAATTTATAATTTATTGTTTTTTG
>MDTE01015806.1_pt1 | contig 10490 bp, 7 predicted proteins | sample 811231 | NCBI WGS metagenome assembly MDTE01 (sample SAMN05326651, study PRJNA326480) | marine metagenome | isolation source: seawater | place: Indian Ocean: Red Sea | collected 2010 | reverse complement strand
TGTGTTTTAATAATTATATGCACTGGTTTTTTAGTATTTTACTCTAATGAAACTTTAGAAAAAATATTTTTAGACTCTTTCATTCGAGATAAATTTTCTAATTTTATAAAAATTTTAATTCTTATTAGTAGTTTGTTTGTTTTATTTGCTTCTCAAAATTTTATAAAAGATACGAAAATTTCAAAATTTGAATACCCAATCTTAATTTTATTATCAATTCTAGGTATGTTTTTTATGGTAAGTTCTAATGATCTTATTCTTTTTTACTTAGGTCTTGAATTACAATCTCTTGCTTTATACATCCTAGCATCAATAGACCGAAATAATTCAAAATCTACTGAGTCTGGCATGAAATATTTTGTGCTTAGTGCATTATCCTCCGGTTTATTGCTATATGGTTGTTCACTACTTTATGGGTTTACAGGTTCAACAAATTTTGATGTGATTCAAGAAGAGTTAAATTCAGAAAATATAGGAGCTCTTTTCTCTATCGTGTTCATTTTAGTAGGTTTAGCGTTTAAAGTATCAGCCGTTCCTTTTCACATGTGGACACCCGATGTTTATGAAGGCTCACCGACTTCCGTCACTAATTTTTTTGCAGTCGTTCCAAAAATTGCAGGTATAGCAGTGATAATAAGATTTATGGATATACCATTTAAAAATATTTTATCTGAGTGGCAATTAATTGTAATATTTTTATCTATAAGCTCTATGATTTTAGGTGCAGTCGCTGCCATCGGTCAACAAAACATTAAAAGATTATTAGCTTATAGTTCAATAGGTCATATCGGTTACGTTTTGGCTGGAATTGCAACAGGTCAACAAAGTGGCTACGCTTCTTCTTTAGTATATTTGGTAATTTATGTCGTAATGAACATAGGTGCATTTTCATGTTTGTACTTATTGAAGTCTAATGGCTCATACACAGAAAAAATAAATGACCTTGCTGGAATATCTAAGAACAAACCAATCTTAGCTTTTTCCTTATTAATTATATTTTTTTCTTTAGCAGGAATACCACCACTTGGGGGTTTTTTTGCTAAATTCTATGTCTTTATTTCAGTTATAGAAAGTGAACTATATACTTTGGCTGTGATAGGTTTAGTAACCACTGTAATATCGGCTTTTTATTATTTGAAAGTTATAAAGATTATCTATTTTGATGAGGAACAAATAAAACTTGATCAAATTAAAAATTTACAAACATCATCTATTATTTTTATAAGCTGTTTATTATTAATTTCATATTTTATATATCCTTCAGTATTAAATAATATTATAGATCCAATATTTATGAATTAATGAACTTCAATTTAATCAAACTAAATAAAGTAGACAGCACTAATAATTATGCTTTAAAACTTTTAAAAAATAAGAATTTTAGTCCAACAATTATCGTTTCTAATATTCAGACAAAAGGTAGGGGTAGGTATGGGAATAAGTGGATCTCTTTGAAGGGCAATATATTTATGAGTGTCTTCTTTGAAATAAATAAGAGATTAAAAATAAATGAGATAACAAAAAAAAATTGTAGAATTATAAAAAGCGCTTTATGTAGTATTATAAAAAAAAAAATTGATATTAAACCACCTAACGATCTACTAATAGACAAAAAAAAAGTTTGTGGCATTTTACAAGAGATCATTACAAGTGAGAAAAGAAGATTTTTAATTGTTGGAATTGGCCTAAACCTAATTAAAAGCCCAAAAATTGACAATTATCCAACCTCACATTTATCTGACTACACAAAAAAAAAAATTAAAAAGAATGATATATATAATATTATAAAAAAAAAATATCTGAAAAGTTTAAGGAGCTTTAATTGAAAATACTATTAATTGATATAGGGAACACAGAAACAAAATTTTATTTATATGAAAAAAAATTTACTAAAAAAATTAAATTAAACTCAGATAAATTAAATTTCAATTATCTTAATAAAAAACTTAAATTTCTCAACAATAAAAAGATTTTGATTCATTCTATTATATGTAGCAGTGTCGTCCCTAATTTACTCAATAATTTAAAAAGATTTTTTAAAAAAAAGATAAATTGTAACATTATTGAACTTAAACAAAAGAATTTGAATAAATTAATAAATATTAAAATTAATAAATATCAAGTTGGCTCAGATAGACTTGCAAATGCTTTAAGTGTTGCTAATTTAAAAAAAAATTTTATTATTATAGATTTTGGAACAGCTACAACATTCGATGTTATTATAAAAAATCAGTATATGGGAGGAGTAATTGCGCCGGGAGTAAGATTGTCTTTGGATACATTAATAACTAAAGCCTCACTAATAAAACCTCTTAGTCTTAAAAAAATTAAGTCAATTGTTGGAAAAAATACAAAAGAGGCAGTAAGATCCGGGTTTTATTGGGGTTATATTGGCTTAATCAACAATATAATCGGACTGATTATAGAAAAATACAAAAAAAACTTTAATATAATTTTAACTGGTGGATTTTCTCATTTGTTTAGAAAATCTTTAAAGTATAAAACTAAAGTTGATAAAGACCTTACAATAAAAGGTTTATTAAAGTTAAAAGGGAATTAGATGAAAGACGAACTTTTATTTTGTCCATTAGGGGGCTCAGGTGAGATAGGGATGAACATGAATCTTTATGCGTTTGGAAATGAAGAAAATAGAAAATGGATAGTGGTAGATATGGGTGTAACATTTGCAGATGACTCAATACCAGGCATTGATTTAATATTTCCAGATCCGAGTTTCTTAATTGATAAAAAAAAAGATTTATTGGGTATAGTTTTGACCCATGCACATGAAGATCATATAGGTGCTATAGCTCATATATGGCCACAATTAAATTGTAATATTTATGCAACTCCATTTACTGCCGTTTTAGTTCAAGAAAAGTTTAAAGAAAAAAAAATAGATATCAGCAGTAAAATGAAGATAGTTCAATTAAACAGTAGTTTAAAACTTGGTCCATTTGATATAGATTTTGTAGCATTAACTCATTCTATTCTTGAACCTAACGGTCTGAGTATAAATACCCCATTAGGCACAGTTTTGCATACAGGTGATTGGAAAATTGACCCTAACCCTCTCATTGGCAATAATATTGATAAACAAAAATTAATAGAGATAGGAAAAAAAGGAGTGATTGCTATGATTTGTGACTCTACAAATGTTTTATATCCAGGTAGAGCTGGATCGGAGTCAGATGTTCGTGATAGCTTATTAAATATAATCGAAAAACAAAAAAAAAAAATAATAATCACATCATTTGCCTCTAATGTTGCAAGAATGGAAACAGTTTTTTATTGTGCAAAAAAAACCAATAGAAAAATATGTTTGGTTGGTAGATCAATGTTAAGAATTTATAAAGCTGCAAAACAATGTGGTTATCTTGGAAATTTGTTGGAACCGATTGACGTCAAAGACTCAAATAAAATACCGCGTGAAGAAATCATTTTTCTTTGCACTGGTAGTCAGGGTGAGCCAATGGGCGCAATGAATAGGGTAATAAACGATACTCATCCAGATGTGTACATAGAGTCTGGAGACACAATAATTTTTTCTTCAAAAATGATCCCAGGTAATGAAAAGAAGCTTTATAAATTACAAAATTTAATCACTAAAAAAGATATTAATTTAATAACTGAAGAAAATGCTTTTGTTCATGTTTCAGGTCATCCTAACAGAGATGATTTAAAAGATATGTATTCATGGATAAAACCAAATTGTGTTATCCCAGTTCATGGAGAACATAGACATATGAAAGAACACATATCATTCTCAAAAGAAATGCAGGTCCCGTATTCATTACAAGTCGAAAATGGCGATATAATTAAATTAATGCCTTCGAGAAATGCAAAAATAGTAGATAAAGCGCCATCTGGAAAAATGTATTTGGATGGAGAAATCAGTGTAAATTCAGAGTCTCGATCTATAAAAGAGCGAAGAAATTTAGCATCTAATGGATATCTTGAGGTCACAATTATTATATCAAACTCAGGCAAATTAACTAAGCCAATAATTTCCTTCAAAGGCATCCCAAATAAAGAGGAAGACGTAAATGATATAATTTTTGATATGGAAGGAGAAATTCATAAAGTTTGTAAATCATTTTCTCTTGAAAATAAAAAGCAAGAAAAAAATTTGATAGAAAGTATTAAAAATAATTGTAGAAGGCTTATAAAAGACAAAACAGGGAAAAAACCTTATACAAATATAAATATCGCGAGATTATAATGTCGTTAACTGGATCAATAGTAGTTTATGTTATCATTTGGTGGATTGTTTTTTTTTCATTCTTGCCTATCGGGATAAAACACGATAATAGAAAATTTACTGAAAGTATAAGAGGTACTGATCCAGGATCACCAAAAAATCCCAATATTGGGAAAAAATTTATTTACACAACAATCTTAACTAGTGTTCTTTTTATAGGAATATATTATATGGTTAATAATGAATTTCTAAATTTAAGGAGTTTTTTTAATTAATGAGATTATCAAAATTATTTTTACCAATAACTAAAGATTTGCCTTCAGACGCAACAATCAAATCTCATCAACTAATGTTAAGAACTGGGATGATAAAACAATCTGCAGCAGGAATTTATTCATGGCTGCCCCTTGGATTTAAGGTAATGAAAAAAATTGAACAAATCGTTAGAGAAGAACAAAACAAAATAGGTGCCCAGGAATTACTGATGCCAACAATACAATCTGCAGACATTTGGAAGGAAAGTGGTCGTTACAATGATTACGGTGAAGAAATGTTGAGAATTAAGGATAGACAGGGTAGAGAAATTCTCTACGGCCCAACTAATGAGGAGCTGATAACAGATATATTTAGATCAAGTATTAAATCTTATAAATCTCTTCCTCAAATTCTTTATCATATTCAATGGAAGTTTAGAGATGAAATCAGACCAAGATTTGGTGTTATGAGATGCAGAGAATTTTATATGAAAGATGCTTATTCTTTTGATGTTGATGATGAAAGTGCGAAATTATCATATAACAAGATGTTTTACGCTTATCTAAAAACTTTCAAAAGATTAGGTCTTGAAGCTATACCCATGGCAGCTGACACGGGTCCAATTGGAGGTGACTTATCTCATGAATTTGTAATTTTGGCAGACACAGGAGAAAGTAAAATATTTGCAGACAAAAGTATTTTAAAAATAAAATTAGAAAAATACGATGAAAATAAATCCTCACTAGAAAAAATGAGAAGTGAATTTTCTAAAATTTATGCAGTTACAGATGAAAAGTATAATAAAAAAGAATTTGATGAAAAGGTTAAAAAAGATAATCAGATGATCACAAAAGGTATAGAAGTTGGTCATATATTTTATTTTTCAGACAAATATTCAAAACCATTAAATTGTTTTGTTGATACCAAAGATGGGAAGAAAACAAGTATTAAAATGGGATCTTATGGAATTGGTGTATCTAGGCTTGTTGCAGCGATAATTGAAGCTAAGTTTTTAAATAATAAAATGAAATGGCCCAAGTCAGTATCTCCATTTGATGTTGTAATTATCCCAAATTTTAACAAAAATAACACAGATAATCTAAAAAAAGCAGAAAAAGTCTATGAAGAGCTTAAAAAACAAAATGTTGACGCATTATTGGATGACACTGATGAAAATATGTCAAGTAAATTTACTAAACATGAATTAATTGGAATACCTAACCAAATAATAATTGGATCAAAGTCTACTTCTAATAAATTTGAATACAAAGATGACAGGGATAATAGTTCAATTATTTCTTTGGAAGAAATAAAATCTAAACTTATATAATAAATTGTTTAATCGAGTTGAAAGAATTGTATCATTTAGAAACCTTAGGCCTAAAAAGAAAGAGGGTTTCCTTAAAATAATTTCTTTATTTTCCTTTTTTGGCATTAGCCTTGGAGTAGCAGTTTTAATTATAGTTATGTCAGTTATGAATGGGTTTAGGACCGATCTTACCAATAAAATACTAGGACTTAACCCGCATATTGTTATTGAACCTTCAAGTGAATCAATACCAAAAAAATTTATTAGTAAGTTAATGAAAAAATACCCTCAATTCGAATACGCAGAAACAGTTAATGGTGAGGGGATAATTGTTAGCAATAATAATACTCTTGGAGTTTTAGTCAAAGGTATTTCGAACAATGATTTTAAAAAAAATAATATATCAAATAAATTAGTAGACCGATCACAAAAAGATTTAAGTAAAAATAAAATAGTGATAGGAGCAGAACTAGCGTTTGATTTAAATGTTAAAGTCAACGATACTATAACTCTAATGTCCCCGTCTTTTATAAGTACACCAATTGGTTCAATTCCAAAGCGAGAAACTTTTATAATTTCAGGAATATTTAATAGTGGATTTTATGAATTTGATAAAAAATTAATTTATCTCAACAAGCAAGATGCTTTAGGTTTATTTAGTGAAAATACAAAAAAAATCAATTTAGAAATTTATTTAGAGAGACCACTAGATGCAAACAAATACAAAATTAAAATGCAAAATGATAATCCAAATTTTTATATTTATACGTGGTCAGACTTGAATAAATCATTTTTTTCTGCTTTGAAAGTCGAAAGAAATGTGATGTTTATAATTTTGACTTTAATCATTATAGTAGCAGCTTTTAATATAATTTCAGGACTTACTATTTTAATCAAAAATAAAACAAAAGAAATTGCAATTTTGAAATGTTTAGGTTTAAGCAACAAATCTATAAAAAAGACATTTTTTTTGACGGGTTTTATTATTGGTTTATTTGCCACTATAACTGGAATAATATTAGGTGTTATATTCTCAATTTATATTGAGGAAATTCGTTTGTTTCTTTCCACAGTTTTTAATATAAATATTTTTCCTGCAGATGTATATATATTGGAAAAACTACCTAGTGAAATAAATCTTAATTCAATTTTTTTAATTTTTTTCTTCTCATTAGTTATAACTGCTATTTCATCTTATTTGCCGGTCAGGTCAATTTCAAAAAATGAAATTTTGAGCTCATTAAAATATGAATAAATATTTAATAGAAACAAAAAATATTTCTAAATCGTTTATTAGCGCTAATAAAAAAATATCGTTGTTTAATAATGTAAGTTTTAAAATTAAAAAAGGAGATCTAATCGCAGTAACTGGACCATCTGGTTCTGGAAAATCTACGTTGTTACATATATTAGCTTTATTAGAGCAACCTACCTCAGGTAAATTAATAATATCAAACGAGGAAGTAGGAAAGTTCAAAGAAAATCAAAAAGATAATATAAGGAAAAAAATGATATCTATTATATTTCAAAATAATAATCTATTGAATGATTTTACAGCTGTAGAAAATATATTAATACCTCTCTATATAAAAGGGATTGACAATAAAACAGCATCAATTAAAGCAAAAAATATTTTAAAAGACGTAAAATTAACAGAGCGAGCAAATCATTTTCCCTCTGATTTGTCAGGAGGAGAGCAACAAAGGGTAGCAATTGCTAGGGCACTTATATCAAATTCTGAATTGGTGCTTGCCGACGAACCTACAGGAAATCTTGATCATAAAACATCTTTAGACATTTTTAATTACTTTCAAAAGCTTAAGAAAAAAAATAAGGCAATAATTTTTGCAACTCACAATAGAGAACTTGCTAACAAGGCGGATTATATTTTAAGAATTCAGAATTCTAAGATATTAAAGGTTAATGGAAAAAGATGAAAAACAATTTAATAATTTTAAAGTGCATACTCAATTTTCAATTTGCGAAGGTGCTATTAAAATTGATGACCTGGCAGACTTTTGTAAGGAAAATAAATTAAAATCCATAGGAGTCTGCGATAGCTTTAATATATGCGGAGCCCTAGAATTTTCTGAAAAAATTAGCAAAACGGGAACGCAACCAATAATTGGCACTCAAATAAATTTTAGATTTCAAGATTATATTTCTAAATTACCTCTTTTCGCAACTTCTGAAAAAGGGTTCAAAAATTTAAGTAGGTTATCTTCGAAAAGTTATTTGGAAATCAAACCTAATGAGAGCCCTCATTGTTTATTTTATGATTTATTGGACCATAATGACGATGTAATTGTACTTTCAGGAGGGGTTAGAGATTTTTTTGGAGGTTTATTTAAACTTAATAAATTAAAACAATTAGAGGATCTTCTTAAAAAAATTAATAATACTTTTAAAGATAAATTTTATTTAGAAATTCAAAGACACAATGAAGAGAATGAAAAATCTTTTGAGGATTATTTAATAGCAATTTCAAAAAAACTTGATATTCCTTTAATCGCATCGCAAGAAATTTTTTACATTAATAAAGATATGTATGAGGCACATGATGCCTTAATTTGTATTGGTGAGAAAAGTTATATTTCTGATGTAAATAGATTAAAATATAACGACCAACATTATTTAAAAAAACAGGAAGAACTAAAAAAATTATTTTCTGATATTCCAGAAGCCCTTGAAAATAATTACAACTTTCCGTACAGGTTTCATTTCAAGATAAATAAAAATGAACCTAATCTACCAAAAATTGAGACAACTAATAGTCAATCGATACAAAATAAACTTTTGTCAGAAGCTGAACAAGGATTAGAGAAAAGACTTAATAACTATATCTACAACAGATACCCCGATAAGCAAAAAAAGGATGTAAAAGCGGTTTATGTTGATAGGCTTCACCATGAAATAAATATTATAAATTCGATGAATTACTCTAGTTATTTTTTAATTGTTTCAGATTATATCAAATGGTCCAAAGAAAATTCAATTCCTGTTGGCCCTGGTAGGGGTTCTGGAGCTGGTTCGTTGGTTGCATATAGTCTAGAGATAACAGACCTTGATCCTATAGAATTTGATTTAATATTTGAAAGATTTTTAAATCCTGACAGAATATCAATGCCTGATTTTGATATAGACTTTTGTGAGGAAAAAAGAGACAAAGTTTTTGAATACCTTAAAAAGAAATATAAGGATGGCGTAGCCCATATTATTACATTTGGAAAATTTAAAGCACGAATGGCTTTAAGAGATGTTGGTAGAGTTCTAGGGTTATCTTACGGACACGTAGATAGAATATGCAAAATGATACCATTCGACCCCTCCAGGCCTTTAACGCTTCAAGAGTCCATTAATAGAGAACCTAGATTTAAAGATGAAATTAAAAAAGATAAACGAGTAGATAAATTGATTGAATTATCATTAAAATTAGAAGGACTAAATAGAAACATGGCAACTCACGCCGCCGGAGTAGTAATAGCAGGTCACAATTTGAAGGAACAAGTACCCCTCTACAAAGATCATACATCTAACTTGCAATTACCATCTACTCAGTTTGATATGTACTCATCAGAAAATGCGGGGTTAGTAAAATTTGATTTATTGGGTTTAAAAACTTTATCAGTAATAGACAAAACAGTTAAAATGCTAAATCTTAAAGGTAAAAAGATAGATATCAAAAAGATAAATTTGTCTGATGCAAGAGTTTTCTCAGCATTATCAACTGGAGAGACTACTGGATTATTTCAACTTGAGAGTACAGGAATGAGAGAAGCTATTAAACAAATGAAACCGAATAAATTCGATGATATAATAGCCTTGGTGGCTCTTTATAGGCCAGGACCAATGAACAACATACCAATTTATAACGATTGTAAAAATGGCTTAAAAACTCCTGATTACATTCACCCATCCTTAGAAAAAATTTTAAAACCAACTTACGGAATAATTATTTATCAAGAGCAAGTAATGCAGATTGCTCAAGTTTTAGCAGGATTTACAGCTGGCGAAGCCGATATTCTCAGAAGAGCAATGGGAAAAAAGAAGAGAGCTGAATTAGAAAAGCAAAAAGAGAGATTTACAAGCGGTGCAATAAGCAAAGGTATTAAAAAAGATTTAGCAAATTATATATTTACAAAAATAGAGCCGTTTGCAGAATACGGTTTTAACAAAAGTCACGCAGCAGCTTATGCCTTGATTGCTTATCAGACAGCGTATTTAAAAACATTTCATAAAGAGGAATTTATAGCAGCGACCATGTCCAATGAATTGAACAATACTAGCAAATTGAGAGAATTTGCTGAAGAACTTAAAAGACTAAATGTTAAATTAATACGTCCAAATATAAATACATGCTTCACCGATTTTAAAGCAGATACCGATCAAATTTATTACGGCTTAAGTGCAATAAAAAATGTCGGGAGATCTGCTATTGAAAATGTGATTAATGAAAGAGAAAAGAATGGACCGTTCAAGTCGTTATCGAATTTTGCGCAAAGAGTTAATTCAAAAGACATTAACAAATTACAATTAGAGGGACTTGTAAAAGCTGGTGCTTTTGACGACCTCGAAAGGGATAGAAGTCGATTATTTAACGCAATTCCATATATTATTCAATATAACAAAACGACAAATGAAGATAAGAATAATAAGCAATCTAATCTTTTTCAAGAGAACAAGGATGATCATAATGAATTGGTATTAAACGAGGTAAAACCATGG
>MDTE01060709.1_pt1 | contig 10491 bp, 7 predicted proteins | sample 811231 | NCBI WGS metagenome assembly MDTE01 (sample SAMN05326651, study PRJNA326480) | marine metagenome | isolation source: seawater | place: Indian Ocean: Red Sea | collected 2010 | reverse complement strand
TTTTTCTAATTCTTTTTCTCTCATTTTAATTTTTAATTAAATCTTCTAATTTTTTATTTTCAAAAAAAGCATTAATATGTACGTCTAATTCATCCCACAAATTGTGAGTGATACATTTTGTGGATCTTCCATTACAACCCCTTTTGGAATTACTATCACATCCTGTTGTTTTAACATTTTCATCTAACGCTGAAAAAATCTCTGATAATTTTAAAGTATTCGCATCTTTGGTTAATACATAACCACCGTTAACCCCTCTTATGCTTTTAACAATATTATTTTTTTTCAATCTTAAAAAAATTTGCTCTAGATATTGAAGAGAAATACTTTGTCGTAGAGATATATCCCTTAGACTTACAGGTTTTTTATCCATAAAACTTGCCATATCAGCAAGAGCCATGACTGCATATCTAGATTTAGTATTTAACCGCATATATTCTATATTTTAAGCTTGTATATATATACCCGACTAAAATAGTCAAGTTTACGATTAATTTTAGTTCTTGCAATTTGTCGCTCTATTTTGATAGAAAAATGTAATTTTTTTTTGAGATTAATAATCAATTACAATGGAAAACAAAGTTATAGAAATTTTTATACCTGGGCCTGCTGGTAGACTAGAGGCAAAGTATTATAAAAGCAAAAAGAAAACATCTCCTATAGCTTTAATTCTACACCCGCATCCACAGTATGGTGGAACAATGAATAATAAAATTGTTGTTGAAACATTTAATACATTTATGGAAAATGAATTCTCAGTTTGTAGAGTAAATTTTAGAGGTGTTGGAAAAAGTGATGGAGAATTTGATAATGGACAAGGTGAATTAGCAGATGCTGCAGCCGCACTAGATTGGGTTGAAAGAGAAAATTTTGATAACTCTCAATGTTGGATAGCAGGATTTTCATTTGGATCCCTAATTGCAATGCAACTTTTAATGAGAAGACCAGAAATAAATAGATTTGTTATTATTTCACCTCAACCAAATTTATATGATTTTAGTTTTTTAAGTCCATGCCCCTCATCTGGAATGATTGTATATGGAAAAAAAGATGAACTTGTGCCAATTCAGTCAATAAATGAACTTAAACAAAGATTATCTAACCAAAAGGGAATAGATGTTAATTTTGAACAAATTTCAGATGCAAATCATTTTTTTTCAAGCTCTGAAGAAAATTTAAAAAAAGCTTTGAATAAATATATCTCTAAAGAATCTGCTTTATTTTAAATAAATCTAATTAATTCTCCACCAGTGCTTGCTTTTCTTACATTAGTAGTTAAAGGGAAAGTTATATTTTTTTTTAATAATGATCTAATAGCTAAATATGCAAATGCTTGAGACTCAATAAAATCTCCATCTACGCCGTAATCATCAATATTGATTATTTTATTTTTTAAAAAACTTTTTATGTTTGAAACTAGTTTTGAATTTTTTCTACCTCCTCCACATAAAATTATAAAATATTCATCTTTAATAAAATTTTTGATATTTTCAGAAATTGTTTTTGCTGTAAAATAATTTAAATTAGCCATTGCGTCTTGTATTGAAAGTCCTTTAACAAAATTAATATCAAAGTCTTTTATATCATAGGAATGCTTTTTTTTTGAATTATAAAATTGGTGATCTAAAATACTATTTATTAATGAATTATCAATCTTGCCTAAAGATGCAATCTCTCCATTATTATCGTAGTCAATTTTTTTTGTTTTTTTTATGTAATTATCCATTAAACAATTTCCTGGTCCTACATCATATGCTAGAAAGGTATCGCTTTTTGAAAATGTTAAATTTGCTATTCCACCTATGTTCAAAAAAATTGTTGGTTTACTTATATTTAATTTTTTTTTTTAAATAATGATGATAAATAGGTGTGAGAGGTGCGCCCTGTCCTCCATTTTTAATATCATTTTTTCTAAATTGATAAATGATGTTTTTTTTTAACAATTGCGACAAAAGATTTGCATTGCCCATTTGAATAGAATATTTTTCCTCAGGTTTATGTAAAATAGTTTGACCATGGAAACCAATTATCTTTGGATTAAAGCTAAATTTTTTACATATTTTTGACGCAATTTCAGAATGTTTAATAGTAATTTTTCTTTCTAATTTATTGTACTCACTTTTATTGTTTTCTAAATCTTGGAGAGAATTTATTTTCTGACAAAAATCATAAAGTGAATTTTTCAATTCTGAGTCGTATTTTAAGTATAAATTACCAATAATATCAATATTTTTTTCTCCATCCGAAATTATAATCGAGGCATCGATACCATCCATCGATGTTCCACTCATTAATCCTAAAGCATTAATATTTTTATCCATATTGATTATTGATTAAATATAAATAAGTATAAACTAGTTTATCTATATGAATAAATTTTTACAAGAATTCCATGACAGAGAATATTTCCATCAGTGTACAGATGCAGAAAAGCTAAGTAAAATTCTTGAGAATAAAAAAATCAGAGCCTATATTGGTTTTGATTGTACTGCTGAAAGCTTGCATGTTGGAAGTTTGCTTCAAATAATGTGCCTAAGGCTTCTTCAAAAATATGGTCATCAACCCATTGTATTACTAGGAGGTGGAACGACAAGAATAGGAGATCCGTCGGGGAAAGATAAAACAAGACAAATTTTAGATGAAAAAACCATTGAAAGAAATATTAAAAATATTGAAAAAATTTTGAAAATTTTTTTGCTTACAAATGACAAAGAAACTTCACCAATATTCGTTAATAATTATGATTGGCTTAAAAACTTAAATTATATTTCATTTTTGAGAGAAATTGGAAAACATTTTACAATAAATAAAATGTTAAGTTTTGAAAGTGTTAAGTTGCGTTTAGAGAGAGAGCAATCTTTAAGCTATATGGAATTTAACTATATGATATTACAAGCTTACGATTTTTTAGAGCTAAATGAAAAATATCATTGTCAGTTACAAATAGGTGGCTCAGATCAATGGGGAAATATAGTGAATGGTGTCGAATTAATAAAAAGACATTCTTCTAAAGAAGTTTATGGATTAACAACACCTTTAATAACTTTAGCATCTGGAGCAAAAATGGGCAAAACTGAAAGTGGCGCTATATGGTTAGATAAAAATTTACTATCACCGTATGATTATTGGCAATTTTGGAGAAATGTGGATGATAGAGATTTATTTAAATTTTTAAAATCATTTACAGATATATCGCCTAGAGAAATTGAGTCGAAAAAGAATGAAAATATTAATGATTTAAAAATACTTTTAGCCAACGAGGCAACTTCTATGCTTCACGGAGATTTAGAGACAAAAAAATGTTATGAGCAAGCAAAAAAAATTTTTTCTGATAATTCATCTGATGAGGGTTTGCCTGTAATTAAATTAAGTAAAAATAAATTAGAAAGTAAAAATATATCAGATTTAATATTAGAGACAAAATTAGAAAGTTCAAAAAGTGAAATTAAAAGATTAATAAAAAATAATGGTATTAAAATCAATAATTTTAAAATAAAAGAAGATCTACAAGTTTCTAAAATTGATTTGAATAAAAAGAATTTTTTTAAACTTTCAATTGGTAAAAAAAAACATTTTAAAATAGAAATTAATTAGATTTTTTTATTTTATCTAAAGTTCTTGTAATAAACCGAGGTGTTAAAGTTTTAATTGGGTTCACTCTAGTATCCAAATTTTTAGGAGTACCTTTTATTTTAAAACTAACCCCAAAAACACCCTCACCTATCTTTTTTCCAACTAAAATATTTCCAATAAGGGGTATTTTTGCTATATGCTTATTTATAGTTGTGGCAGGAACAAGTGTTCCTCTTAAGCTAACTAATTTATTTTTTTCAACATAACCCTCCATTAATATAGATATTGCTGGTCCCAATGCATAAATCTCGTTAATAGTTATTAAATTTTTATTATTTTCAAAAAACATATCAAATTCGTTAAACCTTATACCTTCGCCTGTTGCTAAATCAGCAATTCCCTGAAGAGATGCTAACGATAAAAGTTTAGTAAGTGCTGGCATATCTTTTAATTTAAAATTATATATTCTTAATTCTGATTTAGAAAAATGATCATTTATTTCAGTAGATGTATAATCTAACCTACCTCCTTCAAAACCTTTTATAAATTTGAAATTTTTAACAAAAGGTTCGGCAATATCTGAAAAAATTGTTGTAACTTTTTTTCCATTAAGTTTTTCAATAGTGTAAGTGAATTTATTTTCTATATTAAAATTGCCTTCAATATTGGTTTTTACTATTTTATTATTTTTAATCAGTGATTTTCCACTAAGATTTTTTAGTTTATAGTCACTATCAATACTTAAATTTTTTACATTTATGTCTATTGTTGAATTTAGATTTTGGAAGATATCTAGAAAATTAGTTTTATTAGTATTTTTGAGACTTTTTTCTATAATTGAACTAAGATCAAAATTATTTGATTTTATATCAATTTTATTTTTTATTTTTTTAATTGAAATATCATTTACAAAATCTTTTTTATTTTCATAATTTGCTTCTATAACTTTAAAATCTTTAATTTTAAAATTATTATCAAATTTAAGATTTTTAAACAAAAATTTATCTTTGCTACTATTTATGTTTAAATTTTTAATCTCAAAAATGTTATTTTTGGAAATTAAAATTAAATCAAGTTGAAGTTCATCACTCTTACTTTTTTTAAAATCAATTTCATTTATAACTATTTCGTTCTCAGTTAAATCAATTTTTACTTTATATTCTGTAATATTTTTTTTATTTGCGTATTTTAAAGAAAATTTTTGTGCGTTAGTATTTTTCCCAATAATTACATTTGATATTAGATCAATATCTATATTATTTTTATTTGATAAAACTAAATTAATTTCACCATCCTTTAAAGTAATTTTATTTTCATAATCTTTTATATAATTATTAATAATATCATTTTTTAGTTTTAAACTTATATTATCTATTTTTATTTTATTTTTAATTTCATAATTAATAACTTTGAATTTATTATTAAGAGTTATGTCAAAAAATGAATTGGATGGTAATAATATTTTCTCTGATAAATATTTATCAATTTTAATGTTTGAAAAATTTTTAATTAAATCAATGTTAATTATATTTCCAAAATCACCTTTTATATTTATCAAATTTTTTTTTGTATTAAGGTAAATATTGTTACTTTTAAAATTTATTCCATCGTGTACGAAATTTAGATTATTAATATTCAAATATTGATTTTTATAATCAAATTCAAAGTTAATATTTTTAAATTTTTTTTTTTTAAAAATATTTAGCTCTGAGTCAATAATTTTTCCTGTCACTAATATCTTATCAGATTTCTTTAGATTATTTTCTATAATTATATCATAAATAATTTTGCCTGTTGTAACACTATTTTCTAAATACAGTACTGGGACATTTATTTTGTATGCTCTTACAAATTTTAAAAGTTCTATAATCTCATTTTCATCTGAGTTAATAATAATTTTATTTATTTTATTATTTTTCTCAAAAATTGATTCAAAACTTAATAAAAGATCTACATTAGCAATTTTTTGTTTTTTATTACTTAAGTATAAGTTTATATTTTTAGCATTAAGTGAAAAGCTTCTCTCTTTAATATTTAATTTTATAAAAATATCGTTCAAATCAATAGATAATCTATTATCAAGTTTTGAAATTTCTGATTTTATAATATTATTGAATTTATTTGTTTTAATTCCAAAACTACTTAAGTAGGATATAATTATTAATATAGTTAGGAATAATAAAAAAAATAATCTTAAAAAAATTTTATACATTAACTTTATATAGGCTGCTTTCTAAAAAATTATCAATATTGCCGTCTAAAACTTTATCTGGATCTGAGCTTTCTTCTCCAGTTCTATTATCTTTTACCAATCTATAGGGGTGTAATACATAGGATCTTATTTGATGACCCCACCCTATTTCAGATTTTGATTTTTCAATATTTTTATCTTCTTTTTCTTTTTTTTCTAATTCATTTTCATACAGTCTTGCCTTAAGCATTGACATACAAGTTTCTTTATTTTTATGTTGCGATCTCTCATTTTGACATTGAACTACAATATTTGTTGGTAGGTGAGTAATTCTTACAGCACTGTCAGTTGTGTTTACATGTTGTCCACCAGCACCACTCGATCTGTAAGTATCTATTCTTAAATCTTTTTCAAAAATTTCTACATTAATATCTTCATTTAACACAGGATATACCCAAACACTTGCGAAGCTTGTATGTCTTCTAGCACCAGAGTCAAAAGGTGAAATTCTTACTAGTCGGTGAATACCTGACTCATATTTTAGGTATCCAAATGCATATTCGCCACTGATTTTGATAGTAGAAGATTTTATACCAGCTTCTTCACCTTTATGTTCACTTATTAAATTTAACTTAAATTCTTTATTTGATGTCCACCTAATATACATTCTTCTTAACATTTCAGCCCAATCTTGACTTTCTGTTCCTCCTGCACCTGCATGAATTTCTAAAAAACAATCTAGACGATCATTATCATTTGAAAGAAAACATTTAATCTCATTTTTTTTAGCATCAATTTTCAATTTTCTGATTTTTAACAACACTTCATCAATAACTTGTTGGTTGTTTTCTTCTTGAGCTAAATTAAAGAAATCTTCTAATTCATTAATTTGATTTTTATGAAAATTATAAGTCTCAATTAAACTCTCTGAGGATTTTTTTTCTTTTAAAATTTTTTCGGCTTCTGTTTTATTTTTCCAGAAATTAGGTTCCTGTATCTTTTTATTATAGTTTTCAACTTTTTTTGATAATTCTTTTTTATCAAAGAAACTCCTTTACTCTTAAATTTATTTTCTCAATATCTTGTTTCAATAATTGAAATTCGTTTTGCATTAGTAAAATTTATATATATTTTCTTTTGAAATATAGTCTTTATTACCATATTGAATTTTATTATTAACTAAATCTTTTTCTTTAAAAGCCTCAATAATAATTGAATTATCATTATAGGAAGCTCTCTCACCTGTTTCAGAGTTGACTACTAACATTTTGATTCCTTGTGGTATCTTAAATGGTCTAGCGGTATTTTTTTTTACTGAATTTTTTACAAAATTTTTGAATATTGGCATTGCTGTTCTTGCACCAGTTTCATATTTTCCTAATGATGATGGTTCATCAAAACCAACATAAACACCGATAACAAAATTAGATGAAAATCCAATAAACCATGTATCAGTATTTTTATTAGTTGTTCCTGTTTTGCCACCTAAATCTAAATTTAAATCGTTTAGGCCTTTTGCGGTACCTCTTTTTACTGTCCCCTCTAAAATTGAAGTCATTTGATATGCCGTTTCCTTACTCATAATTTGTATAAAATTATTTTTAATTTTTGGAATTGATTTACTCAAATAAGAAATTTGATTACATCCATCACACTCCCTTTTTTCTGAATTAAATATAGTATTACCCTCGCTATCTTGAATTCTATCTATAAATTTAGGTGTTAATAATTTACCACCATTTACAAAACTACAATACGCATTTGTTAATTTTAACAATGTTGTTTCACTAGATCCTAACGATAATGACAAAAGTTCTTCTGGTTTATCATAAATATTTAAATTCGTTGCAAATTCAGCAATTTTTTTAATACCTATGTTTTGTGCTATTCTAACAGTCATTAAATTTCTAGATTTTTCAACACCTGTTCTTAATGTTGATGGACCATAAAATTTCTTTCCATAATTTTCTGGTTTCCATAATTTTAAATCCTCTCCCTGATCAAAAACAATTGGCGCATCTAAAATTAATGTTGCTGGCGTGTAACCATTTTCTAAAGCTAATGCATATACAAATGGTTTGAATGCTGACCCTGGTTGTCTTAATGCTTGAGTTGCTCTATTAAATTCACTATTTTTAAAACTAAAGCCTCCGCTTAGTGCTAATACTCTTCCAGTATATGGGTCCATTACCACTATAGCACCATTTGCTTTTGGTAATTGTCTTAGATTATATTTATTATCTTTTATTTTTTCTGCATAAATTACATCTCCAATATCAAATAGATCTTCAAAATTTTTTTTTGTCCAATCAATTGATGAAAATTGGATTATTCCATTATTGCCATCAATAGTTTCTATCTCTGCAGAAAATCTATTTATTTTTGTAACTATTGAAAGCTTCCATCCAATAGATGCTTCAAGTTTGAAATTTTCAAGATTTTTTTTCCAATCTTGGTTATATTTTTTATTTAATAAAGGGCCTCTCCATCCTTTTTTTTTGTCAAACGAAATTAATCCATTTCTTAAAGATTCTGTTGCGACCTCTTGCAGTTTTAAATTCAAAGGTGTATTTATTGTAAATCCTTGTTTGTAAACTCTATCAAAGCCATATTTGTCAACAATTAGCTTTCTAATATCTTCAATATAATAATTTGAATTTTCTAAATATACTGATTTTCTTTTTTTTAGCTTTATTTCTTCCTTAGAAAGGCTTTCGAATTCTTTTTTAGATAAATATTCATTATCAAATAAATTTTGTAGTACCAAATTTCTTCTAAACTTGGCTAACTCAATATTTTTATAAGGATTATATCTGCTTGGTGCTTTTGGAAGGGCAGCAAGTAAAGCTGCCTCGGTATATTTTAATTCGCTTATTGGTTTATCAAAGTATTGTAAACTAGCTGAAGCAATACCATAACTACCTTCGCCTAAATAAATTTGGTTTAAATATAGTTCAAGTATTCTCTCTTTGGTTAAAGCTCTTTCAATTCTAAATGCTAGGATTGCCTCTTTAATTTTTCTATCTATTGAAACTTCATTTGTTAAAAGAAAATTTTTAGCTACTTGTTGAGTAATTGTAGATGCTCCCTCAAGTCTTCTAGAGGCAATAATATTTGATATATTATTAACAACTGCTCTTAATACCCCTTTTGCATCAACTCCTGGATGCTTGAAAAAATTTTTATCCTCAGCTGATAAAAAAGAATTTACAACTAAATTAGGTATTGAATTATATGGCACAAAAATTCTTTTTTCGGATGAGAATTCGCTTAATAATTGTCCATCACTTGAATAAAGTTTGCTTGAAATTGGAGGTTTATAATTCTTTAAAAATTTATAATCTGGAAGATCATTCGAATAATACCATAAAATAGCAATTATTCCTGTTAAAGTCATAATAGACAAAAATAAGGTTAAAATGATGATTTTTTTAAAATGTTTAATCATTTTAGTTTTATTTAATCTACGAATTTGTTAATGTTAAGGCACACTAAATATTAACAAAATTTAAATGAATAAAATACTCATAAACATATGCCAAAAAACTTATTTATTGATGCATCGCATCCAAGACAAACTAGAGTTGTTCTTAAATCAGATAATGATATTGAGGATTATGAATACGAAGGAAAAAATAATAATCTAATTAAGAATAATATCTATTTAGGAAAAGTTAGCAGAATAGAACCATCTCTTCAAGCTGCCTTTGTAGACTTTGGCAGAGAAAGGCACGGTTTTCTATCTTTTAATGATATTCAAAGTGATTACTATCAAATTCCACAAAGTGATATTGAATTAATCAAAAAAGAAGAAGAAGAAACTAGAATCGAATTACAAAAACAAAGCGAGATTGATGAAAAAGATTTACGAGAACAAGATTTGGAAGAAAAAATTCTTGAGCCAGATTCAAAAATAGATTTACCTGATGAAGAAACTACTGCAGTCGAAAAAAATTTAGATATAAAAACTAATAATTTTTCTATAAAAAAAAAAAGATATAAAATTCAAGAAGTTATAAAACCTAATCAGGTTATTTTAGTTCAGGTTCTAAAAGATGAAAGAGGGCTTAAAGGAGCTGCTCTTACTACCTTTATTTCAATTGCAGGAAAATATACTGTTCTTATGCCGAATACTCCTAAAGGAGGTGGAATATCTAGAAAAATTTTTAATCCTGTGGAAAGAAAAAAAATTAGACAAATACTCAATTTAATTGAGATACCCAAGGAGATGGGATTAATTGTAAGGACAGCTGGATCTAATAAAACAAAAAATGATATAGAAAATGATCTAAAAAATTCAATAACAGCATGGGAGCAAATAAAAAATAAGGCAATAGACTCAATTGCACCTACAATTGTATTTGAGGAAAGTGATATAATTAAAAGAAGTATTAGAGATATGGTTGATGATGAAGTGCAAAATATATTTGTTGAAGGTAACGACGGGTATCAAAAAGCAAAAATTTATATAAAGCAGTTAATGCCAAAACAAATAAAAAAAGTAAAAAAATACAGAGATAAAATTCCGCTTTTTTTTAAAAATAATATTGAATCAAAGCTTTATGAGATTTACAAAACTGAAGTAAAACTTAAATCAGGTGGATATATTGTAATTAATCCAACCGAAGCACTTGTATCTATTGATGTTAATTCAGGAAAATCTATAAAACAAAAAAATGTTGAAAGTACTGCTCTTGATACAAATTTAGAGGCCGCAGAAGAAATAG
>MDTE01065458.1_pt1 | contig 10493 bp, 4 predicted proteins | sample 811231 | NCBI WGS metagenome assembly MDTE01 (sample SAMN05326651, study PRJNA326480) | marine metagenome | isolation source: seawater | place: Indian Ocean: Red Sea | collected 2010 | reverse complement strand
CGGAAGTGGCGACGACGACAAACCCGCGGCGGTGAACGAGGCGGCGCAGGCGGCAGACGCCGATTCGCCGGCGGAGCCGGAGGCGGCGTCCGAACCCCCGATCGAGCCCTCGATCGGCACCCCCGACGGCACCCCGACGGCACCCCCGACGGAGCTTCCCGCCGACGCGGCGCCGGCGGCGACGTCGGAGGCGAAGCCGCCGGGGGAGAGCGACTCGGCCGGCGCGGACGCGGCGGCGGCGGGGGCGGCGGACGACAAAAAAGAGGGGTTCTTCAAGTCATGGTTCGGGAAGGAGAAGGAGGCGGCGTCCAAGGACGAGGCGGCGAAGGAGGCGGCGTCCAAGGAGGCGGCGGCGAAGGATGAGGCGGCGGCGAAGGAGGCGGCGGTGAAGGATGAGGCGAAGGAGGAGGGCGGTGACTCGCCGCCCCGCCCGGATCACGCGCTCGCCGACCCCGCCGCGGCGGCTTCAGAGTCCCGATCCGACGAGGAGAGGGAGGACGACGGGAGCGGAAGCGGCGGGGAGGATGCGGTCGCGGTCGAGCCGCCCGCGTCGGCAGAGACCGCCCCGGGATCATCGGAGCGGTCGTCGTCCGAGGAGGCGAAGCCCGCCGCGGCCGACGCGAGGGAGGGCGCGGAGCCGGCGACTGAGACGCCGACGACGCGGCTGCCCGCGGAGGCGGCGGCTCAGCCGATCCAGCCCGCCGCCGAGGAGGCCGGCGCCGCCGCCGCGCAGCAGCAGCAGCAGCAGCCCCCGACGGTCGGCAAGGACGACAGGCCGCTCCCGGCGGTGCCCAAACCGGCCGTTTCCGAGCAGCGGCCGTCGTCCCCCGAGAACGTCTTCTCGCTGATGGCCAAGAAGATCAAATCCCTGGAGCTCAACCAGTCCATGTTCGACCGTTACATCGAGTCGCTCTCCGCGAGCTACGGCGGCAGGTTCGAAGACATCGCGCAGGAGGTGAACGACCTGGAGGAGCTCGTCGCCAACCAGACCTCGGCGCTGGTGGAGCTGGACAAGGCTCTGGACAAGGCATCGAGGGGCGCCAAATCCGACCTCTCCGTCGCCATCGAACGCATCGGCCGAGACTCGGCTAAAAACGCTCGAGAGACGGCGGCTGAGATTCGCGACAAACTCGCCATCGTCGAGCGCAGGTGGGAGCTGTACCTCGGGCTGACGATGTTCGCGGTGGCGACGGTGCTGGGCGTGGCGGCGTTAGCGTCGGGGGCGCAAGCGGCGCTGGTGCTGTGGCGAGAGGGATCGGAGCCCACCGCGAGGGCTCGGCTGGCGGCCAAGGTGACGGCGGCGTGCTGCGTCGCCGCGGGGGCGCTGAGTCTCGGGTGCTACTTCGCGGCGGCGTGGCTGGTGTTCGGGAGGATGGCGACGAGCGTGTGGGCGGCGGGGGTCCAGGCGGCGGGGGCGGCTCTCGGGTACCTGCGGATGAACCGGCGGGCGTGACTGACTTTTTACCTTCGTGAGCCCGTACAGTAGGAACGAGATTCTTTTTGATTGACAAATGGACGAAAGTTGACATCGAGATCGCCGCTCTCCCAGGCGCGTGGCGGGATGCGAGCGGCGGCCGCGCCGGCGGCGCTTCGGGGCTACGTTGGCTTCGTCTCGAAATGCGGACGTCGGCGGACCCGGCGCGGGGCGTTCGGCGCCCAGGGGAGAGGCGCGCGTCCCGGCGGCGACGAGGGAACGGCGATCTTCTTAGGGATGACGGGAGGCGAGCGTCGCGGCGCGAGGAGGAGGACGTCGGCATCCTCGACCTTCCGCGTCGCCGCGACCGACGCCGACGCCTTCTCCTCGCGAGGACCGACGTTCACGTCCGACGACGACTTCCGCGCCGGGGGAGAGCGCAACCTCCGCCGCCTCACCTTCGCCGTGTGCCTGAGCATGGTGAGCTTCGGCTGCGCCACCGGCGCTATCGCGGGTGCCCTCCTCCACCTCGAGGCGTCCAACACCGCCCTCGGCGCCCTGACCGTCGCCGCCAAGTCCCGGATAATCGCCGCCACGCCGCTCGGCGCCCTCCTCGGCGCGCTCATCGCCGGGCCGTTCGCGGACAGGACCGGGCGCCGATCGTCCATCCTCGTCGGCAACGTCGCGTTCCTCCTCGCGGCTGCGCTCATGTTCACCGCCGTGACCCCTTCGCAGCTCACGGTGGGGCGGCTCGTCGCCGGTCTCGCCGTGGGGTTCAGCACCAGCCTGTGCACCGTGTACATAGGCGAGTGCGCCCCCGCGGCGACGCGCGGCGCGCTCACCTCCTACGCGCCCCTCGGCGTCACCGTCGGCATCCTGGCGAGCTACTTCGCCAGCCTGCCGCTGACCAACGTGGTCGGCGGCTGGAGGCTCACGCTGGCGATGTGCGCCGTTCCGGCGACGGCGCAGCTTTATCTCAGACATTGGCTGGTGGAGTCGCCGAGGTGGCTCGCCCAGCGCCGGGGCGACCTCGCGGGAGCGAGGCGATGCCTCCGCTTCCTGGGCCAGCGAGACGCCGACTTTTTAACGACCCTCGCCGACGACGACGGGTCGGTCGGGTCGGGTCGTTTAAATCGCCCCTCGCCCCGCGAATCGGTGACGTTCGCGGCCCTGGTCACCGAACGGAGGTACCGCAAGCCCGCGTTGATCGCGTGCGGGCTCAACGCGCTGCAACAGCTGTGCGGAATCAACGTCGTCGTCTACTACGCGCCGCGGATCCTGAATCAACTCGGGTTTACCCCCGTCAGCGCCATCGGCTTCGTGTGTTTAATCGGGGTTGCGCAGCTGGTGGTGGGGAGCAGGATAGGGGCGATCATCGACGCGGTGGGTCGGCGGCCCGTGGCGCTGGGCGGCATCGCCGGGTTGGCCGTCGGACTCGCGATGCTCGCGGCGTCGAGCCATCTGACGCCGGCAGGACACGCGTGGGCGCCGTGGATCGCGGTGCTCGGGATCCTGGTGTTCAGGCTGAGCTTCTCCGCGAGCATGGCGCCGATCCCGTACGTGGTGAGCGCGGAGGTGTTCCCGTCGGAGGCGAGGAGCACGGGCGCGGCCGCGGGCGCGGCGGCGAGGGAGGTTGCCAACGTCGTCGTCACCGGCACGTTCATCCCGCTGGTGAACGCGCTCGGGGCGACGGGGACGTGGGCGCTGTACGTGGCGGTGGTGTGCGTCGCGTTTTTCGTGGTGCGCGCGACGCTGCCGGAGACGCGGGGACGGACGTTAGAGAGCATGGAGGACGGTGTGTGAGCCCGGGGGTCGACATCTTGTTCGGACAGCGCTCGAGCCTCAATCACGTTTTTTCGCGACAGGGTAGACTATTTAGTCTGTCGATTCTGGCGTGAATGGTCTCCAGCAGGATAACTTTTAGCACTTTTTTATCACATGACCGACAGGACAAATGGGGTTTAGGAAAAAATGATGACAAATGGGGTTTTTTTTTAACTGGAGATGGCACTGCGAGAAATGCAGATTTTTAGCGGGAAGGACGAAATCTCTCCTCTCCTGGCCGTGAATCGCTGCAAAAACGTGATTCGGGTTTCCCTTTTGCTTGGCTGGGATGAGAGATCTCAAAAAGACAAACCCGAAGAAAGGCGGAACTGCGGCTGCCGCCGGGAGCGCCTTTTCAATCGTTTCAAACGTCGCAGCGACCCTCGTCTTTCGTACGAGGCGCAGTCACAAAAAAACGGGAAAAGTCGCAAAAAGCGGTTCTCCCGAACTGCGCCCGCGCCAGTCGCGACGCGCGCGACGCTCGTGCACGGCCTCGGGAGGTGCGCATCGAGCTCACCGGGAGGATCGTCGTTCCCCCGATATCGTCGTCGCGACCGTTCGGCGCAAACGGACCGGGCACGGCGGGAGGCGCGTCGAATTCGACCGATAACCCTCCGCCCGCGAGGGACCACGCAGTCGCCGATGGCCCAGCTGACGGACTCGATGAGCAACCTCGCCGAGGAGTTCCCGACGCGGATCATGGAGTGCGGCTTGCTGCCACTGACCTGCGCGGGTGTCGAGGTGTCCAACAAGCTGCACGTCACGTGCACGGTCGTCAAAGGTGCGCCTCCCGCGTCCCCCGCGCGCGCATGTAACGACCCACGAGACCGCTGCCACACAATCCCGAGGGGTCGCGCACCGCTTTCCTTTTCCGCGTTCCTCACCCGTCCCCGTCCCACCCGTCCCCGTCGAACGCAGTCAAAACCGCGGATCGCATAGCGCTATTACTGGACATCAGCAATTTCTTTCAGCGGAACAAGTACAGCATCATCGAGGCGGAGGTGTCCACGACAGCGCACGACAACATGGCTTCGGACATTTTCCTCGTGCAGCAGGCGGACGGCCGGAAGATACAAAAGCCGCGGCAGTTCGCCGAGGAGATTCGCGACGTCATCTTGAAGTCCAACCGCATCCATAGCAGCAACAGCACGACCCCGGGGACGTCCATATCATCGTCGAGGGCGGGGTCCAGGGAGCCCTCCGCGCACGGGGGCAACCACTTCTTCACTTCGGGGGGGGGATCGTTGCGGGGCGGTGTCGACGCGCTGGATGTCATCAAGCGCGCCGACGACGCGGCGAAGGAGAGAAACGGCGGCGGCGGCGACGGCGGCGCTAACGGAGCCCCGCCGATCGACGTCGAATCCGACGCGATAAACGCCAACGGCATCAGCGAGGCGGAGGTGACGGCGCTCGACCTGCGCCTCGCCGAGATGGAGATACGCCCCGCGCCCGAGGTTGAGGAGGTGAAGCCTCACGGCACCGGCAGCGCGTACAGGGCCAAACTTTACGACGAGGACGCGGGTATCGAGCCCGATGTGGGCGGCGCGGCGCGCTCCCCGCCGAGCCGGGACGTCCCGGAAAGCTCGGGACGCGGCATGACCCAGATCGAGGAGGAGAAGGAGGCCATGGTCGAGTGGCAGCTTCGGACCAAGGTGGGCGGATCCACGCACTCCAGCGCGGGGTTCAAGCTCAGCCAGGATAAGCTCGCCAACGCGACGGAGATCACGATGGAGGTGCCCGATCGCGTGGGGCTCATCGCGGATGTCTTGGAGTGCCTCAACAAGAACAACGTCGGCGTAGTTCACGCGCACATCTACACCACGGCGGAGGGTTTGGCGTCCAATTACCTCTCCGTGGTGGACGTGGCGACCGGGGAGAAGATCACCGAGGAGGTTCTCGAGGAAGTGCACAGCGCGCTCGCGGCGAGGTGCTTCAGGGATTCGAAGCGGGACGGACCGAACAAGACGAGGCCGATGGCGAGCAACTCGGCCAAGCGGGGCTTAGCGCTGGTGGGGACGCCGTCGCCGCCCGGCGCGGGAACCCCGACGACGCCCTCGCCGCCGAAGCACGATAAGAAGGTGTGGGGGATTGACATCGAGACGGAGGTGAAGAAGCGCATGGCGCGGTCGCACGGCGGCGAGGTTCACGGCGCGGAGTACATGCAGATGCGGAGCAAGGCGATGGAGTCCCTCACGCGACGGATGAACAACGTCAACCTCGCCGCGGTTAAGCCCGCCGTGCTCACCCCGGAGGACAGGTCCGTCGTGAACGGCGCTCTCGCGGCGCTTCCCGCGTACGCTTCCATCATGTTCCAGTCGTCGAAGGAGGAGATCATCAGCGAGTTGCGGGAGGTGCGGTGGGCTGCCGGCGACGTTGCCTTTGAACCCGAGGATTTCATCCCGAACCTGTACATCATCGTGGAGGGTTCGCTGTTTCGCGACAGCTGGCATAACCAGGCGGGTAACCAGGTCCCGGCGCTCGTGCTGAGCCGGGGGTGTTTACTCGGCGAGGTTGCGCTGCAGCACGCCTACCAGACGGCGGCGAGGATCACGTCGCAGAACGGGGAGATGGAGCCGGTGGCGACAAGGGGTTTCGCCGTCAACGTTGAGACGTTCAAGCGCATCGTGCGCTCGCGCATCCACAGGACCCGACAGCTGTGCATCAATGTGTTGAACATCATCGAGACGTTCCGCATGGTCCCCGCGAACATGAAGGAGCTGCTCTTGAACGCGATGTGGACCGAGAGCAAGAGCTACCCGCCCGGTTCGATAATCTCCGGGGGTGGGAAGGTTCCATCGTTTCACATCATCCTGGAGGGCGAGGTCCGGGTGGGCACGGACTGGCGGCAGGTGCACCTGATGGCCGCGGATTCCTTCGGCGAGGACGCATTGCTCTCCGAGGAGGCCAGAAAACGCGCGGGCTTGCCCCCGGCTGACGAGGCTTCGACGCACTCTCACGTGGCGGTGAGCCACACCGTGACGCTCAAGGTGACCAGGCCGCTGCTGGAGAGGCTGTGGGGTGCGGACTTTGACAAGTACATCAGGTCGAGGCACGACGTCACCACTGCATCCGCGGCTGGCGCGTCCAAGAACCTCATCGGCGGTCATCAGCTGGGCACGCCGTCGGACTCGATGAATGCGAGCGATTCGGGATCCAGCCTCGACAACTGGCCCGCGTCACCGTCGCCCTCGTTTAAGTCGACCAAGACCGACGCAGACAAGGCCAATAACGTCAACGGTTTCGACCTCGGCACCGCCGGGGATCTCAGCATTCGCGGCGGGAACGTATCCTCGTCCATCAAGTCTCAGGGAGCGGTACATAAGTCGCTCGCGAAGAAGGCTCTGATGGGCAGCGTCAGCGTGCACGCGGGCATGTCCGGTTTGGGTGATTCGGAGGCGATTGCCCGCGCCGCCGCCGAGGAGGAGTCAAAGAAGGCTAAGGGTGCGTCCTCCACGTCGATCATGGCGTCATTCAAGAGCTTCAGCAAGCAAATGAAGAAAATGATGGGGGTCAAGTCGTCCAAGTCGAAGTCGTCTTCCAACGGCGTCCTCAACAGGCGGTCATCGCTGGAGGGGTTCCTCCCGGCTTCGCCCAAGCATACAATCGTGGAGGGTGAGTCGTTCAAGGCTTCCGAGAGTGACAGCGACGCGAGCACTCAATCGGGCGGCGCATTCCTCGCGAACGACGGTTACGACTCGTTGGAGAACTCCGTGCGCGGCGGGATGATTCACAAGAAGCTTCGGCCCACCGGCGGCTTGCTGCAGAGCGCCAGCTCCAAGCTCGCGGATCACAAATCCTCCGCGATGGACATTCACAAGGCGGAGTCTAAACCTCGCCCCAGCGGTTTGCGCCAATCGCACTCCGTCGTGGACCTCGGCGGCTTTGGCGTCGACACCCCTCGCCACTCGCGCGGTCCCGCTGTTCAGACGGGAACGTCCCCGCTGCAACCGTCCATGTCCTGGGCCCCTAAGCGACCCCCCGGGTTGACCCTCTCCCCGGATTCCAAATCCCCGTCCAACCTGGACTCCACGTCGCCCTCGCCGTCGCCCTCGCCGTCGCCCGGCGGACTACGGGGCGCGATGTCCGCCGCGGCGTTGGGGATGACGGAGGAGGAGATGATGTCGTCCCCGGCGGTTCGCAGGAGCCGGTCGAGGCGGTCCTCGCTCATCGGGCTCAGCGAGGAGGACGCCGGCGAGCGAATGCTGCGAGGGTTCACGTTCGCGAAGCAGCTGGGCGTCGGGCTCACGGGTTCGGTGTACAAGGCGTGGAGAAAGGTGGACGGCTCGCGGCGAAGCTCGAGGATGCTGGTCAAGACGCAGGGCGACGAGGAGAGCGCCGCCAGGTACGCCGCCGTGGCGGTGAAGGTGATGGACAAGGCTAAGATTTTGGAGATTAACGAGACGGCGCACGTGGTTCAGGAGAGCAAGATCATGAAGTCGGTGTCCAAGCACCCGTTCATCGTGTCCATGCTAGAGTCGTTCCAGACCCCGAGCGCCATGTTCATCGTCATGGAGTACGCGTCGGGGCGGGACATGTTCTTCATGATTCACGAGCGCGGGACGCTGTCGCTGTTTCAGACGAAGGCGTACATCACCCAGGTGACGCTCGCGCTCGACCACGTGCACTCCAAGGGGTTCATCTACCGCGACCTCAAGCCGGAGAATCTGCTGATCCGCGAGGACGGATACCTGCGACTCACCGACTTTGGGTTCGCCAAGGCGCTCAAGCCCGGCGAGCGAGCGTACACGGTGTGCGGCACCCCCGACTACCTCGCTCCCGAGACGCTGCGGCAGCAGGGGTGCAACCGGGCGGCGGACTTCTGGGCCATCGGCGTGCTGCTCTTCGAGATGATGACCGGGTACCCGCCGTTCCACGGGCAGACCCACAGCGACCTGTACCGCCGCATCACCGCCGGTCGAATGCGCTCGTTCCCGCGCCAGTTTGACGAGGACGCGGCAGATCTGGTCAAGCGGCTGCTGAAGCAGAGCGAGGGCGAGCGCATCGGCGTCGGCGCGGAGGGGATCCAGAAGATTCGCCGGCACCCATTCTTCAAGGGCTTCAGCTGGACGAGCGTGCTGGAGCAGACGTTGGACATGATCAGGCCGGACGTCGAGCCTGACGTGGACAAGGGACCGGAGGATATCAAGACGCCGGTCAAGGTGGAGTGCCTCGAGCAACCGTGCCACCTCTCCCTCGCGGAGCAGGAGCTGTTCAAGGATTTCTGACGCTAGCCCACTTACGCGCAAAGTTGAGGGGAGGGGAGGCCATCCCGTGTGCGAAAACGCACCCTTTGCGATGGTGGGCCGCCCGTTGTAACATCAGAGTTGATTCATTTTTCACAATCAAATCTACTTGTACGATATCCGTTTCGTCCTCAGTTCCACGAGCTTCGGACGGCGCTCCGCCGAGCCGTCTTGGGCCGCGCGAAGAGCGCCTCGAGCTGACTCTGCAGCTCCGCGAACCAGCTCGCCAGCTCTCGTTCCTGCTGCTCCAACTGCGCGATCGCCTCCTTCCTCGACGGACCATCCCCGTCGGACGTCGACGCGTGCGTGAGCCGCCGGCTGTTCGCGGCGATCCTCGCCAGCCGACTCTTGAGCGCGGCTATGCCCGACGCGACGTTCACCTTCGATCCGCCGATCTGCGACCCAGCCGCGAGGTTTTCCGCGCGCGTCAGCTTCTTCTCAGCCTCGGCGGTTCGACGCGCGAGGTTATCGACGAGAGCGTCGATCGCGGCGTCGCCCGGCGTCACCCCCCGCGCGTCTCCCGAGGGCCCGGGATCGTTCGGGTCGTGGTTAAGGTTAGGGTTAGGGTTAGGGTTAGGGTCGGCGTCGCCCTCCGGCGCCGAGCCCGCGGGCGCGTCCGAAAAGTCCCGGGGGGTCGAAGGCTCCGAGTCGAGGTGGAGCTGACGCGGTGTGGGCATGACCGACCGGGGCGGCGGCGGGGGCATGACGTCGCGCGACGCCCCGGGGATGCCGCCCCCGCGCTCGCCCCACTCCTTGCGCGCGGAGTCGCGCTCCTTTCGCGCCGACTCGAGCGTCTCGCGCGCGAGCCTGAGTTTGGCATCCGCCTCGGCCCTGAGCGCCTCGAGCTCCTCGCGCTCGCGTTTGCGACGTTCGTCCATCGCCGCCTCCTTCTCCACGAACCCCCGCGACAGGACCGCCGCGCCGCGAGACTTGGACGCCGACCCGCCGCTCCACCTCCCGCGTTCGTCGTCGTTCGGTCCTCCAGGTCCACTCGGTCCGAGGGTTCCGACGATGGCCCTCGACTGCGAGGCTCGGAGGAGTTCGCGCTCCAGCGCCTCGCGCGCCTCCCGCACCGCGGCCCTGTCGTCCTCGAGCCGCCGCGCCTCGAGCTCGAACCGTTCCTTGGCGGACGTCGCCGCGGTCTCAGCCGCGGCGGCGACGATTTGGAGCCGCTCAGCCTCGCCGCGGAGCCGCGCGAGCTCGGCTCTCTCGTCGGCGACCCGTCGCGCCCATTCCCTCTCCCGATTCGCCTGCGTCGAGGCGGCTTTAGCCGCGGCGGACGCGGCGGCGCGGCTCGTCTCCTCCCTGCGCTTCGCCGCGGACTCGGAGGCGGCGGAGGTGGACTCGAGGGACGCGAGGCGCTCCTCGCGAGCGACGACGGACGCGAGCCGGCCGGCGACGTTCGTCTCGCGCTCCTCCACCGCCCTCCACCGCTCCTCCACGGACGACCGCTCCGTTCGAAGAGCCTCCGCCTCGGCCACGTGCCGCTTACGCCGCCGCTCCAGCTCGGCGAGCGCCTCGCGCGCGTCCGCCTCAGCCTTCTCGCCTCGCGCGCGGGCGACGCCGGCCTCCTCCGTCGCGGTCCTCAGCTCCGCCTCCGCGCGTCGCCTGTCCGCCGTCGCCTCGGCGAGTTTTTCCTCGAGTTCTCTCTCCCGAGCGAGCACCCGGGTCCGCTCCGTCGCCAGCTTGACCCCCTCCGCCTCGAACCGCGCGGTGGCCTCCTTGAGGGAGATCGCCTTGGCCGCGGCGTCCTCCTCGGCCCGCGCGACGCGCTGCGCGTCGGCGAGCATCGCCGCGGCTTGACGCCTGTCGGCGGCGGCTCGCTCGGCGAAAGCCTCGGCGTCGTCCCTGGCGTTTTTAGCCGCCGTCTCGTTACCCTCGATCGTCGCGAGCCGCGCCTCCAGCTGCGCGCTCAACGCCGCGTGCTCTTCCATCCGAACCGACGCGTCCAGCTCCCGTCTCTTCGCCGCCGCGAGCTGCGCGGAGAGTTCCTCGGCGCGCGTCGCGGCTCG
>MDTE01142473.1_pt1 | contig 10494 bp, 5 predicted proteins | sample 811231 | NCBI WGS metagenome assembly MDTE01 (sample SAMN05326651, study PRJNA326480) | marine metagenome | isolation source: seawater | place: Indian Ocean: Red Sea | collected 2010 | reverse complement strand
GGCTTGTCCGGCATAGGACTGCACAGCGCGTTGGCACTCGCCGGCAGGGGTGTGGATGTGGCGGCCGTCTCTTCGCGAGGCGACAGCGATCTCTATGCCGATGCGCGAAGGCAGCTTGCGACCATCGCGCAGGCAAACGGAAGATCCCTGCTTGTTCTGGGCATCGATGTTCGTGACCCGAAAGGCATCGAGGAGGGCATTGACGAAATCACAACACGGCTCGGCCCGATTGGCATTCTCGTGAACGCGGCCGGCACCTACCACCATGAGTTGATCTCGGATCATACGCTTGATGGCTGGTTGGACACGATCTCGGTCAACCTTACCGGACCATTCCTGACGACGAGGGCATGCTGGGCCTCGATGCTGGCTGCCGGATACGGCCGCATCATCAACATCGCTTCGACAGCGGCCCATCTGGGCATGCAGCAATATTCGGGATATTGCGCGGCAAAGTCCGGCCTTCTCGGACTGACAAGGGTTACCGCACTGGAAGGTGCGCCCCATGGCATTACCTGCAACTCCGTCAGCCCCTCCTGGGTGGACACGCCGATGATGGCCAGGAGCCTCGAGGCGCAGGCAGGACAGCTTGGCGTTGAAACAGCAGAACTCTACGAGGACGCTATTCGGCAAAACCCGCAGGGTCGCATTATTTCCGCAGAAGAGATCGCCGCCCAGGTCGCATGGCTGGCTCTTGATGCGCCTCCGTCACTCACTGGCGAGGACATTCTGATGACGGGCGGCGCCAGATGGTGAAGCCGACAACGGTTGCGCTCTGGTCGCACCCTCGCAGCATGTCGACAAGTGTCGAGCGCTGCTTCAGGGAGCGCGGTGACTGCTTTTGTCATCACGAGCCTTTCATGTATTTCTACTATCTTGAAAAGCTCGGGACTCCGTATCCGGGCTTCGACCCGGAAGACGGCCGTCCCCGCAAGCTGGAGGATATCGGTCGGATGGTGACCGCCGGCCCCGCCGGGCCGGGCCACGGGCATACCCATGTTTTCTTCAAGGATATGAGTTATTACATCGCCGATCATCTGGTCGAGATGATGCCTCTGATGCGCAAGATGACATCCGTATTCCTGATCCGCGACCCACGGTTCAGCTTCGCCTCATATGCAAAGCTGGATCCCGAATTCACCCTTGAGGAAGGAGGCCTGGAAGCTGAATGGAACCATTATGAGATGTTGCGTAACGCCGGCATCCCGGTGATGGTCATCGACGCCGCAACCATAACGGCGGACCCGGTGAAGGCGATGCGACGGGTTTGGGATTTCGCCGGCATGCCGTTCCTTGAGGATGCACTGTCCTGGCAGCCCGACAAGCTGCCGGATGACTGGCAGCAGACAACAGCATGGCACCAAAGCAGCATGAAGAGCACCGGCTTCATTCAGCGCGCCGGAAAAGATCCTGACGAGGTCTTTGAAAAAGCTGCGGAAACATCACCGCAGATCAGAGACTATCTCAGCCATCATCAAGAGTTCTATGACCGCCTCAAAGAGGTGGCGGTCACCAATCTCTAGTCAACGGCCTTGCGCCTCTAGCCCAACGCGGTGAAGGCCCGGTCCAGCCCTTCGGCGACCGCATCGACATCTTCGACAGCAAGACACATCGGCGGCACCATCCTGAGAACAGACTGGGTTGGCCCGGATTTCGAGAGAATCAGCCCGCTCTCGCGGCAATTTTCGAAAACCGCCGCGGTCAATTCCCGATCCGGTTCCTTCGTCTTTCTGTCCTTGACCATCTCGATGGCCAGCATGAGCCCGCATCCGCGGACATCGCCAATCGCGACATGTTTTTCCTTCAGTTCATGAAGGCGTTGCAGCAGCAGACCGCCAACCTTGCGGGCGTTTTCCTGAACCCTGTCTTCGCGAATAACTTCCAGCACGGCGCGCCCGGCAGCACAGCTAGTGGGGTTGGCGCCATATGTGTGGAACATAAACTTATCCGCCATCGGTTCTGCGATCTTGCGCTGGGTCACGACAGCCCCGAGAGGGAAACCGTTTCCTATTCCTTTTGCCATGACGATGATGTCAGGGATAACACCATCGGCCTCGAAGCCCCACATATGATCCCCGGTGCGGCCAAATCCGGACTGGACCTCATCCGCGATGTAGAGGCCATGCGCCGCCCTGACCCGCTCTGCGGCCCCGCTCATATAGCCGCGCGGCATTTGAATGATGCCGCCATAGCCCTGAACGGACTCCACCAGCATTCCTGCTATCCGGCCTGTTGTCGAACTGCTTATCACACGCTCGATTTCACCGAGATAGGGGTCTGCACCCGCGTTCTCGCCAAAGATGCCGCGATACTGGTTCGGTTCCGGCACGAAAGCCACGTGACCCGGCATTCCGGGATGCCGCCAGCCGGCGATGCCGGTCACTGACTGCGCGGCGGCCGTCGGACCATGATATCCGGTTCGAAGCGCCAGCAGATCCAGATTGCCCGTATAGGTGCGAGCGATCGTCATCGCGAGATCGACAGCCTCGGCTCCGGAATTGGTAAAATGCACGACCCATTCCGGACCTTCCGGCAGTGTCGCCGTCAGCTCCTCTGCAAGATGCGCCGGGACCGGATGATAGAACATGGTCGTGCAGTGGGTCAGTTCTGCCGCCTGGGCCTGCGCGGCGGCAACCACTCTGGGGTGCGAGTGCCCGACCGAAATGCAGACGTTCATGCCAAGCAGGTCAATGAACTGCCTGTCCTCATTGTCATACAGGTATTGCATCAGTCCACGCCTGAAGACAATCGGCTCCTGAAACGGGACAAATTTGCGCTGGGAAGCGGCATAGTAGCGGTCGCGGCGCGTGGCGGTGCCCTGCAATGTCCAGTCTGTATTCGAGTTTGTCATCAACTCCTCCCCTTGAAGGTGATCCGTTCTGTTAGCCCCTCAGTCGGGAATTTTCGGGATCGAACGGCGGCCTTGCGAGTATCCGTGCCCGATAACGCCGGTTGAGCAAACGGACTTCCAGCGGAGGCCCGCGTCCCTCGTCGGCCTGACGGGCGGTGTCCGGATCCCGCAGATAGGCAAGACCGATATTGAGCCCGGTGCGATGACCATGCGCGGCCGACGTCACAATGCCAACAGCTTCATCGCCAGCATAGACAGTGTGCGCATAGAACGGGTCCTGATCTCCGCTCTCAATCGCCAGCAGTGCCATCTGCCAGCGTCCGTCCTGGCGTAACCGTTCGGCGAGAGCGTCTCGACCGGCAAAAGAGCGTTCGTCAAGTTTGAGAAAGGCGTCAAGCCCCGCCTCGACCAGGTCCCGTTCGCTGGTCAGATCGGAACCCCAGCCCCGATACCCTTTTTCAAGTCTCATGGAATTCGCGGCATAGGCGCCGTAGGCGCCGAGGCCGACAGAACCGCCGGCCTGGTCGATCTCATCGAAGATCTTCGGCAAATCCGCCATCGGCGCGTGGATTTCATATCCAAGCTCACCGACATAAGAGACCCTGAGCAGCCGTGCAGAAATGCCGGCAATCATCGTTTCGCAACATCCCAGCCAAGGCAGACCGGTGTCGAGATCGAGTGCGGTGAGCGGTTGCAGCACGGCGCGGGACGACGGCCCCATAATGCCGATCGCGCCAATGCTCTCGGTTGCGTTTTCCAGCACGACATCAAACGCGCCGACAGAAGACAGGAGCAGGTCGAAGTCGATCTCCTCGGCCGCCGCGGCGCTGGTGAGCATGGCATGGTCGTCGCCGAGGCGGGCCACCGTGAACTCGGATGCGATTGTGCCCGCCCTTGTCACGGTGTGAATCAATCCGATCCGGCCCGGATGCGGGGGCGTGTTGCTGCCAAGGCAGGCCAGCATTCTGCCGACATCCCGGCCACGAAGGTCAAAACAGCTGAAAACAGACAGATCCGCCACCGCAGCCCTTGTCGTGACAGCTTCGACTTCCCGGGCGACCGCATCAAACCAGTTGGTCCTCTGAAAACTCTCGATCGTGGTCACTCCCGGACGATCAGCAAACCAGTTGGGCCTTTCCCAGCCATGGGCCGATCCCATGACAGCGCCTTTTTTCAGCATGCGCTCATGAAGTGGCGAAAGCCGGAGGTTGCGTGCGGCCGGACGCTCTTCAAGCGGATAATGGACGCCAAACTGAAGGCCGAAACACTCCACAGCCTTGGCAACCCTGTAATCCCTGTCTGCCCAGGCTCCGAACCGTCTGCTGTCAACAGAAAGCGCGTCCATGGGCGGGGTTCCGCAGGTCATCCAGTGGGCGAGGAACTTGCCGGCACCGCCACCTTCCATGACACCCATGCTCGAGCCGGTCAAAAGCCAGCCATTCTCGATACCGTGCGCGGGTCCGATCAGCGGGTTGGCATCCGGCGTGAACGTAATCGGTCCGTTGATCACCGATTTCACGCCGCCTTCTCCAAGCGCGGGGATGCGCGCCATCGCCGCTTCGATGATGTGCTCGACCGCATCCAGATCCGGCGGCATCAGGTCGGCGCCGAAATCCGGCGGCACACCGTCCACGGACCAGGTCGTCGCCTGCTTTTCGTAAGGGCCGAGGATCAGGCCGTCCCGTTCCTGGCGAACATACCAGCTTTCCTCCGGGTCCCTGATGATCGGGAGTTCTTTCTGCCCCGAGGAGATGCGATCGGCCACTCGCGGTATCGTGTCGGTTACGAGATATTGATGAAGCACGGGAACGGACGGGATATTGAGGCCCATCATGGCGCCGATTTCCCATCCCCATGTTCCTGCGGCATTGACGATATGATCTGCCCTCAGGGTGCTGTTCTCGGTTTCGACGACCCAGTGATCGCCCTCACGACTGATTTGCAACACCGGATTGTAGCGCATGATCTCGGCGCCACGCCGGCTCGCCACCTGCGCCATGGCATTCGTCGCCAGCGAGGGATCAACATGGCCGTCATTCGGCTCGTAGATGCCGCCGATGAGCCCGTCAAGCCGGGTGAGCGGGTGCAAATCGGCGATGTCCCCGGGGGTGAGCAACTTCAGCGGATAGCCCGTGAAATCCGAGAGCCCGGCCACGTGGGCGAATTCATCCATCCGGTCGGGGTTGCGCGTGATGCGCATGGCCCCGCAGGCGTGAAAGCCACAACTCTGCCCGGTCTCTTCAGGCAGGATATCACGGTACAGCCGTACCGAGGTGGCGCGCAGTTCCTGAATGGTGGCATTGTGCGCGAAATGCGTGCAAAGGCCTGCCGCATGCCATGTCGAACCGTGGGTCAGGTCGTTCTTTTCTGTCAACACGACATCCTGCCAGCCCATCCCCGTGAGGTGATAGGCCAGCGAAACGCCCATGACGCCGCCGCCTATGATGACAACTGAGGCCTTGGTCATCACTGTTTCATCCTTTTCCGGTCAGGGTCGAAAACGGGCCGTGCCTGAACCACGGCAGGGCAGCGCACACCGGCCACCTCGATTTCCACATGCCGGGGCGCCTTCGCCTTGCCGTTGCGCGGTGATTCAATCACCGCCATCGCAAGGTGTCTCCCGACCCGTGGTCCGTAGCCGCCCGATGTGGTGAAGCCGACGACATGATCATCCTCCCAGACAGGTTCGTCATGAAGCAGCAAAGGAGTTCCTTCCGCCAAGAGCAGTGCCAGAGATTTCTCCAGACCGTTTTCCCGCTGGTGAAGCAGCCGCTCCCTGCCTTGAAACCTCTTCGACCAGTCGACGGCAAATCCGAGGCCGGCTTCGAGGGGAGTCAGGTCCGGCCCCAGATCGTGCCCCCAATGCGCAAAGCCCTTCTCGATCCGGCACCCGTCGAGCGCATAATGTCCCATCGGGCTGGCACCTGCTTCATGGAGCGCCTGAAAGACGGCCGGGGCGTTTCGGGTTTCGGTCTCTATTTCCCAGCCCAGCTCGCCGACAAAACTGATCCGCAGCGCCGTGCAGGCCTTCCCGGCAATCGTGATATCGGTTTGTCTTCCGAAACCCGTATCGCTCCACGAATTGTCCAGTTGCCCGAGAATTGTCCGGCTGGCCGCGCCCATGACCCCGATGACGCTATGGTCTTCGGTAACATCCGTGATGACGATGTCGCCATCCAGATTCCGCCGGAGCCAGTGAAGGTCCCGCCAGCGCGTCGCGGCACCTGATGTAATCCTGATGCGGCCGTCGGGCTTTCGCAGGATTGTGACATCAGCCTCGATCCCGCCAGCGTCATTCAGCAACGGGGTGTAAACGACGGTGCCGACGGCGCGATCGATATTGGCGGACGCAAGAAAATCGAGGCCTTCGAAAGCGTCTCTGCCGCTAAGTTCAATCTTGGTAAACGGGCTGAGCTCGAGCATGGCTGCCCCATGCTTCATGGCGCCTGCTTCGCGTGAGGTGATGGGCCACCATGGTTGGTCGCCGACTGAATAGGGCAGCGCTTCACCATTGTCGTTTTCCGAGAACCACAGCGGTCGTTCCCAGCCGGCCGTGACACCGAAATGCGCGCCGGCCCCGGCCCAGCATTCGTGAAGGGCCGAACGCCGCAGGTCCCGGCCAGTCGCCGGCTGCTTGTACGGCCAGTGGACATCAAAGCTCGCGGCGACAGCCTCCCTCATCCGCTCTTCCAGATGCACGGCCTCTGCCGACAGCGGGTCGGCGCGGGCCACATCCACTTCCCAGGCATCCATTTCAGGCGCGCCGTCGACAATCCATTCCGCCAGCATTTTGCCGACACCGGCGGAAGACATGATGCCCAGCGAGTTCATTCCAGCCGCCACATAGATCCCGTCGACGGCAGGCGCCGGCCCGATCAGTGGTCTTGTATCCGAAGTGAAACTCTCCGGGCCGTTCATGTAGAACTGGATTCCGGTGTCTGCCAGTTCGGGAATCAGTGCGAGGGCGGATTCCATATAGGGCGTGAACCAGTCCCAGTTTTCAGCCATTTCAAGAAACGGGATATCGCCTTGCGCCCCATATGGATTCCAGCAGGTCGCATCTTGCTCGAACACCCCGATGAGAAGTTTGCCAGCGTCCCCTTTGACGTAGAAGTTCCGATCAAGGTCCCGCAATACCGGAAAACCCGCAAATTCCGGACGCGGTTCGGTGACGATATACATATGCTCCACCGCTTGCAGCGGCAGATCCAGTCCGACGTCAGCCGCCAGTTCCCGCGACCAGGCGCCTGTCGCAAGAACAACGGAGTGCGATCGGATGACCGAACCGTCTTCAGTCATTACGCCAACAGCGCGGCCGCTTTCCGCGATCAGCCGGGCAACACGCGCGCCTTCAACGATTTCGACGCCAAGGTTTCTGGCCCCCTTTGCATATGCCATGCAAAGATCCACCGGATTGACGCTTCCATCCTCGGGAACCTGCATTGCCAGCGTTATCCCGTCTGCGTTCACACAAGGCAGCGCCGAGGTGAGCTCGGCCGCATCGCACATTTGCGGTGTCAGCCCAAACTGCCTTCCGACGGCAGCGATCCGGTGCATCTCGTCGTGACGTTCGGCAGTCCGGGCCAGCCAGTAACCGCCGGTCTGCCGGTATCCGGTCACCTGGCCGGTTTCATCCTCGATGGTTGGAAACAGCTCCGTGGCGTAGGTCGCCAATCGCGTCATGCCGGGTGTCGCGCGAAGCGGCCCTACAATGCCGGCGGCATGCCAGCTCGTGCCCGACGTCAGTTGATGACGTTCAAGGACGAGGATTTTGCCTGCCCGGCGGTGCCCGAGATGATACGCAACGCTGAGCCCGATAGCGCCGCCCCCAATGACAATCACATCGTAATGCTCAGAAGAAGTCGGCATCGGGCACTTCCTCCTTTCGCAGCCGAATGTATTCCTTCAGTTCTTCATCGATAGCAGGGTCCAGCCCGGGATCAACATACTGCTCCAGCCTGTCCTGCCAGAGAAGGGTTGCCCGTTGCTTCATGTCCCGCCTGCCTTCCGAGTCCCATTGCTCGAAAGACGAGTTGTCAGCGAGATCGGGCCGGAACAGGGCTGTCAGAAAATTCTCCCTGGTATGTGCCGACCCAAGGAAATGCTGCCCCGGGCCGTTGCTTGCGATCGCGTCCATCGCCTGAGCGTTTTCACTCAGGTCGATGCCGTCAAAAAACCGGCACAGCTTGCCGCACAGATCCGCATCGATCACCGTCTTCTCGAAACTGGTGACCAGCCCACCTTCTAGCCAGCCTGTCGCATGGTTGATCATATTGGCGCCTGCGAAGAGGCTCATCATCAGCCCCCATGTGGCTTCCTGCTGCGACTGCGCATCGGCCGTCTTCGACGCCGACAGGGTGCCGACCGTATGCATCGGCACCCCAAGCCTCCTTGCGAGCTGGCCTGCGGCAAGAACCATTTGACCGGCCTCGGGGGTGCCGAAGGTCGGCGCGCCGGACTGCATCGACATGGTGGAGGCGAACGACCCCATCAGAGCCGGAGCGCCGGGGTTGACCAGCTGTACAAGGGTCAGGCCCGCCAGGCTTTCCGCAACGACCTGGGCGAGCGTCCCGGCGGTGGTCGCCGGGCTCATGGCGCCGGTCAGGGTCCACGGGGTGCAGGCAACCGGTTGACCGGCACGTGCATAGGTCATCAGGGCTCCCGACATATGGGCATCCATGACCAGAGGCGCGTTTGTGTTTGACACGCAATACAGGACAGCATTCCTCTCCAGCACATCCTCGCCGAAGACAATCCTCGCCATGTCAATGGCATGCCCCGCCCGCTCGGCACCGATGAAGGCTCCCATGAAGGGCCGGTCGGACCATCTTATATGCGCATACAGCATGTCGAGATGACGCTTGTTGGCAGGCAGGTCTACAGGTTCGCAGACGACTCCGCCGGAATGATGCAACCAGGGTATCGTTTGGTGGAGCTTGACGAGGCGGACAAAGTCCTCGTGGGTGGCGTAACGGCGCCCGTTTATCTCGTCATGCACAAAGGGAGGGCCCCAGGAAGGGCAGAGGACTGAGGCGCTGCCGCCCACGCGCACGGAATTTGCCGGATCGCGAGCCAGCTGCGTGTATTCGGCCGGTGTTGTCGCTTTGACAACTTCGCGGCAAAACCCTTTCTCGAAGCGGACGCGTTCGCCGTCCACATCGCAGCCAGCCGCCTCAAATATTGCCAGCGCTTCCGGATTGTCCCGGAATTCCATGCCCGTTTCCGAGAGAATATGGTCGGCATTGGCCTCGATCGTCTCGAGACCTTCCTCTGAGAGAACCGGCAAACAGCCGATTTTTCGATCGATATATGGGGCGCGGGGAGCAACCGATGACTGCGATGTTCCCCGATTACGTCCGGATCTCCTCATTGTACCAAACAGTCCCCCGAAACAATGTCGGCAAATCCGGCGTATCGAACTTGATCCCGCATTCAATCCGGGACCTGAATCTCCTTAATAGAGGACCAACATTCCGCTTCCTGTAAACCATATTCCTGTCAAAAATCCTTCTTTGCGGACATGGCCATTCTGCTGGCCGGAATCCTGAAAGCGGTTTTCCGTCGGGACGGAGCTTGTCTCATTGTCAGAACTGACCTTCGACGCATGCGGGTTTCAGGGCTCAGGGCTCGGGGCTCGGGCAAGCATGTCGTCCGGACGAGGCTCACAGGCATCCCGGAAAGCAGGGTCCCGCTCCATATGCCAATAGCGACAGCCTTGCCCGTCCTCCGGCCTGAATGTCAGGTCACTGCTCCGCCGAATTTGCCCGGAAGAAATGCACGATTTCCTCTGCAGCCTCCTCGGCACTCAGCTCGACGGTGTTGACCGTGATCTCCGGATTCGCTGGCGGCTCATAGGGGCTGTCGATGCCAGTGAAATTCTTCAACTCACCGGCCCGGGCCTTCTTGTAGAGCCCCTTCACATCGCGTCGCTCCGCTTCTTCCAGCGGCGTGTCGACAAAGATTTCTATGAATTCGCCATCCTCAAGCATGCTTCGCACCATCGCGCGTTCGGCGGAGAAGGGCGAGATGAAGGAAACAAGCGTGATGACGCCGGCCTCAAGCATCAGCTTGGACACCTCGCCGACACGGCGGATGTTTTCCACGCGGTCGGCATCGGTAAAGCCGAGGTCGCGGTTCAGACCATGCCGTACATTATCGCCATCAAGCAGCATTGTGTGCCGCCCCATGGCGTGAAGTTTCTTCTCGACAATGTTGGCGATGGTCGATTTGCCGGATCCGGACAGGCCGGTGAACCATAGCACAACGGGTTTCTGGCCCTTTGCCATGGCGCGCTGTGCCTTGTCGATATCCAGCGCCTGCCAGTGGATGTTCTGGCTTCGCCGCAGGGCGAACTTGATCAGGCCGACACCGGCGGTGGCGTTGGTTTCGGGGTCAATCAGGATGAAGGATCCAGTTGTGCGATTTGTCTCATAGGAATCAAAGGCAATCGCGCGGTCGAGCGATATATTGCAGGAGGCGATATCGTTCAGCGCCAGCGTGTCGACCGGCTGCTGCTCGTAATTGTTCACATTGATGCGGAAGCGCGGCTTGGCCAGTGTTGCGGTGGCGCTCCGTCCTTCTGTCTTCATGATATAGGCGCGCCCCGGCAGCATTTCGCGCTGGTCCATCCAGATGATGGTGGC
>MDTE01077596.1_pt1 | contig 10495 bp, 9 predicted proteins | sample 811231 | NCBI WGS metagenome assembly MDTE01 (sample SAMN05326651, study PRJNA326480) | marine metagenome | isolation source: seawater | place: Indian Ocean: Red Sea | collected 2010 | reverse complement strand
TGTGGCCCGGTTTTTGTTTCCTGTAGAGACTTGAATGCGGCGCCATATGGTGACCACCCTGATAGGGTATTTCCCCGATAGGAGGAGTCCATCCTCTCCGTCAGCGCCAGTCCTTCCTGTTCGAATGCCAATGGCGAATCTGGAATCTGCGCTCCCCTATGGGCGGGATCCGCAAATTGCTCGTGGTGCATACGACCGGATTCCTCCCACGGACCGCTACCGGCTACAACCTGACTGGCAGCCCGGTACACAAAATCGTGCACAGACCTCGGATCCATAAATCGCACTTCATTCTTGGTCGGATGAACGTTGACATCAACAGATTCCGGCACCACAACAAGATAGAACACATAGGCCGGCTGCCTGCCACGGTACATGACGTCGCTGAAGGCCCGGCGTACGGCATGCGATAGCGAGACATCCTTAACGCTGCGGCCATTGATAAAGCAGAACTGCATATCCGACTGGCTTCTGGAAAATGCCGGCGACCCCAACCACCCGGTCAAGGTGATCCCTTTCGCTTCACTTTCGACCCGGACACTATGCTCGCAGAAGGCCCTGCCGAGAATAGACTCCGTTCGGTGTGGCTCATCCGGGCTCGTTTCACGAGGAATCGAAAGCAAACGCCGTCCATCTGCGGTGAAAGAAAATCCAGTCTCCGGGCGAGCCAGAGCCAAGCATTTGATGACCCGTTCGATATGCCCCTTTTCAGTCCTTTCCGTTCTGAGAAATTTCCGACGTACAGGTGTGTTGTAAAACAGATCCTCCATGATCACCCGGGTTCCGACAGGCATCGATGCGGGCCGCGGCTCGCCGAATTCTCCCCCCAAACCTGATATCTTCCAGCCCGCAGTACCCACGCTGGTTTGGGACTCGATTACAAGTCTCGAGACCGACGCAATACTGGGCAATGCTTCACCCCTAAAACCTAGACTCGTTACGCGGGAAAGATCGTCGAAACCGCTTATCTTGCTGGTCGCATGCCGGGACACCGACAGAACCAGATCTTCTTTTGACATTCCGTGTCCGTTGTCAGTGACAGAGATCTGCTTGACACCTCCCCGTTCGATTGCAATCTGGATCTCGCTGGCACCGGCATCCAGGGCGTTTTCCATGAGTTCCTTGACGACCGACGCGGGTCTCTCTATCACCTCTCCGGCTGCAATCTGGTTGATGAGCCGCTCGTCCAGACGGCGTATGGTTGTTGAGCCTTTCTGATGCATTGCCTTGCCTTTCCCTGGATTAGCATCCTGGAAGAATCAATTGCTGACCGATCTCCAACCGGTCACTGGAAAGACCCCTAAACGTTCGCAGCTACTGGACCGTGATGCCATAACGGGCTGCGATCAGTGACAAAGAGTCAGCCTTTTTAACCGTGTACACCGCTTACTCACCATTAGTCATAGAGCAATCCCGTTGCCGTCGGCAGTATTCCTTTATACCGGCAAACATGGCAGCCGCCAGTCGCTCCTGGTGACGAGTGCTTTGAAGCTTCTGCTCTTCCTGGTCGTTGGTGATAAACCCGGTCTCGACCAGTATTGCTGGTATTTCGACCGCCTTGAGTACGACGAACCCCGCCTGATGAATCTGCCGGCTGTGCAGGGGACCGACCTCACCTAACGCTTTCAGCACAGCACTAGCAAAATCACGACTCTCTTTAATCTTCCAGTCGATTTCCATGTCCAGCATCATTTCGCGAACACTGGCTTCTTGTTTTTTCAGCTGTACCCCACCTGCCAGATCAGAAGCATTTTCCCGTCGGGCAAGTTGACGGGCAATTTCACTGGTGGCTCCCTTGTCCGACAGTATATAGACCGAGGCACCCTTCGCGGATCTTCGTCTGGCGGCGTCTGCATGTATAGAAACAAAGAGATCGGCCTTTTCACGTACGGCAATCTCAATGCGTTTTCGAAGGCTAACGTAGTAATCGCGATTACGCGTCAATTGAGCCCGCATACCGCTTTGCTCATTTATCAGTCTAGCCAACCGCTTGGAAATCGAAAGCACCAGGTCCTTTTCCAGGGTCTGCCGACGCCCGACGGCACCCGGATCTTCCCCTCCATGCCCCGGGTCTATCACAATGATATAGGCACGGCCTTTGTGAGGGAAGTTCTGCTGAACAGTATTATCCACCACAATTTCTTTGGGCTGAAGATCGACCACCAACCGATGGCCATAGTCCCCGCCGGGAGGTAGCAGAAACGCTTCATAGCCTATCGATTGGCTGAGGTCGAATACAAAGCGCAGGGTCTCAGGCTCTGGGTGACCGACCCGGACACCTTTCAGATAGGGCCCCAACGCAGACGCCTCCGGTAAATTTCCCAGCACCAGCGCCCGGCGCATGTCCACAACCAGACGTTTTGGTTCAGATAGATCAAACAACTCAAACTCAACGGGGTCCGACATGTCGAAGACCAGGCGCGTACTGTGTGGCGGATGCCAGATTCGAATCCCGGCTATCACCGTATCCGCCCCAGCGGGCCCGTATGGCACAAACAACAATGCAAAAAACCACAACGGACGATAAAGCCTTCTCACTGGATGATTTCCAGGTCAAGGCCTCGGCCGGCGCGGACTGTCACCCCCAGCCGTCTCCTGTCACCGGCATATTCCAGGTCAACCACCATGTCCGCGACCGGTAGTAGTCCACTTCCTTTCTGCGGCCATTCAATCAGGCATATAGACTGACTATCCAGGTAGTCACGTATTCCGATGTTCTCGAGTTCCGTCAGACTCTCGAGGCGGTACAGATCCAGATGCACCAATTCCCCGTAATCTGTCTGGTAGACCTCAACAAGTGTGAAAGTTGGGCTGTTGACCACACCCTTGAACCCCATGGTCCGAATTGTCGCCTGGGCAAACGTGGTCTTGCCTGTTCCGAGGTCACCGGAAAGGAATACCAGATCTCCCCGCTGAAGCTGGGTCGCTATACCTTTCGCTACAGTCCGCAACCCGGCCTCGTCGACGAGCCACGAACGGTTATTCATCTGCGCACAAGGGATTGTTAGCCAAGCGGCGGAGCCAGGGCGCGAGGTCCGACGCCAATAGGCCTCTCTCGCCCGCTTCTGCCGCTGCCAGGTCAGCGGCTGCCGAATGAAGCCAGGCCCCGCATCTAGCAGCCAAGTCATGCGGCAAACCCTGGGCAAGAAGCCCGCCGATCACACCGGAGAGCACATCGCCCATCCCGGCAGTAGCCATCCCAGGATTGCCGCGATTACACAGCCACAGTCCACCGCCTTCCCCGGCGACCAGAGTACCTGGGCCCTTAAGAACGCAGGTTCCCTGGTACACCTCCTGAATCCTACGTGCAGATAAGTGTCGCTGCGCCTGTACCGCTAGGGTTTCACAACCCAGCAAGCGCCCCGCCTCCCCTGGGTGTGGTGTCAGTATGCCCTGTGGAACGGAACTTCGACTATCTGCAATCAGATTCAGTCCGTCAGCATCCAGTACCACGTTCAGACCAGACTCGAGCACACGACTCAGCAGCATCCGGCCCCAGTCTCCGGTTCCCAGACCAGGTCCAATGACGATGCAGTTCTTGCCCTCAAGTACGTAATCGATGTCTGCAGTGTTCTCGACTCCGTAACACATCAGCTCCGGTCGGGATGAACTGATGGCCGCTGCGTGGACACTGCGTGTGGCAACCGTAACCAGTCCTGCCCCACTTCTCAAGGCGGCTTCGCCGGCGAGACAGACTGCACCACTCATTCCTGACTCGCCCCCGACAATAAGCAAGTGTCCCGACTCTCCCTTATGCATCGTTTTCCTTCTTGCTGGCAGGCTCGCCCGGACCATCCCGGCGCTAATCAGCTGGGCTAAAGGCGGAACCTGTTCGTGAACCCTTTGCGGCACCGATAGACCGTCAAAAACTATCTCGCCGCAGACATCCGGACCGCGTCCCGTATAGAGACCAAGCTTCAATCCAATGAAAGTTACGGTCAGCGTCGCCCGGACGACCGACCCGGGAGTCGCACCTGAATCTGCTTCAAGACCGGAAGGGATATCCACCGCAATGACCGGCTGCTTTAGACTGTTAACCGCCTTGATCAGCTTTCCCGTATCATCGCTTGGCGGCCGGCTTAACCCGGTTCCAAGAATACAGTCGACCACCAGATCCGTGGACGGTAATTCTTCACCGGAGTATTGCGCTATTTGCACCCCAGCCTTTTGGGCTTTATCGTGTGCCTGGAGGGCGTCGTCCGTGACCGGGGCCTCTAAGAACAGGATCTGGCTGTTGAGGCCCGCCGTATGTGCCAGACGGCCGATGACATATCCGTCTCCACCGTTGTTTCCCGGCCCACAGACAGTCAAAAGTGAATTGGTCTGCGGCCATCTTCCGGATAACACCCTAAATGCAGCAGCGCCCGCTCTCTCCATCAACTCACCACCGGCCAGGTCACCTTCTTCTATGGCCATACGATCGAGTTGCCGGGAACCTGACTGCCCGTAGAGCCGTTCTTCAGCGCCTTGCATACCGGTATGATAGCCGACCATGACCGAGGTTAAATCCGAACCACTCGACCCTGTCAGGCTCAAGAATCAGATCCGGCGTTGGGCGGACGACCTGGGCTTCCAAAACATGGGTGTCAGCGGCAGCGATCTGACAGAAGCTCAGAGTCGACTACTCGACTGGCTTGCCGATGGTTGCCATGGCGACATGAACTACATGGCTCGTTATGGTGACATTCGTAGCACACCCTGGAAGCTGGTACCCGGCACAATCCGGGTCATCAGCGTCCGGTTAGACTACTTTCCGGGTACCGCGGCACCCGCGATGTCCGTATTGTCAGATTCATCGGCAGGATACGTCTCCCGTTATGCACTGGGTCGCGACTATCACAAGCTGGTGCGGCGTAAACTGCAAAAACTAGCCGATAGAATCACCGACGTTATTGGACCCTTCAGTTACCGCGCATTTGCCGACAGCGCCCCGGTGATGGAAAAACCCTTGGCGGAACAGGCCGGTCTTGGCTGGATCGGAAAGCACACCAACCTGATCGATCGAAACTCCGGTTCATGGTTCTTTCTTGGGGAACTTTATACGGACCTGTCCCTGCCGGTTGACAGGCCCCAATCCGATCATTGCGGCCACTGTACGCGCTATATCGAGGCCTGCCCCACGGGCGCTATAGACCGCCCATACCATCTGGATGCGAGGCGTTGCATCTCCTATCTCACCATCGAATTGGCGGGTCCGATACCCGTTGAGTTACGGCATTCCATTGGTAACAGGATTTTCGGCTGTGACGACTGCCAGCTGGTCTGCCCGTGGAATCGATTTTCCAAACCCGGCTCTGCCCCTGATTTCCAACCCCGGCAGGGTCTGGACCGAGCTGATCTACTTGAACTTTTCAGCTGGTCTGAGAAGGAATTCCTTCGGCGGCTGGAAGGTAGTCCTATCCGCAGAATTGGATACCAGAGATGGCTGAGAAACCTCTCCATTGCACTGGGCAATGGCTTGCCTCAGGCCAGAGTAATCCGCGCGTTAAGAGAAAAACGAAGCGGGGTTACGCCGATGGTAAAAGAACATATAGATTGGGCTTTGCGACAACTGACTGGGCGACCGGTCAAACGTGAGCAACCTCGTCCAGGCTGAAGAATGCCCTTCTATAAAATCTGAGTTCCTCGATGGACTCGCGAATGTCGTCAAGGGCCCGATGCGAACCCTTTTTCTCGAAACCTTTTAATCGATCGGGACACCACCTGGCCATCAACTCCTTGATAGTACTCACATCAACGTTGCGGTAATGCAGGTGGCCGGTCAAGCGCGGCATGTAGCGATAGAGGAATCGACGGTCCTGACAGATACTGTTACCGCATAACGGAGACCTGCCCTCGAGAACCGTCCGGCGAAGAAATTCAAGGGTCATTTGTTCGGCCGCAGGTTCATCCAGAGTCGAATCCCGGACCCTGCCGATCAGACCGCTCCCTGAATGCACCGTCTGGTTCCATTCATCCATGGAGAGCAGGATTGATTCCCCCTGGTGTATGGCCAGCACCGGCCCCTCCTCGATGATATTGAGATGGGCGTCTGTCACGATGGTGGCCATCTCCAGTATCCGGTCTTTGTCCGGATCGAGTCCGGTCATCTCCAGATCCATCCACACCAGATTACCGGACTCCATCTTTCACGTGACTCCTGCCCATCAGCCGCTGGGCGCACTCGTGTCGCTTGATCCGGGACATTCCGGGTAGTACTTGCAGATTAGGCAGCCTCTTCCACGGCCTTGATACTGAGTCGAATCCGACCCTGTTTGTCGACCTCAAGGACTTTGACCCTGACAACATCACCTTCAGACAATTTATCGCTGACATTAGCAACACGTTCGGTGGAGATCTGGGAGATATGTACCAGACCATCCCGTCCCGGGAGAATGTTGACAAATGCCCCGAAATCCATGAGCCGAACCACTTTGCCTTCATAAATCGTACCAACTTCCACATCGGCTGTGATCTGCTCAATACGCTTACGTGCTGCTTCAGCTGCTGAAAGATCGGCACTTGCTATCTTTATCGTTCCATCGTCCTCGATATCGATTGTCGCTCCCGTACTTTCTGAAATGGCCCGAATCGTCACGCCCCCTTTCCCAATGACATCTCTGATTTTTTCCGTCGGAATTCGCATGGTCGTGATTCTGGGCGCGTATTGCGACATCTCAGATCTCGGTCCTGACAGAGCTTTTTCCATCTCTGCCAGAATGTGCAACCTGCCCTCGCGGGCCTGGCTCAACGCCTGTTCCATAATTACCCTGTTGATTCCCTCAATCTTGATGTCCATCTGCAGCGCTGTCACCCCGTCCCGGGTACCCGCCACCTTAAAATCCATATCCCCCAAATGATCTTCATCACCCAGAATATCGGTCAGGACCGCAAATTCCTCACCTTCCTTAATCAGACCCATTGCGACGCCTGCCACGGGCGCCTTGATTTTCACGCCCGCATCCATAAGAGAAAGACTGGCGCCACAAACGGTGGCCATGGAACTCGATCCGTTGGATTCGGTGATCTCCGAAACGACCCGCAGGACATAGGGAAAATCTTCCGCTGACGGAAGGACTGCCAGGATCGCGCGTTTGGCTAGTCGGCCATGCCCGATCTCTCTCCTTTTAGGCGAACCCACCCTTCCTGTCTCTCCTACACAATAAGGCGGAAAGTTGTAGTGCAGCATGAAATAATCGCGTCTTTCCCCTTCTATGGCGTCGATGATCTGAGAGTCACGTTCTGTACCAAGAGTCGTGACGACCAGTGCCTGTGTTTCGCCTCGCGTAAACAGAACCGAACCATGGGTGCGTGGGAACAGGCCAGTTTCTATACTAATAGGCCGGACCGTCTCGAGATCGCGGCCATCGATACGCGGTTGCTTGGCTAGAATCCGCCCGCGTACGATCTTTTTCTCCAGCTTCTTTACCGCTTCATTGACCGCATCTATGTCTTCCTTAGCCGAATCCTCGGTCGATAGTGCTTCAACTACAGAATTTCGGACTTTTGACAATGCTTCCTGACGATCCACTTTATCGGCAACCTGGTAGGCTTCTTCCACACCGGATCCAGCCAGCGAGATGACTTTGTCGTTCAGTTCCTGGTCTGCCTCCGGTGCGGACCATTCCCAGCGTTCATAACCAGCTTCATCGGCCAGTGCACGAATCGCCTTAATTGCAGCCTGCATCTGCTCATGGCCAAACACCACCGCGCCCAGCATCTGTTCCTCGCTCAACTCGCCAGCCTCAGACTCAACCATCAGGACCGCGTTTTCAGTGCCTGCGACTACAAGGTTAAGGCGGGAACCTGCCAACTGGTTGGCGTCGGGGTTGAGGACGTAGTTACCGTCGATATAACCGACCCGGGCAGACCCCACCGGGCCGCTGAATGGTACGCCCGAAATTGAAAGCGCCGCTGATGCACCAAGCATCGCGACGATATCGGGATCTATTTCTGGGTCCACGGACATGACCGTACAGATGATCTGAACCTCGTTTCTGAACCCATCAGGGAACAAAGGACGTATGGGCCTGTCGATCAGTCGGCAGGTGAGAATCGCTTTTTCTGAGGGCCGGCCTTCTCGTTTAAAAAACCCGCCAGGAATACGTCCAGCTGAGTAGGTTCGCTCCTCGTAATCCACGGTCAGGGGGAAAAAATCCCGATCACTGGCCCGTTGGGAGGCGACCACAGTCACCAACACACGGGTATCTCCCATGGCGGCCAGCACCGCGCCCGAAGCCTGGCGTGCAATCCGCCCGGTCTCAAGAGTAACTTCGTGCTGCCCGTAGGCGAAACGCTGCACTGCTTCTTTCACATTCTTGCTCCTGGATTTTCTGGTTTTGCCGGGTTAACGACGCAGGCCAAGACGCGTGATCAACGACTGATAGCGCTCAACATTGCGGCTCTTTAAGTAGTCGAGCAACTTGCGTCGGCGGTTGACCATTCGAAGCAACCCCTGCCGAGAGTGATGGTCGTGAATATGAGTCCGGAAATGATCGGACAGATCTTTGATTCGCTCGGTCAGTAATGCGACCTGGACTTCTGGCGATCCGGTATCACCTTCCGCCAATGAGTATTCTCGGATCGTGGATGCTTTCGATTCAGCGTTAATGGGCATGTAATTCCCTCTACCTTTGTTTCCAGTTGTCGATGTCCGGTGGGTTAATCCGGGTGGGTGGGCGACCTTTGACCGGCTCTGATTACTGTGCCGCAGGGACTCAAAACACGTTATTGTAATCGGCAGGCGGGTAGTCTACTCGCACGGGTGCATTCGCTCAACAGAATCAGGATTTTCTTTCCGTGGCCTGCATCAGGCGCCGCGGTGCGACCCGACCGTCGTCAGTAACCATACCAATGCCGAGAAACCCGGCTTGCTGAGCGTAAAGCCGTACCGGGCCATCCTTGGGCAGCCCACCTGCTCGTACAGCCTGCCCGCGGCAAAGATAAAAAGCCGCATCAACCGAAAGGTCTATTTGAGGAAGGTGGGACAACCCATGATCAACTGAAATCAGCAGCTTCTCCCGACCAGCACCTGCTGACGAACTCTCCAGTTCATCGAGGCTGACAGAATCACTGACATGAAGTTCGGCCACCGCCAGCCGTCGCAATGATATGACGTGTCCTCCACAACCCAATTGATCGCCGAGTTCCTGCGCGAGTCCGCGAACGTAGAACCCATGTGAGCAACGGAGCTTCAATTCAAGGTCCTGCCCGTCAAAAGATTCCAACGCCAACTCGTAGACGGTAACCGCCCTCGCTGGCCGCTCAACCTCTATACCTTCCCTGGCGAGTTTGTAGAGCGGCTGACCGTTGACTTTAACTGCTGAATACATCGGCGGCGTCTGAAGGATTCTTCCGCGAAACCGTGAGAGGCTGCCCTCCAGTTCTCCCCGATCAACACTCACCGGTTTTTTCTCGATAACGTCCCCTTCACAATCCCCCGTGGCCGTTTTTTCACCCAGGCGTATTCTTGTCCAGTAAGTTTTATCTGCGTCTAGAAAAAGGCCCGACAGTTTGGTTGATTCACCAAAACACAACGGCAACAGGCCTGTCGCAATCGGATCAAGACTCCCGGTATGCCCGGCTTTGCGTGCGCCGAGCAGCTGTTTGGCCTTCTGCAGGGCGGCGTTTGAGGTCAGTCCCCAAGGTTTGTCAAGTAACAACATCCCTGAAAGGTTTCGCCCACGATGGGCACCGCGTTTAGCGCTCATCAACGGCATCCGTGGGTTCGACAATTCCATCAATGATCTTGCTCAGGCGAGCACCACGCTGAACGCTTGAGTCATAGTAGAAATCGAGCTCAGGAACCCGCTTGAGTTCAAGACGGCTGGCAAGTGTTTTTCGCATGACCGGGACGTATTCGTTCAGGATACTGACGACCGCCTCTTCATCTTGCCCGTCATCAAACGCCGTGACATACACCTTCGCTTTACGCAGATCACGCGTCATTTCCACCGCCGTGATCGAAACAATCCCGACCCCATAATTAGCCAGTTCTCTGACGATAAAAGAGGAAAGTTCCCTGCGAACCAGTTCCGCGACCCTTCGGACTCTATCGACACCTTGCATCGAATAATTGGGAATAGCCTCTCAATCGCTAAAGAGTCGGCCGTTCCTCTATAGTCTCGTAAATCTCGATCTGATCGCCCTGCTTGACGTCGTTATAGTTTCTGACACCGATACCACACTCGAAACCGGTCTTCACTTCATTCACATCTTCTTTGAAACGGCGTAAGGAATCTATCTGCCCTTCATAGATGACGACATTATCTCTCAATACACGGACTGGCAGGCTTCTTCTAACCTCACCGTCGACGACCCGGCAGCCCGCAATTGCACCCAGCTTGGAGATCCGAAACACCTCCCTGACCTCGGCAAGGCCGATGGTTTCCTCCCTGAGGACCGGAGCAATCATGCCTGTCAGTACCGCTTTAATATCGTCGATCGCGTTGTAAATCACATTGTAGTAGTGGACTTCGATACCTTCGCCTTCAATCAGTTTGCGGGCGGTCGCGTC
>MDTE01019571.1_pt1 | contig 10495 bp, 8 predicted proteins | sample 811231 | NCBI WGS metagenome assembly MDTE01 (sample SAMN05326651, study PRJNA326480) | marine metagenome | isolation source: seawater | place: Indian Ocean: Red Sea | collected 2010 | reverse complement strand
GCCGGCCTCAACAAGGCCCTGGGCATCAGCCACGACCGCTACTACTGCACCATGGCGATAAACGAAAGCGAATTCGCGGGCACCGTATTCACCGCCGCCACCATCGAATGGGCCCACGGCCTTTACCGGGAGGGCGGCCCCGTCGCACAAATCACCCGCAACGTTTTGAACCGCCTGGGTATCTGAACTGTCCTGTGGTATTGCCGCGCATCCGCTGCCGCGGCAGCGAGGGGCGGAGAGATGGGGCGCACCGGAGGGAAGGGAAAGTATGGCCGCCGGGCGCGCGGCGATGACGCCCGCCGGCAGAACCGCATTCAGAGCCCGCTGGTCCAGCGGCTTGAAAATCGATATCCTGGCATTTGCCCTATCTGCGCCGACGGCGCAATGACCTGAAAAATGGGCTCCCAACAGGGGCGCGGAGAGAAAGCGGCACGCGCCCCCAATCCAGTACTTCCCCCCCTCTCATCCTCGTGCGAGGACCTCGGCTTCCCATTCCTCCCAGCTGGGTTTGGCCCCCTTGCTAAGCACGACGAAGGCGTGCTGGGCCCTGCTTTGCACGAATTCGGCCGCCTTGCGCTGCTCGGGCGACAGGACGGCCCGGTCCGGGGTGGGAAAATAGCGGAAATCGATGCTCCAGCGGCAGCCGCGGGTGGTGTTCAACTTGCTGGTGTGGGCGCACAGATTCGACATGAACAAAGCACCGCCGGGCGCCAGGGGAACCGGCACCGGAGTGCCGCGCGCCTCCACGTCTTCCTCCATCCGGATATTTGAATCTGCGCCCCGAACTCCGTCCAGCAAGCCCCAGCGCTGGCTGCCGGGAATGACCCAGCAACAGCCGTTTTCGATCGTCGCCTCGACCAGCGGCACCCACGCGGTAACCATGGGCAGATTTCCGGTGTGCTTTGCCTTCTTGCCGATCTCCGACTGGTCGACGTACTGGCTGTCCTGGTGCCAGGGAAAGGACGTTATGACGCTGCCGGGAAGTTTCGTCCTCAAGGCCGGACTGCCGAGATTCGAAACTTCGGGGCCCAGGATGAGCGCGAGAATCCGAAGAATGCCCGGCAGCTTGTAAAGATCGTAGAATTCGCGCCCGCAGGAACCCAGATCCCAGCCGCGCGGCGCGATCTCCTGCTCCTGACAGATGGCGGCATAACGGCGCTCGAAGGGCTCGTCTTCGTAGAGCGACGAAATTTTGCCCCGGGCGTGCTGCTGGCGGGCGTACTCGTCGACCCGGGTCTCGATGAAATTGCGCATTGGATCCAGCTCGCTCGCAGCGATGATATCTTTGACCACGACGTAGCCATCCCGCTCGTAGGATTGCTTGATTTCCCGCTCCCTCATAGGATCGAATCTCCTTCTTCACGAATGATGAATGCCGCATCTGGCGATGCCGAGGCGCATCTTTTTCATGCTATTCCGCCCCGCTTCCGAGCACTGAGAAATATCTTTTACTGCGCCCAGGGCAGCGCATAGCTCGGATCGTTGACGAAGCGCTCCATGCCCAGATCCAGGCGAATCTGCGCCCCTGGCTCGAGCCGCAAAAGGAAATATTTATCGTCGATTTCCACCTCGACCTCCTCGGACTGGAGCGCGACCATCTCCCGGTACTGATTGACGTCCGCATGGCCCACTCCAACCTCCGGAGCACTCTGGCGGCGCTGGTACGAGACCCGGGTGAATCGGTGTTCGCCGTAGGCCCCCCCCTGCACCACCAGTTCGCGCGCGGCGGTGGCGCTCAGGTTCAAAAGGCGCACTACCGTTCGCTCGTCCTCTAACTTTTCCACCAGGGCGGCCACGTCGGGCGGCAGTCCCGGCCGCCGCCGCTGCCAGTCGAAGTAGCGCAGCCGCACCTGCAGCAGGCCGCCGTTGTACATGTACAGCGGGCCGCCCATCGTCAACTGGATCAGCCCCTCTGCGCTAACCGGATTGCGCACCTGCAGGTACCAGTCGCCGTAGGTCGCGGGATCCTGGGTATCGTCGCGCATGAAGGCCAGACGCTGGCGGACCTGAGCGTGGTTGTGGCGCAGGATCACCTCCGGATAGTCCGGGTACTCGCCCTCCAGGAAGGCGACCCAGGGCGCCTCGTGACCACCGCCGTGCTTGCTGAAAAAAGAGCGCACCTGCAGCCAGTCGCGGGCCTCGTGGTGGCGCTGTTTCTTCAGTCGCGCCATATCCTCGGCCGCCATGCTCATGCACCAGATATGGGTCATGTGGCCCGCTTCCATCGGGCTGAAACCCTCCCAGCCACGGTCGTTGTAAAAATGCGGCACGTGCAGGGTTGCACCCCTGATTTCGCCCTTTTCCATCAGCACGTCGACCTGGGAACGCGGCAGCTCCAGGTAGCCGCGGTCGCCGTAGAGCAGGACGGCATTTTCGGCCGCGCTTATGGACGCATCGCTCAGGTGGTACCAACCGCTGGGCCAGCTCCAGCCATAATTGCCCCCGTACCACTTGCCGTCCAGATATTCGCCGATCGCACCGGAGAGGCCGACGTTGTCCGGCAGGATGCCCTTGTTTGCGCGCGTGCGCTCGATCCAGGCCTCGAGGTATTCCCGGACCCACTCGCGGTACTTGTCCTCGCCGCTGCACATATAGGCGTTGGCCACCAGGCTGGTCGCCGCCAGATTGCAGGCCACGTCCCCGCGCCCCTGGCGCTCGTTCATGGCCTGGCCCATCTTCTCGGCCATGCCGGGCTTTTTGAGATCTTCGGTGGTATCGCAGCCGGGGATATCCAGAAAAGGCAAAGGCCAGCCCTGCCAGAACTCGTAGCCGTAGACGCGTTTCGTTGCAAAGTTGCGAAAGGCCGGCCCCATGCTGCCGACGTGGGGACACTTGAGCAGCTTTTTCTCGGCATCGTAGTTTTGGACCTGCGGATCCTCGTTCAGGTAAAAACCGGCGAATTTGCGCGCCCGCTCCACGCTCCGGGCATTTTCCGGATCGGCCATGCACAGGGAATAAAAGAAGAGATAGCCCTCTCCCTGGTGCATCCAGTCGTATCCCTGTTCGTACTCCTTGACGACCATGGGGTGGCCGTGGCCGCAGTCGTGGCGCCCGAACTGCCGCGTGATGCCAGCAAATGTCCTGTGGGAGTAGTGCAGCAATTTATCGTCGCCGCCGAGCAGGTACAGCAGCGGCCAGTTGTGGAAGCTCTCGTAGGCGTCGTCGAGACCATCGATGCCGGAAAAATCCTCTGTGGTGGGCCACATGATAGAGCCGTCCGGATGCACGTATTTTTTCATCACCAGCTCGACGGCGTCGTTCATGAGATCGATCAGACTGCGCTCGAGCAGGGCCCATTGGGGCGCTTCGATGAAAGGCATATCGGCGTTGATTTTTTTCATTTTTGTCCCTTGTTAATTGGTGCCCCAGCCAGCCACGAATTCGTCGATGCCGAAATCCTCGGGCAGCTCGTACAGCCGGTATTTCGAGGGCCCCTTGATCTGCAGGCCGGGCAGGTAGTTCTCCTCTTCTGTCTGCAATGCTTCGTCCAGTGGCCCAAAGCGCTGCCACAGACTCTGAATCTGTGCCCCGGTGAAGCGCGGGCTGAATTCGGCCTCGTTGCCCCGCTCCATTTGCTGCGCGATACGGCACAGGTGGATCAGGCACACGAAGCGCATGGACGCGCCCGGATGCAGCTGCGCCAGGCCCTGCAGAAAGCCGCCCTCATCCCTTTCGATGATGGCGCGGAATACCGCCTCGACTACATTGCACTCGGCTTCGTACATACCCGCCCAACGCTCGTACAGAGCCCGCGATTCGGCCTTCAGGTAGCGGGTGAATTCGAATTCCCGGCTGAAACCCTCGTAAAAATAACGCGGCCCCTCAAAGGTCCGATAGCCAATGTGATAGGTCCGCCTCTGCCGCGGGCCGTAGTTGCTGCCCCAGTGAAAAAGCTCCAGATGATTGACGATGGCATCCCCGGCTTTGAGGTCGGCGCAAAGACTGCCGGGCAGCGGCTCGTGGCGCTTTTCGCCCTGGGGCAGCTGAGCATGGGCGTAACTGTGCGGCACCGCCCCCAGCTGGCGATTTTCTGCCTCGCTGTTGGGCCGCAGGTGGCTGCGCGGCACCACCCAGTAGACGTCGTCGTCATAGAGGGCGATATTCCAGTGCAGGTGCACCGGCCCATTGGCCAGCGTATCCTGCTGCAGCCCCTGCAGGGGCCCCTTGGTGCCCAGCGGGCTCACATCCCGATGCCACCACCACGGTCCGAAATCGCGCACCGGATTGTACATCATGAAAATGGCGCTCGGAGCCACTTCGACCCCGCCCATCAATTGGCGCGTCGTCCCCAGAACATTTTCGTGCAGGCAAAACTCCACCAGATTGGCGCTATCTTCGTCGATATAGCGTTCCAGGCCGTGGATCATGGGCTGGAACGCAGCGGCGGGAATACCTTGCGGCCAGCGGCGATAGAGCACCCTTGCGGCGCTCTGGCGCAGTGGTTCGAGCATTTCCGGTGGAATGACCTGGCGCAGGATGAGATAGCCCTCGGCCATGAATTCCCGCGCATCGACTTCAATCATCTTCGTCCTTTCCGGCATCTTGATTCGACCACTTCGCCGCCGCCCGCAGGCCTTTATCGGGACAAACCGAGCGCGGGCCTTCCGCACTTAGAGTGCGCAAAGATAATTTACCGCGACGGATCGAGTCAACAGCTGCTGTCGCTGCCGCTGCACCTGCGGCCAGAACCTGCGCGTTCTCCCCTTGTTGCGAATGCATATATTACTTCCTATTTTTCAGCCCCTGAAAGTCAATCGCGGAGGTCGAACAAATGAAATACGATATAATTATCGTCGGCGCGGGCGCGGCCGGAGCCATCCTCGCGGCCCGGCTCAGCGAGGATTCGACGCGCTCGGTGCTGCTCCTGGAGGCGGGGCCGGACTTCCCCCGCTTCGAGCAACTGCCCGAGGAAATCAAATTCGGCTACGGCCGCGATCCCAACCTCTGGGCGCGGGCCTTCGGGCGCGGGACGAAATTCGGCTGGGATTACACCGCCCGGGCCACCGCCAGCAATACCGACCTCTTCGTGCCCCGAGGCAAAATCGTCGGCGGCTCGAGCGCAGTGAACGCGCAGATTTTTCTCCGCGGCGTCCCCGAAGACTACGATGCATGGGCCGCACTGGGCAACGACAAATGGAGTTACCGGGAATTGCTCCCCTACTTCTGCAAGAACGAGGCCGACCCCGATTTCGACGACGATTTCCACGGCAGCGCCGGACCCATTCCCATCCGGCGTTTCAAAGACCGCGAACTCAACCCCGAACACAGCGCCTTCTACGCGGCCTGCCGCGCCGCCGGCTACCCCGACTGTCCCGACCACAACGCCCCCGATTCCACCGGCATCGGGCCGCTGCCCCTCAACAACCCCGACGGCATCCGCCAGAGCACGGCGATCGGCTATCTGAACCAGGCCCGCCGGCGCCCCAATCTGACGATCAAAGCGGATTGCCTGGTCCACCGCGTCCTGCTCGAGGGCGGCCGGGCAATCGGCGTCCAGGTAGAGTGCGGCGGCCATATCTCCTCTGAATACGGCGGCGAAACGCTCCTGTGCGGCGGCGCCATCGGCTCCCCGCACCTGCTCTTGCTATCGGGTATCGGCCCGGCCGCCCAGCTCGAAGAACAGGGCATCCGCGTGATCCGCGACCTGCCCGGCGTCGGCGAGAACTTGCGCGAGCATCCGCAGGTACCGGTGACCTTGAGAGCGCGCGATAGCTTCATACTCGACGGTACTGAACCCAGGCTACAGGTCGCGCTGCGCTATACGGCGAGCGGCTCCGATTTGCGCAACGATATGTTTATTCTGCCGGCATCTTTTGCCACCGAGGAGGGCTACTACGCCATCTCGACTTCCAGATCTTTCGGCTTTTATCTGGTGCCCTGCATCTACCTGGCCGCCAGCGCCGGCCGGCTCGGGCTCGCCTCTGCCGATCCCCATCGACAACCCGTGCTGGACTACAACTACCTGGCCGAATCCTCCGACCGCGAGCGCCTGCGCGAAGGCGTGCGCATGACCATCGATTTTACCGCCCACCCGGCCCTGGACGAACTCATTGCCGAGCGCCTCGGCCCGACGGCTGCCGAGCTGGAGTCGGACGCCGCCCTGGATGCGTGGATGATGGGTGCGGCCACCACCTCTCACCACGTCTCGTCGACCTGCAAAATGGGCCCCGACTCGGACCCGATGGCGGTGGTCGATCAATGCGGCAAGGTCCGCGGTATCGAGGGCCTGCGAGTGGCCGACGCCTCGATCATGCCCGACTGCGTCCGCGCCAACACCAACGTGACCGCTATGATCATTGGAGAGCGCCTAGCCGATTTCCTCCGCTAGGGGGCGCCCGGGGTGTTGCCCCCGGCGCCGCCGGCATTTTATATTATAGCGCGGGGCGCGAGAATTGATTTTTTCAAAATAGCGCGCAATAGCGGCCGTGCAGTAACTCGAAGCCGGCCGTGCACGACCGCTTAAAGAAGTACTGACTTTGCGATGCTCCAGGACCGGTGCATCCCAGCGCTAAAAGGGCCCACAAAAACCCATGACGACGCCTAAACAGCAGCGCCAGAGAATCCTCTACCTGCACGCACGCAGCCCCAACATCCTCTCCGAAGTAGTCGGCGCCGCCCTGCACGAACCGCTCGCCGGAGCGGTGGCGGAAATCGAACCCGAGGCGGTCGAATTGCCCTACGCATCAGTGCATGCCGCCGTCGTGGACGGCTGGCGCGTGGTCCAGTTCCCGGACCAGCGCGGCCGCTTCGAAGACCGCGAAATCGATATTATCGGCTATGAATTCATTCTCGAAAAAATAGAGGTCTACGATGAGTGACGCCCTTGCCCTCGACAGAGAAAATCTGCTGAGCGACGCCCAGGTACTCGAATTTATCGCCCAGGGATACCACCTCGTCGAACCGCAGTTTCCACCCGAGTTCAACGCCTCCATCTGCGCCCAGATAGACGCCCTCGAGAGCAACCCCGGCAATGAAATCCTGGCGCGTGTCCCCATGCTCCAGGAAGTCTACGATCACCCCAGAGTAAGCGGGGCCCTCGCCAGCCTGCTGGGTGAAGATTTCCAGATGGATGGACACCGGGCCCTGCACGTCAATGCCCCCGGCAGCCGCAGCCAGACCTGGCACCAGGACGGCACCAATGTACGGCATCACCAGGTGTGGTGCGTTCTGGCCATGTACTACCCGCACGACGTGCCCGCGGCCCTGGGACCGACGATCATCATGCCCGGAACCCACTTCCGCAACGCGCCCACCGACCAGTTGGCGACCTATGCCAATATCAAGGGCCAGGTCCCGCTCACGGTCAATGCCGGCACCGTCGCCATCACCCACTACGATCTATGGCACGCGGCCACGCGCAACAAAACGGCACACAAGCGCTACATGTTAAAATTCCTCTTCGACCGCGTCAGCGCGCCCCGCGCCCCTACCTGGAACCACCAGCCCGAAACCGCCACAGCGACCGCCCGGACGCAGATCCGCAAAATGGTCGGCATCGAGGGCTACAGCTCGGATTATTACAAGGAGTGGGAACTGCGCCAGGAGATGTGGGATTGGCTCAGAGGAGAGGACGGGACCGTGCCCCCGGGCGAATTCAGGAATATGCTGAGCTGAACATCCCGCTGCGGCGGCTTTGCCGCGCCCACTTTCCCGCCCTCTGAGCGGCGTTTTTCCCCTGTCGAGCTGCCCTTTCTCGCCTGGGGGAAAAGCGCTAAGGGCTGCAGATCCCCCTTATGAAAATCCCAGCAAGCCCTGCAGATTGCCCCCCTTCACCTGCTGCCGCTGCGCCGCCGAATACTCCGGCATATGCGCGTCCACGATCCCGGGCACGCCGCTGCCCCACACCAGCTGATCGGGGCCAAACTCGGCGATAATCCGCCGCGTAAAGGGCCGCGCGCTCAAATAGTGCGGCTCGTCTTTGGCGAAGTGATTCAAACCCGAAAGCTTCATGTAGACCTTTTCGAAGCAGGCCAGATCCAGCAAATTGGCAAATTCCACCGGGGTGCCGTCCTTGAAGCCGGCCTCGGCCAGGTGATCGATGACCACGGTGGACTCCGGGTGGGCGCGCAACATATTGGCCACCGGCAGGGCAAAGGTGGCATCCATGTGCAACTCGATGATCAGGCCCAGTTCCAGCGCCTTCTCCCACAGGGCCTGGACCCCCGGCTCCAGGGTGCTGTCCGGCCCCAGCTTCTTGCCTCCGAGCAGGTGGAAGCGCAGGGCGACGAACAGCGGCTGCGCCGCCACCAGTGCGGCCAGCTGCTGCGGCCCATCCGCCAGGTGCGGCCTGAACAAGCAGGCTCCCCTGAAGCGCTGCGGCGCGCGCGCCAGGCAATCCAGGATCAATCGGTGGTCCTCCCAGTAGGGCGCCGGCTGCACCAGCACGGCCCGGTCGATGCCCTCCCGGTCCATGTGCGCCAGATAGATATCCAGCGGCTCGCCCGCCGGGAAGCCAGGGGTATAAGGCGACTCCGGGTGCAGTGGAAAACGCTCCTGATCGCCGCTGAACATGTGGTTGTTCCATTCGATAATCACGATGCCATTTCTCCTTTCACAAGACTGCTCAGGTCGGGACCCAGACAGCGGAATTAGCCACCCCGGCAGCCCGGTGGCGACAAAGCTTCTCTGCGTTTGCCGGCGGCACTGCGCGCTGTGGCTCCAGGCCACGAGCGCTGGCGCAGGCAATCACCCCACCGCTTCCAATCCCTGGATCATGTAGGCCTGCAGCAGGCCCGATTCATCCGAGTTGAAGAAGGCCCGGGTGCCATCGGGGGATAGGAAGGGATGGATATGCGCTTCCTTTTTCCAGGAAGAACGGGGGTGGGCGAGACAGCGCCAGGATGAGGCCGGATCCTCTCCCGCCCGTCCAAGAGCCGCGGCGAACACGCGGCCGCCCCGATCCTCGGCGGTCGTATCCGTAACCAGCCGGGTGCCGGAAATATCCGTGGCGAAGTGGGAGAAACAAGGCCCTGAAAAGCTGGCGCTGAGGTGATTGCGGACGCCACCCGGGGCGGCGAGGCCGCGATGCTGCGCCGGCGGCACCGCTCTGGATTCTATGAGCTGCCGCTCGGACGGCTCCTTCGTTCCGGTGCTGGTAATGGCCCACGCCGTAGCGCCGCGCCAGCACTGGTGCCCCTGGCAGTATTCGTTGCCGTCGCGGCCCCAGGGCATATTGCGCAAATCCCCGCCATCGTCCCCGATCACGTGTATATCGGCACCCGCTCCTCCGACGAGGCGTTGAATTTCTCCGCCGGGCGTGCAGACATTTTCGTGGTTCTCCTGAATGAGGAGATCGCGCAGATGTTCCGGATCGCTAGAACGGCAGTATTGCGGGTGGATATTGCACCAGCTTTCGCCGCTCAGAATCAGCTCGACTGCAGGGTAGTCGAGAGCGAAAACCATCAGCCCCCAGAGTATCCCTTCAGGCTCTCCGTTGCCGAGAAAACACGACAGGGCGATTTTCCGCCCATCCGCGCGAATCGTCGACAGAGGGTAGATGCGGCTTGGCTGGCGGTCGGTGCCGGGAAGCGGGGTGTCCACGACGAGAAGGGTCTGCCGCTCCGTGCCATCGAGCCGCACGCGCCGCAGCGAAAGTCTGCCTCCGTTTACCTGCGTTTCGTCGACGAAATAATAAACGTACCTGCCATCGGGCGCCACCGAGGGCGCCGTCGCCCCGACTTCTTCGGTCAGCGGACGCAGAGCGCAGTTGTCATCCAGATCGCAGACCAGATAGCGGTGGCGGGGATCGTCCTTGTCCGACCCGTGGGCGGTGGCCGACTCGTGCAGCAGAAAGCGGCTGGAGTCCGGGGCGAAAATCTGCGCCTCCATGTACAGATGCGAACTCGGCAGCGCTCCGGATGTCAGCTGGACCACTTCGCAGTGGGGTGCTTCCTCTGCCTGCAAATCGCTGCGTGGTATCATGTTGGTAGTCCTTTCCCTTTTACAAAAGGTGGCATTCCCACCGCCCCCGGACCACGGCGGCAAGCGGCCGAATCCGCGCCAGCGCCAGGGAGATAAAACTGGACCGGCACTCTGCTCATTCCAGCGGCAGCCAGTAGCGCAACTTGATTCCAAAGACGTTTTTTCCCAGGGCATTCCAGCCCTCCCACAACGCCCCGGGCCCGACCTGCTGCCCGTGCTCTTCCACCGCAGCGCGATCCTGCTGCCAGATGAAAAACAGCGTGCTGCCCCCCCGCCACTCCCAGCGCAGCACCGTGGTGCTGCGCCACGAGCGCTTGTTGAAATCGGGATTGGCCAGCGCGAAACTCGCCTCGCCATCCACGACCTTCCAGTCGCCGGCAGCGGTGCGCTCCACGGCGTCGTAGTGCCGCAGGTGGCGCTGCCGTGGAAGCGCCAGTTCGCCAAAGTCGTAAAAGCGGCCGGCGGCGGCGAAAGGTTCCATGTACGCCTGCAGACTCAGGTCGGAGTGGAGCGCGTAGTTGAGCCGGAATTGGGTCGAAATCTCACTGCGCTTCACCGTCGCAAATATATAGCG
>MDTE01198947.1_pt1 | contig 10496 bp, 1 predicted proteins | sample 811231 | NCBI WGS metagenome assembly MDTE01 (sample SAMN05326651, study PRJNA326480) | marine metagenome | isolation source: seawater | place: Indian Ocean: Red Sea | collected 2010 | reverse complement strand
TGAAACAATACCTAAATACTCATTTGATGATGTGATCATAATTAATGCGTCACTTGAGTAGCTTCCTGTTCCTTGCGAAATAGTAAGATCTGAAAATGCAAGACCACCAGCCATTCCAAAGCTATCTGTATTGTCAATATAATCAGTAATTGTATCAGCAGATGATAAAGATGTGCTTCCATCATTTGCTCTGATTACGAATGTATCTCCCCCGCCACCTCCTGTTAAAGTATCTTTTCCAGTTCCACCATCAAGAGTATCTCCTGCAGTTCCTCCAAGTAATGTATCGTTGCCATCACCTCCATAAAGGGTACCATTGCCGTAAAGAGTGTCATTGCCTCCATATCCGTAAATGGTATCAGTGCCTCCATAGTAAGATGTTTCCCACATCACAGTCGAATAGTTTCCTGCAATTATATTGTCATTGTTGTCACCTTTAAGAGTATCATTACCAGATGATCCACCAAGATTCTCAAAATTAGATGCATTGCCTGTTGTTAGAGTTAAATCAGAACTTGATGTTTCCATGAAGATCAACCAATCAGTACCATCGCCTCCGTCCAACGTATCTAAATCAAGAGAGGCATAATTTGGCTTATAAGTTGATCCATCTCCATTTTTTATTCGCAGTTCAATTCTATCATTGCCTGTTCCTAAATTAATTTGGTCAGCATTGATTGGCGTATAATCATATACATAATCATCGCCTGCTCCGGCATTTAGAATAAGAGCGCCTGATTGTTGCCCCATATCTGAAACACGGTTATCTGATCCTTGATACCAATCATTAGAAGCACCACTGCCATGCAAACTAATTGAGTCATCTTTGATCGAGCCAGTGATGGTCAGAGATTTAGTTGGATCATCTTCATAAATTAAAAAACGTTGAACTATACTTCCTCCTGCATCGCCAACGTTATAAAGAACACCATGCTTGGTTGAGCCAACGTATGTATTGCTAAAGATAAAATTTGTTGTTTGCATACTAGATGGACTTGATTGAGGTGGATATTGAGTATTCCAACTCGGATCACCATAATCAATTCCATTAATGTTAAGTTGTTCAACATTTTGCATTGATACCGTTGCACCCGAAGCATCGGTTAAGGTCAATACTCCATTAGCATCTTTTGATATTGAAGCAAAGCTTGCTATGCTGGTAATTCCTGCATAACCAATATTTAGGGTATCATTGCCAGCTCCACCATTTATGAAATCAGCAAACACACCCGATTTAGTGTTAATGGTCACAGTGTCGTCTCCATTGTGACCATAAAATTCATCACTGCCTGCTGTTAACGTTGTAGTATCATTTCCTGATCCGCCAACAAAAATATCATTTCCTCCACCTTCAGTAAAAGATATTGGGGTTGTTGATGTGGAACTAAAGTCAGCTCCAGTAATTTTACTTGCAAGCGTGTTAAAAAGAGCCATTAAATACTCACCCGTTGATGTTTTAGTCAGGAATGTTGATGATGAACTGGCCCCTGTGCCTTGGGTTATTGAAATCATGTTAGAATTTAGACCGTCAGCTAAACCAATAATGTCACTTCCATCTGTAAAATCGGTAACAACGTCAGTTGCCGCGGCATTCGCTGTCCCATCTCCGATCCTTATGACAAATGTATCATTTCCAGTGCCTCCCGTTAGAGTATCTATTCCTGTTCCTCCATCTAAAACATCCTCACCGTTACCGCCAATTAAGATATCATTACCCCCACCTCCATATAGCGTGCCATTAGCGTATAATGTATCATTGCCTTCGTATCCGTAGAGTGTGTCTGTACCGCCAAAACCTAAATAGCCACTGCCTGCTATTATATTTGAATTCGCATCCCCTTTTAACGTATCGTTTCCGGATGATCCTCCAAGATTTTCAAAATTAGTTGCGTTACCTGTAGTTAGGGTCAAATCTGAACTTGAAGTTTCGCTAAATATCAACCAATCACTTCCGGGGCCGCCATCGAGATTACTTATATTTAATGAACTATAATTTGGTTTAGATTGTGTGCCATCGCCAGTTATTTTGAGTGTTATTCTATCATCACCACTTCCAAGCTGAATATTATCTGTATTTATAGGTTGATATCCCTGTATAACATCATCACCAGCTTTAAGATCAATAATCCAGTCATCAGAATGAAAATTTGCCATCATACTTAATTCCGCACGATTAGGATGGTTATGAGAGAATGTTAAGTTAAGATTTTCATTTCCATTACTTCCAACCAATGTGGTATCTCCATGAACAGGCCACAAGGCATTAGCGAAGTATAGGTTTTGAGAGTTTGATCCACCAGTACCCCCTTCATTATAAAACATACCAGTTTTTGTCGTGTTATTAAAAAATAACTTTTCGATATTTGTGAGCCCTGAGGGATTAGAATGAGCCGTTGGATCTCCATAAGGAGTTCCATTAATTTGAAAAGATTCAATATTCTTTATTGAAATATAGGCCCCAGATTGGTCTGTGAAAGTCATATATCCCGATGTCGTGTCTTTAACTATCGAAGCTAAGTCAGTGATGTTATTGATGCCTGAAATAGAGAGATTAATAACATCTGCTCCTGAAAGTCCATCATAAAACTTATTATTTAGTAAAGTTGCTAAATATAAATCATTTCCATTAGTGAATATTCCTTGCTCTGCATTAATTTCATAATAGTCAATATTATTTTCTTGAACTTCTTCAATCGGTAATAAATTTTCATAGATTTCATTTTCAATTCGGTTCCTAATTAAAAAGGTTGGCGCTTTATAAGATGGATTCATTTCCATATTCATAAAATCAAATTTAAAATTAGTGAGATCGACCATGAAATTTTCATCAAATTGAAAGCTATCAAGAGTATTATCGAATTCTTGATCAAGGTTCTGACTCTCAGCTAACTGTCGATCAAAATCTTCTGGACCTCGTACCTCAGTGATAAATGCATAAGCACTATCAAGTAGATCTGATGTCATATTATCTTGACCAACAATAGCATTAACGTTTGCCATGATATTTTTAGATGCGAAATCAAGATCTACAATTTTAATATCTAAGCTTTGATCTTGAGTAGCAATTAAATTCAATTCTGTGTTCATAAGCTTTAAACTTTGGATCATGTTTGTTGCTAAAAGTTTAGAGCTTTCTGTGTCTATGTTTTCACCAAGCACATTACTGAATTTTGATGAATTTTCTCCGTAAGATTGTGATAACCCAGCTGCAAGCATTCCAGCTGCACTAGGATTAAATTCTATCATTTTAGAAGTTAATTCAGCTGCAAACTCTAAATCATAATCTTGCATCTCTTTTGCGATATCTATTGAAATCATTGATGTAATTTTTGATGCCTGAATAATATTGTTATCAGAAAAATTATTTATCAATTCAACTCCCGCCTCTAAGTTAACCTTAGCCATGTTAAGGGACAATTTACTGGCAGTTTCAGGATGAATTTGTGCAACAGAAATTGCCATCTCAGATGCGAGACCAATATCGTTATAACTAACCTCCTCGGTTAATTGTACTCCAAAGTCAATATTATTAGATGCAACTGACTCCATAAATATTTTGGTATTTTCAGATCTAATTGAAGAAAGATCAGTTATGATATTTACTGCTGACTCACTTGATTGATCGATAATCACCCCGACAATATCATCTACCAGGTTTTTATTTTCTATAATTATATTATTAATAAATGAAGGAAGAAAATCACTTTCATTTCCTAGAAGTGAGCTTGTAATTTCTCTGGCAGCTTCTGGATTGATATTAACCATCTCTAAACTCGTACTCATCGCAAATTCAGGATTTATGTCACTCAATGACGAGACAAGATTTCCTGCAATCTGTGGATCAACTTCTGCAATTCTATTCGTAAAATTGCTGGCTGCATTTGAATCATTCAATTGAATTTGTTGAATCATATTCGCAGTTGCTGCAACAGGTAAAATATTAATCACCTCAGCCGCAATGAGTGCAGAAGACTCAGGATTGGCAGCAATCATCGAAATGGAAATATCAGCAGATAAATCTGGGTTTATTAACGCTAGATTGCCAGCCATCTTTCCTGCAATTGATGGTGATATTGTGGAAACTGTATCAGAAAAATCTATAGCAACATCAGGGTTAATATTTGCAATATTATTAATAAGTGCCGCATTATAATTTTCATTTACAGACTCAAGATTTATAACTTCAGTAACAACTGAAGCTGTAGCTTGAGGATTGGAAGATAAAATAGTTTCAATTACAGTCGGCGCTACTCCATCTAACATTAATGCTCCACTAACGATGTCAACTGCATATTCAGAATCAAGACTAATTAAAATGTTTGCTGTATCTTCAACTTGGTCTGGAAGTGCAACAAACATTGCACTTGCAATTTCGCCAACAAGTTCAGGTTTAGTTGATACAATATTAGAAGCAATTTCTATTGCTAACTCAGGGGCAGTGGTTGCCATACTTACAGTTACTTCTGCAGTGCTTTCAGGAACCGCATCAATTATAGAGAGGGCAATATCAGCTGCTTTAGCAGGAGAGCCTAGCAGCATCCCACTTACGATATCGTTAATATCGTCTGGATTAGCAGCTGCTGCTTCAGCACCAATATCTTCAATGATATCTGGAAATGAAGTTGAGATAGTTTGACTAAATTCTAAAACCTGTTCTGGAAAAACATTTAGAACTTCTAGGCTTACATCAGTTGCCATTTCAGGAATATTCTCACCCACCAACGTGAGCACTTCAGTAACAGGTTTTTCCGTGGATTGAATAAAATTTGAAATTAAGTCATTTTGATAATTAGTCCCAGCAGAATTTAAATCATTGACTAACTGTACAAAATCATCAACTGGTTCAGATTCAATAATTTCTTCTTCAACAACTTCTGATAGTGTTATTTCTTCATCCAAAGAAGCTTCTTCAACAACAGATAAAGTTTCATTTTCTAAAAGCTGCTCTTCGGAATTAATATTTTCCTCATCATCTTCCATTAAGAAACTTTACTCTTGAAATTAATAAAAACAATTAGCAAAATTTAATTGTAAATATGCAATATTACTGCTCCCTAAAGGCAAATGTGGTAACTGTCGAAAGCTATTCCCCTTCGTTGAATAGCAGTCGATAAGTAATTGTTTAATTGCAATAATTTCGTAAATAGCTATTTGTGGGCCTGGTAAATTGTCTTTCAAAGCAAAGCTAAGCATAGCTAATAATCGTTAATAATACCTGAGAATATTAACCTTTCTACTTCACTAAAGCTAATTGTAATTGGTAGAAGCTAAGCAACCCTAATCAAAAAAGTGTCCAGTGGGTGGACAGCTATACTGGGATGAGGGGTTGAACGATTTTAAACATAACGTGAAAGGTTAAACGGCTGCAAAATCGTCAGTCGTAAGATCAGTTGCGGTGGTATTCGTAATGATACCTAAATACTCACTAGATGATGTGATCATAATTAAAGCATCACTTGAGTAAGAGCCTGTTCCTTGAGAAATGGTGAGATCTGAAAATCCGAGTCCGCCCGCCATTCCAAAGCTGTCAGCATTGTCAACATAATCTCCGATAATATCCGCTGAAGAAAGTGACGTACTTCCGTCATTAGCACGAATTACAAAAACATCGTTGCCAGCACCTCCAAATAAATTGTCTGTACCTGATCCGCCGTCTAATGTATCTGTTCCAATACCTCCATATAGATAATCATTATCATCGCCTCCATATAAGGTATCATTTCCAGCATAATCTTCATGGCTCAAGTACGAATCGCTAATCAATGCGCTAATAGAACTTAGAGATTCCCCACTTTGACCAAACAAATAATCATCTCCAGCATAACCATGCAAAGTATCGTTACCACCTCTTCCACCAGTCAAAATATTTGCATTTGCATCACCTTTTATTACTTCTGCATTTTCAGTACCTTGGATATTTTCAAAATTAGTAGCTCCAGCTTCATCTAATGTTAATTCATCCCATCCTTGCGTATTGGCAAAGTTTGCATTTGAATGATGAAATGTAAGCCAATCACTGCCTGAACCTCCATCTAGAGTGCCGACATTTAGCGCTCCAATATTTTGGGTTTCAAAATTCATATAATCATTACCAGCACCTAAATTAATACTATCGGTATTTTTAAACTGCATTGCATCTAGAACATCATTTCCATCGCCCATATCAATTGTGAAATTGCCTGTATGTCCGCTGCTTCTATCAACGCCCATATTTATATAGTCATTAGCTGTACTCCCTTTGATTGTAAGGTTATCACTTTGGCTTAATCCATATCCATAAAGACCATCATTGTTACTTGTGCTGAATAAGTGAGAGTTGCTAGTGTTACCATTATCAACATCATATCCAAATGCTCCAAGCACGGCTCCGGTTGTTCCCACATTATATAGATACAGAACAGCTTCAGTTGCATTGAAGTAAGCCTGCTCTAAGTTACCTTTGTATGGCCCGTAGCCAGAATTATCAGCGTGAGGTTCATCGTCGGTTATCCTTGTATAGGCAATACTTCCAACGGTTAATGACTCAATGCTTGAAAGTTTAATCGTTGCTCCACTTGAGTCTACAAGTGTTAAATAGCCAGTTGAAGAGTCTTCATAAAACGATGCAAAGCTGCCAAGATTTGTTATTCCACTATAGTTAATGATTACTGCATCAGTGCCTGCTCCTCCAAATACCATATCGGTAAAGCTTCCACTTTTACTGCTTATAGTGATGGAGTCATCTCCCCCATGAGCATAGATTTCATCGCTTCCAGCTCCTCCACTTATAGTATCAACACCTGAAGCACCAACAATGATATCGTCTCCTGATGTCCCATTTAATGTCTGCGCAGTGGTTGATGAAGAACTTATATCTGCACCAGTTATCTTGCTAACCAAAGTATTAAGTAACACTAATAGATATTCTGCTGTAGATGTTACTTTAATAAGAGTATGATTTTGGTTTAATCCTGTACCCTGCTCAATAGTTAGCTCAGCTGACTGAAGACCATCAGCCATAGAAATTACATCTTCACCATCCGTAAAATCATTAACAACGTCGGCAAGTCCTAATGTGGTGCTTCCATCTCCTTTTCGAATGACTATCGTATCATTGCCTGAACCACTAGTAATTGTATCGGTTCCCGCACCTCCATCAAGCGTATCATCTCCTAATACTCCATAAAGTAAGTCATCTCCATCACCCCCATAAAGAATATCATCACTTTCATAGTTCCATGATGAGTCTACGCCAGAAAGACTCTCTCCTCCCTGACCGTAAAGAGTATCATTTCCACCATACCCATAAAGAATATCATTTCCACCCTTGCTACCATCAAGTATGTTTGCATTTTCGTCACCTTGAATGGTTTCAGCATTTATTGTCCCTTGAATATTTTCAAAATTAATAGCTCCTCCTTCATTTAAGGAAAGTATATCTCCACCGGGGACATTCCCACTTGCAATTGTGCTTTGGCCAAATAACAGCCAATCACTTCCAATTCCTCCATCTAATTTTGCAAGATTTAGTCCTACTAAATTTGTATGATTAAATTGGACATAGTCATTTCCTGCACCTAAATCAACTATGTCCCCATTTAAAAATTGTGAACCTGCAAGAACATCGTTTCCGTAACCCATAGAAATATTCCAATTTCCTGTAAATGATGATGATCTATCAACATTCATATTAATAAAATCATTACAAGCACTACCAGTGATGTTCAGATCTGTACTATATTGCAAACCTGGCAATGGATTGTTAGTCGAGCTGGTACTAAATAAATGAGAATTTCCAACATTATAATTGTTTATTTGATAGGAAAATGCACCCAAAACAGCACCTGAAGAATCAATATTGTACATCTGCAAAGTATTTGTATTAGGGTTCCAAGCTGCTTGTTCATAATTAGTATCAGGTTCATCGTCCTCAACTATTTGGTATCCTTGTTCTTCTTGTTCTTCTTGTTCTTCTTGTTCTTCTTGCTGATAAATTTTTTCTTCCAATATTTCTGATGCAGCCGATTGATTTATATTTGAATTATAATCTATCAAAGATGATCGCAATCCTTCTACAGAACTTATGCTTGTCTTTTCCATGTTCGACTCATAATCAGCCAAGTCATATTCTTCTTGAATATATCCTTGATATTCAAAATCCAAGTTCTTGACGAACTGATCGGAACCTAAGTCTTTAAATAAGACCCTTGCATCACCTTCTTCTGAGAAATAAACAAGTTCTTCACCAAATTCTAGATCTCTTTGGGTTTGTAAATAGTCATAAAAATTCTCATTTTGAAAACTTGTATTAAAATCAAGTTGGTAATCTCCATAAAGATCAAAATCATAGGGCTCATCATTAAGATTAGAATTCGGCAATAAGGGATCAAAATTATTAAAGAGGAATCCCATTTCAGCTTCCATACTTTCAAACTGAGCTTGATCATCTATACCAAGCATGGAGGCAGTTTGATCAAAATCGTAACCCATTTGCATACCTGAAACCATCATGTCGCTTAGTTCAGTAACCGTCATAGAATCTTCTTGCTGTAAGCTAGGATTGATTGTGCCTAATATTTCTTCTCTACTTAAACCAGAATTATCAACAAAATCATTTATGAAAGGTATCGCCATTCCAGCACTATTCATTGTTTGCTCAGGAAAATAATCATCGTACAGATCCGACATAAATGTGTTAAATTTGGAAGTAGTATTTTGATCTGATGGATCATTGTTTTTATATTTGAAAATTGTATTCATTAGGCCCAGAGAAGATTCGATTAGCTCTTGAGATTGATCTTGCGAAATGGAATCCGCAAACATCCCAGAGTTTAATTGTGTCTGAACAAAATTAAGATTGTTTTGTATAATTGAAGTTGCATTTAAATCACTGTTTCCCTCTTGACTATTAATCAATTCATTCATTTGTGAAATCGATGTAGCTGCTATGGATGAAACTAAATTACCTCCTATATTAGAATCTATTTGCATCAGATCTGAAGATAATTGATTAGCAATATCAATATTATTCTGATCAGCGCTGAACATAAATTGCTCTGATATTGTTCCAGATATTTCTTCTGTATTTAATAGATCATTACCAACTAGTTCATTAATGAAATCAGCGCCTGCTTTGGGATTAAGCATTGACATTTCAACAAGCAAGCTATCAGCCTGACCAATATCAACCTTGGATGCAGAAATGGCAATTTTTGAAGCTGACTCTGGATTTTCTTGAGCCACCGCTAAAGCCATTTCGCCTGCAAAATCTAAATTACTTAACGCTATTTCATTAGAAATATTGGTTGCAGTCTCTGGAGCAAGGATATCAATCTGAGAATAAAACTGTCCTGCAAAATTTAAATTCTCATTTCCAATATCTGAAACAATTTTTACAAATTCATTAGAATTATCTTCTAGCAGTGTATTGATAATTATTTCACTATTAAAATCATTTTCAGATGAAGTATTTAATATAAAATCTGCCATACTTTCTGGTGAACTATTTACAATCGCTAATGTAATTGGCTTTAGTGAATCTGAATTCGCGTTCGACATAGAAGTTGAAAGCTCTAAAGCAAATTCATTATTTTCATTAATAATTTCTTCTATCATCCTTCCAGCAAGTTCCGGACTGTTTTCAGCTGCAGTATTGGCAAATTGCATAGCTGCGTTTGGATCATTCAATTGAATTTGTTGAATCATATCCGCACTTGCTGCAACAGGTAAAATATCAATTACTTCAGCGGCAATGAGTCCAGAGGATTCAGGATTGGCAGCAATCATTGAAATGGAAATATCAGCAGATAAAACTGGGTTTATTAACGCTAGATTGCCTGCCATCTCTCCTGCAATTGAAGGTGATATTGTGGAAACAGTATCAGAAAATTCCATAGCAACATCAGGGTTAATATTTGCAATGTCATTAATAAGTGCCGCATTATAATTTTCATTTACAGATTCAAGATTTATGACTTCAATAACAACTGAAGCTGTAGCTTCAGGATTGGAAGATAAAACAGTTTCAATAACTGTTGGCGCTACTCCTTCTAACATTAATGCTCCACTGACAATGTCAGCTGCATATTCAGCATCAAGACTAATTAAAGTGCTTGCTATATCTTCAACTTGGTCTGGAACTGCAACAAACATTGCACTTGCAATTTCGCCAACAAGTTCAGGTTTGGTTGATACAATATTAGAAGCAATTTCTGTTGCTAACTCGGGGGCAGTGGTTGCCATACTCACAGTTACTTCTGCAGTGCTTTCAGGAACCACATCAATTACAGAAAGCGCAATATCAGCTGCTTTAGCAGGTGAGCCTAGCAGCATCCCACTTACGATATCGTTGATGTCGTCAGGATGAGCTGCTGCTGCTTCAGCACCAATATCTTCAATAATATCTGGAAATGTATTTGCGATAGTTTGACTAAATTCTAAAACCTGTTCTGGAAAAACATTGAGAACTTCTAGGCTTACATCAGTTGCCATTTCAGGAATATTCTCACCCACCAACG
>MDTE01156060.1_pt1 | contig 10496 bp, 18 predicted proteins | sample 811231 | NCBI WGS metagenome assembly MDTE01 (sample SAMN05326651, study PRJNA326480) | marine metagenome | isolation source: seawater | place: Indian Ocean: Red Sea | collected 2010 | reverse complement strand
TTACAAATAAGTATCCTGGAACTGCGTCAGTAAAAGCAAATACAGAAGTGACAGCACTTGTTGCAGATCATCCTGATCAATTATTTTTGATCAATTGTAATGCAGGAGTAACACAAGCTGATGTATTTAGAAATGCAAACTTCGCTACTGCCGTAACTGGTAATGATACTACTGGTATATCACTAGCTGAGTTAGCTCAAGGAACGCTAAACAGCACTAATACGTTGAATTTGAGAATTGTTGGTTTAGAAGATACACCTTCAAACTCAGATACTGCGTCTGCAGGAATGTTAGCGATCGTAATGTTAAACAATCACTTTTATCGTTACAATGCTAACGGTACTGGTGCAGGAATATAGGAGAATAGATAATGGCAATAAGTAGAAGTCAGCTCCTCAAGGAACTTGAGCCAGGACTAAACGCATTGTTTGGTCTAGAGTATGATCGTTATGACAATGAACATGCTCAAATATTTGATACTGAAACTTCAGACAGAGCGTTTGAGGAAGAAGTGATGTTATCAGGTTTTGGACAAGCCCCAACTAAAGGTGAGGGTGCATCCGTAACTTATGATGACGCTAACGAAGCGTATACTGCTCGTTATACCCATGAAACTGTTGCATTAGCATTCGCTATAACAGAAGAGGCTATTGAAGATAATTTATATGATTCATTATCCTCACGTTATACTCGTGCTCTTGCTCGTTCCATGTCTAACACAAAGCAAGTCAAAGCCGCGAGTATTTTAAATAATGCTTTCAGCAATACTGTTACTTATGGTGATGGTAAAGAGCTTTGTGCTACAGACCACCCAACAGTAGGTGGAGGTAACTTTTCAAATGAATTAGCAACATCTGCTGATTTAAATGAAACTTCTTTGGAAACTGCTTTAATTGATATTTCAGGTTTCATTGACGAGCGTGGTTTAAAAATTGCGTTACAAGGTAGGAAGTTAATTATTCCACCACAACTACAGTTTGTTGCTGACAGAATTTTAGAGTCTACTTTAAGACCTGCAACAGCAGACAATGATATTAACGCACTTAAAAACATGGGTATGTTACCACAAGGATATGTAGTAAATCATTTCCTTAACGACCCAGATGCGTTTTTTATTAAAACAGATGCTCCAAATGGCTTTAAGCATTTTGAAAGAGCCGCGATCAAAACTGCTATGGAAGGCGATTTTGAAACTGGCAACGTCAGATATAAAGCTAGAGAAAGATACAGTTTTGGTGTTTCAGACCCAAGATGTGTGTTTGGTTCTCCAGGAGCTTAAATAAAAAAACCCCGACTATTAGAGAGGCGATCCTTGTCGCCTCTCTTTTTTTGTAGTACAACATATTTATTCTTGACTATTACATAATGTAATAGACTAAACCCAGACAAGGAGGTATTATGGGTACTACAACTTTTTCAGGTCCTATTAAAGCAGGGACTATCAAAGAAACTACTGGAACTACAGTTGGCTCTGACATGAAAAACACAGGTCAGGTTGTAATGGCACAAACTACTGCTATTGATTTATCAGGTGGTGCTATCGCGGCTCAAGCAACTGATATGATCATTCCAGCGAACTCTCAAATAATAGATTGCGTATTTGACGTCATCACTGCCGCGAACACATCAACTAATATTAGTCTTGGTAAAGTAGGTGGAAGTGCAACTGCATTTGTAAACGCACATACCATCGGAACAACTGCAGGAAGACAATATCCAACTACAAAATCAGGAGGAGCTTTGGCTTGGGAAGATGTTGGAACAACTGATGTAAGAATGAATGTAACTAACTCAGCAGGAACTAATGCAGGAGAAGTTAGAATTACAGTCTTATATCAACAAAATATTAACCTAGCTTAATAGGAGTCAATAATGGCAGGACCAATTAAAGCGTATAATTGGGCTCAAGGAACGAGTGCAGGAATAGTTGGTCCTTCTCGTTCTAGGCTAAGAGGAGTTAGAATTTACGGAAATGCAGATGGAGCTTTTACATTTAAAAACGGAAGCAACTCTGGCGAAGTAATTTTAACTCAAAAATTTAAGACAGGAGACTCTGACGTATACATTCCTGATGATGGTATATTAGCCACTGAAGGGGTGTATGTTAGTGCTTTTACTGGCAGTAGTAACGAACTAACAATATTGCTGTCATAATGTCTGCAAGAAAAATATCTAGTCTGGAAAGCGATGTAAGACTTATAGCCCAAAGGCTAGATATTATTGAAACTAATCATTTAGTCCATTTAAGAGAAGATATAAAAGGTTTGAACCAAAAAATTTGGGTAATTGTTATTTTGGTTATTGCTCAATTATTTGGTTTAGTGTTTACATTAATAGCATAATGAAGGAGAAAATTATGATGATGAAAAAGAAAAAAGGCTACGCTAAAGGTGGCATGATTAAGAAAAAGAAGCCGAGTAAAAAAATGACAATGGCTCAAAAAATGAAGATGTTAAGGTCTAAAAAGAAAAAGAAGTAGTGCCTTATTTACAAAGTAATATTCCCTACTTCAAATGTTGGGTAAGGAGGGAATATACTTGTAATCATCAAAAATATCATGGTGAGTTTTTACACGCTATGGCTATAGCTGTAACAACTATTCCTAATAGATGTTTGAGTTTCCAAGTTATTTTTACTGGTTGTGAAACAGATGGTACTAAAGAACCCAACGTTCATGGTGGGGCAATGTGGGCAAGAATGCCTATAACAGCTCTAGTTTCTGATATTGCAGTAGAAAAATGGGCAGAACCAATGTCTGTAGATGAAGCACAACCTTGGGACTGTGCGTCACATAACCATGCTGTCTATGTTTTAGATAGAGCAACACCTTCTCCGTGGTTAGCAAAAATAGGTGGAAATTTTTATCCTGCTAAATATTTATTTACTGTAGATTATACAGAAAGTGAAATAGCAGATGATCCTGCACAACATAAACAAAACCATGTTTTATACTTATTAAATGCAGGAAAATGGACAGGAAACATTGTAGCATTGCCAAATAATAGAGTTCGTGTTACACATCCTGCGTGGTTTGAGACAGGAAAAGGAGCTCCAGATTTTTCACCATCGCAACATATACACTATTCAAAATCTAATTTAGACTATATACTAGATGTAAATAAGGTTTTTGATAACATTTATAACGAGGACTAAATGGCAACTTCAGGTTCAAAAGATTTCGATTTAGCTGTAGACGAATATGTAGAAGAAGCTTTTGAACGGTGTGGTTTACAAGTAAGAACTGGTTATGACTTAAAAACAGCTAAACGATCATTAAACTTACTATTTGCTGATTGGGCAAATAGAGGTTTAAATCGTTGGACAATGAAACAAGAAACCTTAAATTTAGCTAATGGTGTAGATGTATATCCTTTAGGGACATTAACAATTAGTGTTGCAAACTCTGCAAACTTTTCTGTTGCTGAAGTCATTACTGGAGGTACGAGTACTGCAACTGCCAGTATTACAAGTAAGCCAAGTGCGACTTCTTTAGCAATTACCGTTCCAGTAGGTACATTTTCTGTTGCTGAAACGATTACTGGTGGAACAAGTGGAGCAACCACAACTGTTTCTAGTGCAGTTAGTTTTGAAGATGTGCAATCTAGTATTGATATTTTATCTGCTGTTATTAGACAAAATGCAGGAGCTTCTAATCAATCTGACACAAGCATATCTAGAATAGGTAGGGATTCTTACTTAGGACTACCAAGTAAAAAGTCTACAGCAAGACCTACGCAATATTATGTAGATAGACAAATTACTCCAGTCATAAAACTTTGGGCTGTGCCAGACTCAAGTACAGCTTACCAGTTAGTATATGACAGAATGGTAAGAATAGATGATGCAGATGGCTATACAAATAATGCAGAAATACCTTTTCGTTTTTACCCTTGTTTATCTGCAGGACTGTCTTATTACCTAGCTATAAAAAGAGCTCCTGAAAGAGTTCAGTTATTAAAAGCCATATATGAAGAAGAGTTTGAAAGAGCCGCGAGTGAAGATAGAGATAGAGCAACTTTAAAATTAACACCTAGTACAACGTATTATAATTTAGTATGAGCAATTATTCTTCTGGAAAATTTTCTAAGTTTATATCTGATAGAAGTGGTATGCAATTTCCTTACAAAGAACGCATTACCGAATGGAATGGCTCTGTAGTTCATATTTCTGAATATGAAGCAAAACAACCTCAGTTAAACCCAGTTCAAACAATAAGCGAGCCTGAAGCACTTTGGCAACCAAGAATAGATAGAACAGAACCACAAGTAGCTCGTCTTTTACCTTTTGATGCTTTTAAAACTGGTGCAGGAGGACAAGCAACAACCGTAGTTACTGTTAATGAAATAGGTCATGGTCGTACAGCAGGAAGTAAAGTTAGGTTTAGAAATGTATTTCCTTTTGACGGAATATCGGCTACAGTAATGCAAAGTGCTACTGGATATGATGTATCATTGATAACATTAAGTGATGGTACAACCGATTCAGACAATTATAGGGTTACTGTTTCAGCAACAGCAACTAATGGTTCTACTAAAGGTGGGGGACCAGGAGCTACAGCAGGACCAGTGACTTTGGAGAAATAAATGAGTTACACTCTAACCACATTAAGATCAGCTATACAAAATTACACAGAAAATAGTGAAACTACATTTAATGATAATTTAAGAAATTTTATAAGATCAACAGAAAACAGAATATTTAAATTGGTTGATTTTGAAAATTTTAGAAAAAATGCTACAAGTGCCTTAACTCCAAACGACGAATATGTTTCAACACCCACTGATTTTTTAGCACCTTTTAGTATGTCCTTAACTAACAATAATGTAAAAACATTTTTATTAGAAAAAGATGTAAACTTTTTACAAGAGTATGGACCAAACGCAGGAACAACTGGCACACCTAAATATTATGGTCGTTTTGATACAGATAATTTTATAGTTGCCCCAACACCCGATTCTGCGTATGCAATAGAGTTGCATTACTATTATAGACCAACAAGTTTAGCAGACAGCACTATTCTTTTTACAGTTCCTGCAAGTGCAAGTTTTCAATTAGATGAAACAATTACTGGATCAACAAGTGGTTCTACTACAGTTATTTTTTCAAAAGACAATAATACTTCAATGAATGTGATAGCTCCATTAAATGCTTTTACAACTGGTGAAACTATTACTGGAGCTAGAAGTGGGGCAACTACAACTATATCTTCACAGAATTTAGATTCAACTACCACATGGTTAAGTAAAAATGCGATGAATGCAATGCTTTACGGATCATTAATAGAAGCGTATACATATATGAAAGGTGAAGCAGATATGATGCAGTTATATGAAAAAAGGTTTATGGAAGAAATAAGTAGATTAAAAGATTTAGGTGAAGCTAGAGAAAATAGCGACGCTTATAGAGAAGGTCTTGTAAAGAGACCTAGAACTTAGGAGGGTAAAAGATGGCAACATCAAATGCAGCGACGACTTATCTAGAGCATGCAATACTTGATTTTTTGTTTAAAAACAATAGTGAGTCGTTTCAAACAATGGGTAATAATATCTATATAGGATTAGCCACAGCAGTTTCTAGTATAGAAGCAGGAACTGTTACAGAAGCTAACTTTGGAAATTATTCTAGAGTACAAGTAGCTCATGCAAACTGGACGCTTCCTGCAGTAAGCACAGATGCACAAATTGTTTCAAATACTAACAATGTTGAATGGAGTGCTTCTACAAGTGGTTCTAATACAATTACTCATGTTTTTATAATTAATGGAACTGGAACTATTGCTACAAGTGGTGCTTCTAACAGAATATTTTTTGTAGGACAATTAGATTCACCTAGAACAATAGCTAGTGGTGATATATTTAGAATTAATGCAGGAAATATAACAATACAGTTGAACTAAAATGGCACTTGTATTATCAGATAGAATAAAAGAAACGACTACTACAACGGGAACTGGGACACTCAATCTAGCAGGAGCTTTAACTGGTTTTGAAGCTTTTTCAGTAGTTGGTGATGGTAATACAACTTTTTATTCATGCACAGATGGTACAGATTTTGAAGTAGGAGTAGGAACATATACTGCTTCTGGTACTTTATTAGCTAGAACAACCGTTTTAAATTCAAGCAACAGTGATAATCTTGTTGATTGGGGAGCAGGAACTAAAACTGTATTTTGCACTCTTCCTGCTAGCAAAATAATTCATACAGATAATTTAGCCACAGTAGGAGCAACTCATTTCGATCCTGCAGGAACTGGTGTAGCAATGGCAATAGCGTTAGGATAACACAATGGCAAATACATTTAAAAAAGCTATAAAATCAAGCGTAACAAGTAATGCAATTACTCACGCAGATGCAGTTGTTCATACTGGAGTAAACAGTACGGTGATTATAGGTTTAACTGTTTCTAATAAAATATCAAGTGGTATAACAATTGATGTTGCATACGAGGACGTAAGTGCAAGTAATTTAGTTGTATATATTTTAAAAGATGCTCCTGTTCCAGTAGGTGGTGGTCAAGTTCCTGTTGGTGGTGATCAAAAAGTCGTGTTAGAAGCAGGAGATAAATTAAGAATAAGGGCAAGTCAAGCAAGTGCTTCTGATGCCGTAGTTAGTTATTTGGAGATTAGTTAATGTCTATTATTGGAGCTCCTGCAGTTGGTTCTTTTTCAGCCCCTACTTCGCAAGTTGCGAATGGTGGGTCGGCTACTTACACATTAAACACTAGAGTAAACAGTGCAGAAGAACTTGAGGTATTTGTAAACAATGTTCAACAAGAGCCTACCGTAGCTTATAGTGTTGCTTCTGATGGAGTAAGTTTAACTTTTACTGAAACTACTCCTTCAGGTACTGGAACAGTTTATTTTGTATTTAGAGGATTATCCCAACAACACGGAACAGATACTTCTGCTTCTAAATTAGATGGAAATAATACTATGTTGGGTGTTCAAACTTATAATGGTACTGTCCCTATATTAGTGCATACCAATAATTTATCTGCAGACTACACTCTAGCTAGCAATTTTAATGCAATGGTTCCAGGACCATTTACAATAGAAAATGGTGTAACTTTAACTATTAGTTCTAATGCTGAGTTTACGGTGGTGTAATGAGCACAATAGCAACTAACAACATTACATCTACAACTGGAACAACTATTTCAGTTCCTACTGGTAAAAAAATTGCAGGGACAGATACAGGCTCTATATATGCTCCTGGAATGGTGATACAAACAGTTGTTTCAGAATTTACTACAGGAAATGTTAATCCTAGTGCTAACCAAACTTGGACTACAGTTGGACCTAATGTAACGATAACTCCAAAATTTTCAAATAGTAGGGTTTTATTAACCCATTCTTGTGCAGGTCTTATGGCTCAAACAAATTATATTGGAGTCAGATTTTTAAGAGGTTCAACAGATATAGGTACACATTGGGGTTGGACAGACAACACTAATTTTATCCCAGTTAATTTAGATATGATTAATTATGATAATCCGGCAACTACGAGTAGCACTACATATTATGTTCAAACTTATGCTACTCAAAACTACACGCAATTTCATTATAATTATTATGGTTTTTCTGATGGTGGAACTAGACAATGTTTACTTATGGCACAGGAGATTGCACAATAAATGAGTAGCACCTTAAAAGTTGACAACATAAAAAATACTAGTGATGTAACTGCTATGTCTATAGATAGTAGTGGTCGTGTAACAAAACCAGTATTACCATGTGCTAATGTTAGTTTTACATCTGGTACTTTATCTGCAAATACTGCTAATACTGATGCAGTTATGATATGTAATGTGGCTAATTTAAATCAAGGAGGTCATTATAATACTTCTAATGGTAAATTTACTTGTCCAGTTACAGGCATTTACCAAGTTACAGCCTATACAATGGATGCAAATTCAAGTGCTAGTGGTGCAGTTTATTTAAGAGTTAAAGTAAATGGTACAGCAAATGGAACTGATGCTGGTAGTTATACTGCTTCTAATTCTCATGCTGGTGCTCATATTTCTAAACTTATAAGTTGTACAGCAGGACAAGAATTAACAGTTACTTATTACTCTACTAATGGTTTAACTGCTGGTTATACTGGTGCAACTTTTATGTTAGTAGGTTAGGAGGATATATGACAAGTACAATATATAGTAATTTTGGAGGGTATTTAATAGGATGACTAATGTATGGGTACATTAATATCTACTAATATAAAGGTTGCCAATTTAAAAAGTTCTGGTGGCACTACGGCTATGACTATAGATAGTAGTGGTCGTATTTTACAACCTGCTATTCCAAGATTTAGTGCTAGAATGCAAGGGAGTGGTATGTCTAGTAATAGTGAAAGTTGGACTACAATGGTTTTTGATAATACACTAGTAAATAATGGTAGTTGTTATAATACTAGTACTGGAGAATTTACTGCTCCTATTGCAGGTGATTATTGGTTTAGTACTCATGTAGCACAAGCTAGTTCAAGTCCTGCTTATGGTGTATTAAAATGGTTACAAAATGGTTCCACAAATTTTACTGGTAATAAATGTTATTCATCTAGTTATGATACTTGGATGAGTTTATCAATTATACTTACTTTAGCAGTTAATGATACTTTAGTAGTTCAATCTTATAATAGGTTTAATAAAGCAGATTACGGATCTTTTCAAGGATTTTTATTAGGATAAATTATGCCATTAAGTAAGATAATTGCAAACAGTATAACAGACGGAGCTATAACTAATACTCAAATTAATGCGAGTGCTAGCATAGCTACGAGTAAAGTAGCGAGTTATGCTTTACCTATTATATTTGCTTATAGTACAACTTCTCAATCTTTATCAGCAACTTCATGGACTTATGTAGACATACCTACTCAAGTTATTGATACACATAATAGATTTGATCCAACAAGTGTTTCTTATTGGCAATTACTACCAGGAACATATTTAATGTCTGCTACAGTTGACTTAGAATGTAGTTCTCACAATAATTTATCTGCACAGTATATAAGATTTACTCAAGATGGAACATCTATTAATGGATCAGAAGTTGATCAATATATGAATCATACTGGTAATAACTTTACTTCTACTACTATGCATACGACTATTATACATACTTGTACAAGTGGAAATAGTAATGTTATGAGATTACAAACTTGGGCGAACTGGGGAGCAGGAACAGTAGCAATTAAAAGAGTTCAACTTTCTGTACAAGGGATTATAGTATAATGGCATTATCAACAATAAGTGTAAATTTAATAGCTGACAGTTCAATAACTACAGCTAAAATAGCAGATGATGCAATTACATCTGCAAAATTAGGACTTACATTTTCTAGTGGCTCAGCTACACAAGACGGTACTGCAAACAATACTACTTATGATATAGTTACTGGTCTTACAATTCCAGATAAAGCCTTAATAGTTGTTTCTTTTGATTTCGCTGGAAAATCTGGAGAAAATGGTACTCCCGGAAGTAATGCTACTTGTGCAGTACATATTACAAACTCAAGTAATACTCCAGTAGGTGGTTTGAATGGTACTTTTATGTCAAATGAAAATCCAAAAACTGGGTGGAGAAATGTTTATGATACAATTTCATACATTAATGATACTGGTTCAGCTCTTACAAACCATAAAATAAGAGTGCAACAATATGCAGATGGAGATTTTAATTCAGCATTAGTAACAGTTAAATATAGAATTATAGGATTAGGATAATGGCGTATATAGGAGTATCACCAAACGCAGGAACAGTAGCAACTCAAATTATAACGAGTGCAAACGGTTCTGCTACAAGTTTTACTTTAGACCAAACAGTTCCTGATGGTCAAAGTATAATTGTATTAGTTGGTAATGTTGTTCAGCAACCTACTCATAATGGTATTACTGGAGCTTACTCAGCTTCTGGTAATACAATTACTTTTACTGGACCTCCTGCAAACGGTGATAATATTATCATACGTTATTTAGGTAGGTCTGTTGATACTTCTACTAGCTATAAAAAAGTAATTCGTTATAGATACGTAGCCACTAATGCTCAAACAACTTTTACGGGAGCAGACTCTAATGGTTTAACACTTTCATATACTGCTGACGATATTGATGTATTTTTAAATGGGGTGCGTTTAGATCAAACAGACTACACAGCTACGAATGGTACTTCTGTTGTATTAGGATCAGGAGCTACAACAAGTGATGAGTTGGTTGTATTAGCATATAATACAGTACAATTAGCTGACACAGTCCCTGCTAGCACTGGTGGGACTTTTACTGGAGCTACCACTCATAATGGTGGTGTAACCACAACAACTTTGACAGCTAGTGGCAACATAACCGGAACACTAGCTACTGCTTCTCAATCAAATATAACAAGTGTTGGCACATTAACTGGATTAACTACTAGTGGTGCTATTGATGTTCAAGGAAATGAAATAATACTTGATGATGATGGTGATACATCTATTACAGCCGACACAGATGACCAAATTGAT
>MDTE01042916.1_pt1 | contig 10496 bp, 10 predicted proteins | sample 811231 | NCBI WGS metagenome assembly MDTE01 (sample SAMN05326651, study PRJNA326480) | marine metagenome | isolation source: seawater | place: Indian Ocean: Red Sea | collected 2010 | reverse complement strand
GGAGTCAACGCGACCCGTCTTCTTTTTGGATCCGCTGCTTGAAGTCCTCAATGAGTCGAAACGCAATTGATCTTGGATGTGGGCGCAAAGGGAGGTCGTCTGCATCGAACCATTGTGCATCAGTCAGTTCATCTGGATCGATACTTAGGTTTCCATCAAGCCAATCCGCAATGAAGCCGACCATAAGAGAATTTGGGAATGGATGTGATTGACTCCCGAAGTATCGGATGTTGTGAACACGAATGCCTGCCTCTTCTTTTATTTCTCGGTGCACGCACTCCTCTAGTGTTTCTCCCGGCTCGACAAATCCGGCAAGCGTTGAATAAACTCCGTCAGCGAATCGCGGGGAGCGCCCGAGCAGTGCTCGTCGCCCCCTTTGGACCAGCACAATCACCGCGGGGGAGATCCGCGGGTAATGCATCTGTCCGCACTTGGGACAACGGATGCTCTGAGTGTCAGGGTCCAGTGCGGTGGGCGCAGCGCATCGAGAACAGAAGCGATGGGTCAATATCCAGTCTGCTTTCTGGCGAGCAGTTCCTACGATACGGAAGTCTTCGGGTGACAAGTGTCGCCAAGCTGAACGTAGAGGGTAAACCCGAAGCCCCGCCGCATGCACCAGGCTCAAGTCTTCAGGAGGGAGAACGTGAACCCGGACCGACTGGCCGTCTGCTGTCTGAACTTCTACGTCGACGACTGACGCCTCGAGCCGAGATGTCCCTAGAGCGTCTGAGAGGGTTTTTCTGGTAGGCAACTCTGGTGTGGGGTTCCCCGCCGTCAGAACCGCCTGGTTTTCCAGGAAAAATAGGTTGATCACTGCTGCGGTCTCTTGTCCAAGACCGCTGTGCGATAGCAGCCTGCGCAGGTAACCCACATACGATCTCGAACGTATGCTACGTCCTTACGGGGCGACACGGATCGGCGGTCAAGTGGTATATCACACCGGGGGCACGTAAGCGCTTCGCCTGAGCGAAACGATGATCCGAGAGCCCTCTTTTCCGAATCCGAGTAACGGTTAAGAGTCACAGGGTGTAAGCTTTCTCAGCAGGGTATTAGTTCTAGGTGTCATGAAAGAAGCCGAAAGATATCTATTCCCTAAGCTTGCGGGCTGAGTTCCGCGACGCGATCTCGAACCGTCGGGCCCCCAATGACTTCGATTCTCTTTCAGCTCGCCATTGCTGGAGCGTTGTCCGCGAGCTCAGTTGAGAAAGAGCCCACCTACAGTGTGCTAGCGTTGCCCGGCCCCGGTGATCGAATTCATGAGTCTTGGGCCCAGCCTGGATCCCCGAGCGATCTTGAGGTCGAGACCCCCGCTGTTGAGGATGCCGGGATCAAAGTAGACGGACGCCTCGATGACGAGGCGTGGGAGCACGCCGTTCTGCTAGACGGGTTCACTCAGTTTAGTCCGATAGAGGGATCGGAGGCGACCCAGGATACTCACATTCTAGTGCTTGTAGACGCTGAAGCGATTTACTTCGCTGTAAAGGCTTTCGACGAAAGCCCTGCCTTAATAAGAGCGACGCTAACAGATAGGGATAGTTACACATATACGGATGACTACGTTCGCTTCATTCTTGACACGTTTGATGATCAGCGAAGAGCCTATGTGTTCACAGTTAACCCTTATGGTGTCCAGCATGACGGGCTTTGGAATGAAATAGGAGGCGGTACAGGCCGTCGCGGGCGGGGAATGTTTTCACCGATTGATGACAACCCAGATTTCCTGTGGGAATCTGATGCAGAACTAACTCCGTGGGGCTATCAGGCTGAGATCCGGATTCCGTTCAAAAGCCTTCGGTTTCCTGAGCTTGCCGAGCAGTCCTGGGGCCTTCAGGTAGAGCGCAAGATTCAGCGGAACGGCTATGAGAGTTCGTGGGCTCCAATAACAGCCTCAGTGGCGAATCGCTTGGCTCAGGCGGGTAAGTTGAATGGGCTGCGGGGGTTGGACATGGGCCTGTTTATGGAGGTCAACCCATTCGTCACCGGTTCACGAAACGGATCCGTCGACGAGAGTGATAACTTCGTTCATGCTAACCCAACCGGAGAGTTTGGGTTCAATGCCACGTACGGTATAACGTCCAACTTGACGCTTGATGGCACCTTCAATCCGGATTTCAGCCAGGTTGAGGCAGATGCTGGCCAGGTTCAGATCAACGAACGCTTTGCACTTTTTTACCCAGAAGCTCGTCCATTCTTTCTTGAAGGGACCGAAATCTTCGGTATGCCCAAACAGCTTGTATACACGCGCACGATTCAGAATCCGATCGCTGGCGGAAAGCTGACCGGTAAAATCGGTGGGTTAAGTGTCGGTTACCTGGGAGCGATTGACGAAACGTTTTCAGTGGGTCGGGAGGATGTCTATGTAAATCTTCTGAGAGCACGCGCAGACTTGGGCACCTCTTCTACAATCGGAGCGGTCTACACGGATCGTACGTCAAATTCTACTGATTTTAATCGTGTGTTGGGAGCTGATGCTCGTATCCAGGTTGGTGGCCGCTACACCTTCACCGCAATGGGCGCTCGGAGCTTTACCAACGACGCGGTGCTAAGGGATAGGCAGGATGGAACAATGGGTTCTTTGCGTTTTGAGCGAGCCGGGAGGACGTTCCAGCTAAATGCCGAATTTGAAGACACTCAGCAGAGTTTCAAGCCAGGGAGTGGGTTTTTTCAGCGGATAGGAACCGCCCAGGCGAATTCGCGACTATCCTACACGTGGTTCGGGCAGCGCGGGGCTTTTTTTGAATCAATTGGTCCATCTCTCGAGGTTAAGGCTTTCTGGGACCATGAAAGCTTCTGGCGTGGTGAGGGATTGGAGGAAGGAGAAGTCCAACTCAGCAGCAGGTTTAGCTTCAAGAACAATGTGACTGTTTGGGCAAACTATAAGTTCTCTAGGTTTGTCTTTCAGCCCGAGCAGTATGAAGGCTTGTTTGTGAAGGATCCAGTGGGTGGAAAGCGGCCGTTCCGTCCAGACCAAGAACTTTTTGATGCACTCCCGAGCGCAACTGTTGGAATATGGGTCAATAAGTGGGAGAAGATTAGAGGCAACGTACGTTTGACTCGCAGTCAAAGACCTATCTTTGACAGGTGGTACGATGTGGCTGTCGAGCCTGCCAATTCCTTTTCCGGTGAGGCCCGCCTGAATCTATACCCAACGCGGTCGGTGTCGGCTGAGGTTGGAGCGAACTGGAGTCGCCTGACCCGTCGAAGTGACGGTGTTCAGCACTCGAGCGCCATCATTCCTAGAGCGAAGCTACGATACCAGTTTTCAAGATCTTTTTTCTTACGGAGTATTTTCGAGTACGGAAGCCAAGAATCGATAGCGCTTCAGGATGGTTTAGTGAGTCTACCTTTAATTGGGTGTGTAGGTGACGACTGCTCTCCACGCTCGGGCGGCTCGAATAACGATTTTAGAATCGAAGGTCTCCTAGGTTACGAACCATCGCCGGGAACCGTGTTCTTTTTCGGCTACACACGTCAGATGGTTGACGCCAGAGCGTTTGGCTTCGAAGACGTTTATCCGACAGAAGACGGACTTTTCGTCAAACTCAGCTATCGGTTCCGCCTGTAGCGACGGTAGCTCAGTAGCGTTAAGGTTGTCCCCTTGAAAAGCCCGTCGGCGTCTGAGGATGTCCGGCTGAGGGTTAAGCCTCCAATGGATGGAAAGCGTGGGAAAAGACGCGATTGAGATTGAAGGAACTGTAACTGAGGTGCTGCCAAACGCGACGTTTCGAGTGTTGCTCGAGAACGACCATGAGGTGCATGCCTATCTCTCCGGAAAGATGCGGCAGAACTACATTCGGGTTCTGGAAGGAGATCGAGTTAAGGTTGAGATGTCCCCTTACGACCTCTCGAAAGGCCGCGTTACCTACCGGTACAAATAGTAGGGCACAAAGCCTTCGGTACTGCATGTGGTATCGAGTGGCCGGTATTAGATGAGCGGAAGCTCGGAATGGAACTCTAGGGCGACCAGCGTACACGAGGATGAGAATCGCAAGTAACCGCGCGGGTTTTCACCGGTTTTTCCCTTGACGGCTCGGAGAGGGGTGTGTACCCTAGTTTATGCTGTTATTCGCAGGCACGGAAACACTTGATCCTAAAGGGCTTTTCAGGTGCTCTAGGTACTACGGATTTCTTAGTTTATTCGGTCTGCACGTACTGCGGCCTCGGTCGCGAAATTTCCATCATTCTCGTTCCAAATTAGGAGCCATCAGATGAACAAGTCCGACCTTGTGGATGCCCTCGCCTCAGCTACTGGCATGACTAAAGCTGCCGCATCCGATGCGGTAGACGCGATGTTCTCCCCTAGTGACGGGATTATCGCCGGTGCTCTGCGTGGTGGTCATCGGGTCCAGATTACTGGCTTCGGCACGTTTGAGGTCAAGCACCGCAAGGCTCGTATGGGTCGCAACCCCCGCACAGGGCAATCGATTCATATCTCTGCGAGCAACAGTCCTGCGTTCAAGGCCGGTAAGGGTCTGAAGGACTCTGTGAACTGAGTCTTTCGGTTGGCCAAAAGGGCGGAGCTAGCCTAGAGTAGCTCCTTCTCGAAGGAGCCTTGGGCCGAATAAAGTAAAAGAGGCCGCGTCGCATATGCGACGTGGCCTCTTTGTCAGCGTGCGGGACTACCTTTTCGGGTTGTTGGCTTGGCACGAGGGCGGTCGAAGTCCACTCTCGCTGCGCGGCCTCGTAGGCTCGTACCATTGAGAGCTTGAATCACTTTCCGGGCTACTGACTCGTGGACCTCAACTAGGGAGTGGCTCTCCCGGATCTCTATTCGCCCGACTGAATCACCAGTTAATGCAGCCTCACCTGTGATCGCGCCAAGAAGGTCGCCCTTACTGAGTCCGTCACGCTCACCGACACCTACGAACAGCTTGGACCACGAAGGAGTTCCGGATGCTCGGGCTGCGGCAGTTGATAATCCCTGTGTTTGAGCATGGTCTGTGGACCCTGATTTTTTTCTTAGCAGAGCTACAGCTGCTGCTGCTACTTCCACCGGGTCGTGTTCTCGGAAGATCGGCTCAAGAGAGTCGATATATGGAGCAATATCTCCGTCCTGCAGTTCCGGTTCTAGCATATGCCGGATCTGATCGGTCACACCCCTGTCTCGCATCGGTGGCGGGAAAGGGATGGTTTCATAGCCAGTTTGTTTTCCTAGCATGCGCAGATGGGCGACCTCCCTTGGTAGCACTACCACAATACCGTCTGAGGTAATCGAATGGCGCCTGTCGAGCGTATCAGGGTCAGCCGGTGGATCACAGCTTATGACGGCCAAGCCCTCATTGTTTTCAATGCCTGAGCGTGCTTCCAGGGCATCGATGCCGAGCCACACTGGAACAGATGTGTCGCCGGGAGCGCCAGCTATGAATCCGTGTAGCGTAAGGTAATCGCCGACATCTGCTGCTCGATCCTCGCTCCGGCAGAAAACAAGAACGTGTTGGGCACCATTCGTAATCAGTTCGTCAACTATCGATAAGGCTGCAGCCTCAGTCGGCTCTGGTGCGATACGGAACCGTATCTGTCCCCGCTTCGGCACATCGGATGTGGGTGTCGGTAGCGTTACGGTTCGCTTGAAATGCCTTCCGATAAGGTCCTGAACTCCAGTGGTGATAGGGAGGCTGCTCAGGATGCGCTGGGTACCTCTAGGCAGATATCCTAGGGTGTGCTCTAAGGATTGGAGACCACTGACGTGCTCGATAGACTGAGCCTGATCAACTACGAGCACCTGGGTGGATGAAACATCCACGACATTCTGTTCTAGTGCAGCTAGGAGATCGTCAGGTGTTGTGAAGAGAAGATTTGCTTGGCCGTGCAGAGTCCAAGAAGATCCTAGGGCCGCTATGGAATGTCCCGTCATAGTTGATAGTCGAGCGGCTGATTCAGCGAGCCGGTCCGCAGTTTCCGGAGTAGCACAAAGCACAACGCACTGAACCTTGTTGTCACTTGGCTCAATGTGTTCCAGCAGTCCGACCAACCATGTCGCGAGGAGGCCTGATCCGGGACCAGCCTTGAGCACAATGTTGTTGCCTTTGGCGACTGTTGGGATGGCGGCTTCTTGTAGCGGAGTTGGTATCTCTATGCCTTCCCCAGCGAGGGCCTCGGTGATCTCAGAGGAGAGGCCTAGGTCTTCGAACGATTTCACGGAGATCTCTCAGTTAGCTCGGCTCGCCCGAACCCGGACCACCCGCGTCCCCTGGCTCGTATGGCAATTGGGTGAGTAGACGCTGCAGCTCGTAGTCGAGCCGCGAAGTGCGGAGTTGGTCAGTATCCGCTACTACGTCAGTGTATGGTCCGTGACGGTGAGCGGAGATGGTGACGGTGCCCTCGGTGCCCGCCCACGTCGCCTCGTGGTCAGTCTTTTCAGAGCATTGGAGTCCCAACATGTCGGGAAGGAAGGTCTCGGCTTGCTCGAGGACCTCGCTTGGTGAACTCGCTGTCTTTCTTCTATAACCGGCCATGGTCCGAGAGAGTGAGGGGCTTTGGCAGTCTTTCAGGTGCCGAGTAAGGTGCCGAGCGCAGTCCTATTGTGGAAGCCCTCCAGACGCTTTAGTCCTTTGACGATCGTCGGCGGGCGCGTCACAGATGCGGCTTTGGCTTTTTGTGCCGAACCTTGTACAACCGCTTCGTACCTGTCGACGTCGAGGACTGCTTTGCACTCAGTACGGTCAGATCCATGGTCCGTAGCGATCTTTACTAGAACGTCTACCCGGCCGATATCCCGACCCTTAATTGCGTATGCTTTCGCTACCGCAAGCCTCAAAGAATGGGATGATTCTCTACTCGCTTCCTCTGCATGAGCAATCAATTCATGGGCTTTTCGAGTCCATGGGACAAGATGTGGAGGATTCAGCTTGACGCCAATCTGCTGCGCCAGAGGAATTGCTGATTCCCACAAGGAAGAGACTTCTGGGTCGTCGAGACTCACCAATGGGCTAGGTGGTGGACGCATTTCGAGCGCTCGCCATTTGATGCAGGAATCAAGAGCCCATGATTCGCCATCTCGTCGTGCCGCCTCGATCTCTAGCATGAGCAGCACAGAGGCGGGGTCGACAAAGTCATACCAGATGTCGATCGGGTTTGTCACCGTGGAGCCTCCTGCCATATTTCGGGTTCTCCCGGTCTTTAAGCGAGGTTCAGATGCGGTTCAGCGCCAATGTAGAGAAGCTCAAGCCGTCCGCTACGATTGCAGTGAGTACTCTGGCAAAAAAGCTAGCGGCAGAAGGTCGGGATATCATCAATCTGAGCGCAGGAGAGCCGGATTTTGATACCCCTGCGTTTATTGCTGAGGCGGGTAAGGCTGCAATAAGTGAAGGTCGAACTCGCTATACGCCAACTGCGGGTATTCCAGAGTTGAGAGTAGCGATCGCTGAGAGGCTCAGTGATCGTTCAGGTCGCCCTATGGATCCAGACGGTGTAGTAGTGACCACTGGGGCTAAGCAGGCACTCTTTAACGCAATATTCACTCTGTTCGGGCCTGGCGATGAGGTTCTAGTAGCGGCGCCATACTGGACTACCTATCCGGACTTGATCAAGATCGCGCGGGCTGAACCAATAGAGGTCTTCTGGCGACAGTCCAACGACTTTAAGGTGACTCCGGCTGACTTGGATCAATCTGTTACCGATGCGACACGCGGACTGATCATAAACACGCCCTGTAACCCGACTGGGGCCGTTTATTCTGAGGATGAATTGTGTGAGCTAGCGAAGTGGTGTCGCGAACGCGGTGTGTGGCTTTTGAGCGACGAGATCTATCGTCACATTTACCATGAGGGTGAGAGTGCAGCTCCGGGTATCCTCAGTCTCGCTCCGGGTACTCTTGGCCCACATGTGTTGATCGACGGTGCCTCGAAGAGCTTTGCGATGACCGGGTGGCGCATTGGCTTCACCTATGCCGACACTGAGGTGACAAAGAAGTTTTCAGCCCTTCAGAGCCAAATAACATCGAACGCGGCGACACCTTCTCAGTTCGCGGCGCTCTCCGCATTCACGGAAAAGGACAGCGTGGGCAGTGCACTCGCTTCGATGGGTCAGGCTTTTGCCCGCCGCCGCGAGCTGGTGTGCCGTCTGATGGATGAGCTTCTCCCTGGCGTTCCATTTATAAGGCCGTCCGGGGCATTCTACCTATTCTTTTGTGTCGAAGACTTATTCGATGAGGAGATCACCAGCGCAACGCAATGGTGTAGCCAGCTCCTTCAGGAGAAGGGTGTAGCGCTAGTACCGGGGGCAGCGTTTGGAGATGATCGCTGGGTTCGCATGAGTTTCGCTTCTTCGGACGAAGTGATCGAGGAGGCATTTATGCGGATCTCTTCTGCGCAGTAAGCTTGGAGCAGCTCACCATAACTGGCAGGTTGAGAGAAGAGTTCGTCGCTTACGCCGCTTTCAATCGATCCAAAAGGTTTTGACAGGATCGATGAACCATCTCGTAGACAGTCTCAAATCCGCTCGCTCCACCGTAGTAGGGGTCCGGAACCTCATCTCCTTCGCTCCCATCATCATACTCGCGAAGCAAGTGAATCTTGGCGCCTGACCCGTTCGGCTCTGCCAAGCGTTCAATGTTGCGGAGGTTCTCACGGTCCATTGCGATAACGTAATCAAACCGGTGCAAGTCCTCTTGAGTAATCTGCCGAGCGCGGCTTCCCAATTCGACGCCGTGTCGGCTTGCGACCATAGCTGCGCGTGCGTCAGGACTCTCACCTACGTGCCATGCACCGGTGCCCGCAGAGTCGATTTCGAAGCGGTCAGTGAGACCAGCCTCCTTCACTAGATGGAGGAAGATTCCCTCAGCCAGCGGTGAACGGCAGATGTTGCCGAGGCAGACAAAGAGAAGCGACGTCTGATTTGAATCGGGCTTGTTCGTGTCCACGGACGCGGCGGTCGTCTAGTGGTCGTTCGCGGGAAGACAGCAGGGGCTTCTTCCATCCGAATGCGAACTTGCCAGTGTGTGCGTCAGAATTCAAGGCGTGAGAGTCAAATTCGTTTAATTCGGTTTCTTGAGGTCGAGGCGCTTCGTTACCTTTCACGTGCAATCGTTCCGACCTTGGGTGAAACGAAATTATGGTCGGAGCCCCCGAAGGTGAGGACCGATCGTGGTGAACAATAAGAGTTTTGCGGATCTCGGGTTGTCGGCCGAGCGTCTGGCTGCCATTGAGATTTTGGGCTGGGCCGTCCCCACACCAATCCAACAAGAGGGGATTCCCGCCGGCATGAGCGGAACGGACGTCGTCGGCATTGCTCAGACTGGTACGGGAAAAACGGGGGCCTTCATGATCCCGGCACTTGAGCGTGTAAATGTGGGTGGGGGTCTGCAGGTGTTGGTACTGTGTCCGACGCGTGAGCTCGCACAGCAGGTTTCGGACGATACGGTATCTTTGTCGAAGGGCACCAGTATACGATCCGAAGCCATTTTCGGTGGCGTTAGTTACGAGCCTCAGATCAAGGCGCTCGAGCAGGGCTATGAGGTAATCGTGGCTACGCCAGGGCGGTTTATCGACCATATGAACTCAAGGCGCGTTGATCTCAGTAAGGTATCGTACCTTGTGCTCGATGAAGCGGATCGGATGCTCGACATGGGCTTTAGACCCCAGATCGAGGAGGTTTTTCGGGGTATGCCTAGACGGCGACAGACGATGCTGTTTAGTGCTACGATGCCGAACGGAGTGCATGACCTGGCGCTCCGTATGACGAGTGACGCGCTTTGGATTGAGGCGACGCCACCAGGAACGACAGCTGATGGTATCGACGAGCGTTTTTACTCTGTGAAGCCTGACAGGAAGAACGCACTTCTCATGAGCCTAATTAATGAACCAGGTTGGGATCAGGTTCTGATCTTCACGCGTACGAAGGCCGGCGCTGATGTACTTGAGAAGCTCCTGCAACGGGAGGGCATAAAGGCCGACGCAATGCACTCTAATAAGCAAATGAAATACCGGACGCGTGCCCTAGAACGATTCGCCCGCGGTGAGATCCGCGTGCTGGTTGCTACGGACGTTGCGCAGAGAGGACTGGATGTAGATGGCATAACACATGTTGTTAATTACGATGTGCCCATAGATCCAGAGGACTATGTTCACCGCATCGGGCGTACGGGCCGAGCAGGCGCCACCGGCACAGCGATCACTTTTGTCACGGCCGGAGATCTTGGTGCGATAAAAAGCTTGGAGCACCGGCTAGGAAGAGCTGTCGATAAGACGCATCTAGAGGAGTTCGACTATGCGGGTGCCCCGCCTACGAACGGACGGACGATTGGAGGGAGAGCGAAGAAGTCTTCGCGGACCGGTGGCGGGATGGGCTCGAAATCGGTAGACGACCTGACCCCCGAAGAGCTCGCAGAGCTATTGGATCCTAGATCATAAAGGAGGCCGTGAATGAGTAACGTGTACTCCAGGTACGGAGCTAACTACCAGAGCGTGTCCTTCAATTTCGAGGCGAAATCACTAACTGAGGTGGGGTTCAGGCGGGATCATGAAGCATCCATTCCCGTCAATAAGAGAGACGAGTGG
>MDTE01182183.1_pt1 | contig 10497 bp, 8 predicted proteins | sample 811231 | NCBI WGS metagenome assembly MDTE01 (sample SAMN05326651, study PRJNA326480) | marine metagenome | isolation source: seawater | place: Indian Ocean: Red Sea | collected 2010 | reverse complement strand
TCCAGTTGCGCCAGGGCCAGCACCGTCATGGCGCAATCCGAAGCATAGGACAGCCGGGCATAGGCCGGAGCGTCCACCACAGGCCCGGGCCGGGGATCCCAAAGGCCGTCTTCGCACTGGTGTTCCACCAGAACATCACCCAGTTGCCGGACCTTGTGCAGCAAATCCTCCTCGCCGCTGTCCTCGTACAGATTGAGCATCGCCCAACCGAATTTGGTCGCCCGCCCGAAGCGCGCCGGATCGAGGCGGTGGCTGTAGACCAGGTCGATATAGCGGCGAGCCGCCGCCCAGTAGCGCGGTTGCCGCGTCGCCCGTCCCACCCATACCAGGGTATTGACCACAGTAGCGAAATTGGCCGGCCGCTGCTCATCCAGTTCCAAGTCGTACATCTTCTCCCACTCCCCGGCAGCGGACCTGTCGATCACCGAGCCGTCCCGGCGAAAGCGGTTGTAGTAGCGCCCCGGCAACGGCTGGATATCGAGCAGAGCCACAAAGCGATCGGCCATGCATCGGGCCCGCTCCGTCTCCCCGGCGGCAACCAGAGCCATCCCGACTCCTCCCGAAAAGCAGACTTCCGCCACTTCTTCCCCGGCGTCCAGGTCCATCAGCACCATGCCGCCCGAAGCGCCGTCCTGCAATTGTCCCAGTCGCCGGGCCAGTACCCCGACCAGGTCGAAGCGCTCGACCGCCACGGCTCCTAACAATAGCCACCCCATCGCGTACAAACGGTTTTCCGGCTCTCCCAGACCGGTGAAGTCGCCTTTTTTATCAATGCAGTGATCCAGAGCCCAGGAGGCCGCCCGCGCTCCCTTGGTGCGCAAGCCGACGGCGTTGAGCAAATAAGGCGCCTTGGGATAGAACCGCCCCTCGTCCGGATCGATGGTGCAGCGGCCGTGATCATCGAAATGGGCATCCAACCACATCTTCACTTTTTCAGCAGCGCGCCGATAGTCGTTCATTATCCACTCCGCGGTGCACGTCCAATGCTTATTTGCAAGGACGGTTTAGACTCCTGCCGAATATATCGACCGCCCCCGGGCCTCAATCGACCCAAAAGGAAAAGAGTTCAGCCTGGCGCAATTCGAAGAGCAGCCGGATTCGCCTTTCTTCGCCCAACCCCCTGCCATCCTTCCAGACCACCGGTACATCCAGACTGTTCTGATCGATGGGGACGCAATCGTCCAGACCCAGACCGGGCAGGACCTGCCCTGCTCCGTCCAGGGCGGCCACCCGCACCTGGCCCCGGACGGCATCGACATTGAGGTGCAACCGATCGCCCATCAGGTCCAGCGGCCGGGTAGTGATCACTCCTCTGTTCGCACCCCCGTCGATCGAGACGAACCGATCGCGCGGCAAAACGGCCAGGCCAATCCGATGCTGCCACTCCTCGTAGCCGCGGGCAGGGTTGCGCGAACCAGTGTAATAGATCCACAACTCATCGCCCATATCGACAAAGAAGGGATTGGCGCAAATATTGTAGTCGGCGTCCCAATCGTCTGCCGTACCCAAGGGTAGAAAGACCTGCCGATCCGCGGTGCGGGCATAGTGCCGACCGTCGCGGCTATGGGCCAATTGGATCTCCACCTGCTTGAATTGACGCCAGCGATACACCCGCAAGGGTGCGATCCACAAGCTCTCGTAAGGCAGGGGATGCATATCGTACAATTGGGCGTCGGGCGGGTCCTCTTCGTCGGCGCACAGCACCACCCGCGGCGGGGTCCAGTGCAGCAGATCTCGGCTCTCCAGCATGGCCCGGGCCCGCTTGCCGCCGACAAACACTTTGGAGTGCCAGGTATAGCAGCCCAGCCTCTCGTCGAAGAGCAGCGCATTGGTATCGCCCAGTCCCACCTGTTGACCCCGGTACCCATCCGACGCCCGACCGCTCATTAAGCCTATGGGTTCAACGTGCTTGGTCCAGTGCAATCCCTCGGGCGAAGTGGCCAGATTGAAGACGCCTTTGGCCCTGCCGCGCGGCTCTCGAGTGACCATCAACCCTTTGTAGCGCCGCGCCGGATCGGGCTCTTCGGGCTCGCGGAACAGACTGTGCAATTGCATTTCCGCACCAATGATATTATTGGCCGCTGTCCCCTGCCACGCATAGAGACCCTCTTCGGGCTTGGTCCATTCGATGCCGTCGGCCGAAGTAGCGTAGAGCAAGGCCTCTTTGGCCATTCGGCCGTCGGCCAGGGGGAAGCTGCCCTGGTGGGTACGGTACCACATGCGCAGCTGGCCGCTCTCGGAGTCGCGCAGCACCGGCCCCACAATAGTGCCGCGCCGCCCTTCCCAGGGCCGATCCGGTACTATCAGCGGGTTGGCCTCGTGTTTTTGCGGCTGGTGCACCGTGCGGCGAATATTGTGGGCGGCACCGATCAGATAGTCGTCGATGAAGAATTGCCGCTCCCGGCCCAGCGACACCGGCATTTGGTCCATGTCGACGGGGAAGAGCCCCGTCTCGTCCCAGAGGATCCGATAGCTGTCCCCGTCGTAGGGAAAGGTATAATCCAGCGTGCGATCGACAAAGGAGGACGGGGGGGGACGATCGTTGGGCATTTTTTTTTCCCGTTCGAGGCGCGTGGACAAGGCGTTAGCCAACGGCTCAAGAGCGATTTGAGCTCCCTTCCAATCAAGCGAATTGAACAGTACTTGTCGAGTGAATTCGTTTCCTTCGTCAACCGGATCGGCTGAGAACAGTGGCCCTGCCGCGCAAAGGCTTGACCAGACCCCCCAAAAGACCCTTTATAATTCCAATCCTCTTCCCTCAACTCTTATTTTGATTCGCCTATCTCACCCCGCCTTGAAGGACGAGTTCTATGGATCTCCTCGACCTTAAAGATCGCATCGTGCTCATCACCGGCGGCTGCGGCGCCATTGGCCGGGTCATCGTCGGCGAGCTCGCTGCCCACAATGCCCGCGTCGCCGTCAACGATATCATAGACGAAGCCACGGCGATAGAAATCCTCGCCGAAGCCGATCCCTCCGGCCAGCGCACCGCCTATTTCCAGGCCAACACCAGCCAGGCCACAGACGTCAAGACCCTCTTCGACCGCATCGCCGACCAGTGGGGCCTGCCCGATGTGGTCTGCTGCCATGCCGGCATGGTCGACGCCCATCCGGTGGAGCAGTACCCACTGGAGGGTTTCGACCAGCTAATCGACGTCAACCTGCGCGCCGCCTTCGTCACCGCTCAGGAGATAAGCCGCCGCTGGAAAGCCGCTGCCACTCCAGGACACCTGATCTTCACCACCTCCTGGGTCCAGGACGTGCCCTGGCCCGAAATAACCCCTTATACCACCAGCAAAGCCGGGCTGAAGGCGATGATGCGCGGCTTTGCCCGCGAGCTGGCCGCCGACGGGATCCGCGCTAACGCCGTCGCGCCGGGCATCGTTGCCGTGGGCCTGGCCAAACGACAGTGGGACACCGATCCGTCCTACAAAGCCCGCGCTCAGAAGGCGATCCCCCTGGGCTTTATGCAACCGCCCGAGACGGTCGCCCACGCCTTTCTCTACCTCTGCTCGGACATGGCCCAGTATACGACCGGCTCGGTGCTATTGGTCGACGGCGGCTGCAGTCTCTATCCCATGGACTAAGACAACATAAGACAACAATAGATGAGGTGATATCATGCACACCGGCTGGTACGAACCCGATACCACGCACGGCCCCGTTCAGGTCGATACCTTCGATCCGAACCGGCCCCACGAGGGCAAAATCCTGGGCATTGTCCAGGCGCACGCCGACGATATGCCGCTCTGCTCGGGTGGCCTGGTGGCCAAGCTCATCGCCGAGGGCTACAAAGCGTTCCTGATACAGACCACCAACGACGAAAAGTGCGGCCCCGGCACCATCGCCGACGCGATCAAGAGCAATGAGATCGACGTCGAGGCACTCGCCAATAGCCTGGGGATCGAGGAAATTTTCAACCTCGGTTATCGCAACCATCGCCAGGAGGAAAACTCGATGCTGGAGCAGCGCTGCCGGCTGATCTTCCTCTTCCGCCACCTGCAGGTGGACACGGTGATGAGCTTTCATCCATGGGCACGATGGGAGGAAAATCCCGACCACTACATCACCGGCCAGCTCGTCGAGTCGGCCTGCTGGATGGCAGCTAATGGCAAGGACTACCCCGAACAGGCGCAAGCCGGCTTGAAACCGCACGGCGTCAAGGATAAATACTACTGGGCGATGCGCCCGGGGTCGCCCTACAACCTGGTCACCGATATCGCGCCCTTTCTCGAGGAGAAGATCACCTCGATGGCGACCAATAAATCGCAGGGACCAGCGGGTTCGGCGGGCCGACGCTTAAAAGCGCGGCTGGAGAAAGAGGGCATGAAGCTGCCGCAGCTCGGCGATGACGACGAGACGGCAGACCGCGAGTATATCCGGCTCTTCGGATTAATGGAGAACGAGCGGATGGGAAAGCAGTACGGTCTGGATTATGCGGAATTCCACTACTACTTCCCACCGGGCGGCACCTTCCCGCAAATGGGCACCGGCGAACGCATCGAGCAGTATATACAGGATCACGCCGAGAGGTTATGAGTACCGGCAATGGCGGCGAATGAAACCGTCGGGCTGGTCGGCGTCGGATTGGTCGGCTCTGCGCTGGCAACGCAACTGCTCGCGCGCGGCTACGAGGTAGTCGGCTGCGATATCGACCCGCAAAGAAAACGCGCCCTGGAAGAGCAGGGCGCCAGTGCCGTGGATTGCCCGGCAGCCCTAGCCCAATCCTGTGACCGGGTATTGTTGTCGCTGATGAACACCGCTATCGTGCTCGAGGTCGTGGAAGGACCAGATGGATTGCTCAGCGCGGGCAGAGCACCCAATTGTATCATCGATACCACGACGGGCGATCCAATAGCAACTTCCGCGCTGGCCGAGCGGCTGGCCGGGCGCGGCGTCGATTATCTCGATGCGACGATCAGCGGATCCAGTGAGCAAGTCAGCCGGCGCGAGGGCACCTTTATGGTTGGAGGTGATGCCGAAGTTTTCGCGCGTCACCGCGACCTTCTCGACTGCTTTTCCGATCGCATATACCACCTCGGCCCTGCCGGCAGCGGCAGCCGCGCTAAACTGGCGAGCAATCTGGTACTGGGTCTTAATCGCCTGGTGCTGGCCGAGGGCTTGGTCTTTGCCGAGGGGCTGGGGCTGGATCTGGAGGTCTTGCTCGAAGTGCTCAAAAACTCACCGGCCTATTCGGTGGCCATGGATGTTAAAGGCCACAAAATGATCGATGGCGACTTCGCACCGGTATCGCGGGTCCGCCAGCATCTGAAAGATGTCGAATTAATCCTCGCCCATGCGCGGCAGGCGGAACAACCTCTGCCGCTGAGCTCAGTGCACCGCGAGTTGCTGGTGGCAGCGGTAGCCGCCGGCGACGGCGACCTGGACAATGCCGCTGTGATCCGCCAGGTACGGCGCCAGGGTGGCGCTGGCTCGGGCGAATGAAACCGTGCCTATAAAAAGGAGTAAAAGAAGCGGCCAATCCCCAGCAAGCCGAAAAACCCGCTTAACCACGACAAGCATATTGCAGATGCAATGATCTAGCGGGAAAACCGGAAATCCCCCATCAGAGCTGGCCTTTGTACTCCAACCCCAACACATCCTTCGACAGCCGCACATTGCAATACTTCTCCGCCTCCGCGTTGCCCGCCACATGCATCACCTCGAACTCCACCTCCTCGTTCTCCAGCGCCAGATGACACCCCTCCGCCAGATCGTGCCGACAGACCCACCCCAACCCCGATGGATCCCCGGCGGGACTCCCGTCCCGGTTGGTCTTTAAGTAGCTATCGACGATACCGCAGGGACGAAAGACGATGATTCGTTGTTTGAACGCGTCGTAAAACTGCCGGCACATCTCCTCCTGCAGGCGCTTTGATATCCCGTACAAGGTTCCCTCCGGGCTCCGCACCTCCGAGCTGAAGAAATGTCCCTCCGGATGCTGGACCATGCACGACCCCATATGCACCACCCGCTTGATACCGCGCCGCCGCGAAGACTCCAGTACATTCCACAAGCCTTTGACATTGATCAAAAAAGGCCGCGTATCCGGCTCGGGCGGATTCTCATAGCCAAAATACGCCGCTAGATGTACCACGCCCTCACACCCTTCGATCGCCGCATCGACCGCCTCAAAATCGGCCATGTCGCCGTAGAGTTTCTCCCCCTCCCACTCTCCATCCCGTTCCCGGTACTTTTCCCAACTCTCCGCATTCAAATCAAAGGCCCGCACTTCATGCCGGTCCCTGAAATTCGCCAGCACCGCCCGTCCAACCCACCCCGCTGCACCAAATACCGCTACTTTCATAGTATGACCTCCCTGTTTACCTAAAATCCTACGCCACTAGCGCGCCCACGGCAAATTGCCCGCCCCGGCCGATTCGGCTACCTTAGGCCGCAATCACTCATTAGTGGAGTCCGATATGAGCGCAGAGTACCAGCCCGTCCAGATCGTCGACCTCAAAATCCACATGCTGCGCACTCCTGACAACGGCACCCCCAGCGGTCTACTGCGCCTGATCACCGACCAAGGTATCGAAGGTTGGAGCAATGAGGTCACGGCCGATATGGCCCATGCCCTGCGCGGAGAGGCCCGTGAATGGTTGATCGGCGCCGACGCCATGGCCCGTGAGAAACTCTGGCACGAATTTCTACACTGGGAGCGCTACTGCTGGCTACCCAAGGGCCTGCGCGGCGTCATCGACATCGGGCTCTGGGATATCGCCGGCAAGAAACTAGGTCTGCCCGTATGGCGTCTGCTCGGCGCCGCGCGCGAGCGCGTACCCGCCTACCGCACTCAGGCCGGAACGTTCGAACCCGAAGGCCGCACCATCGACCATTTCATCCGCCATGCGCTCGAGGTCAAAGCCCAGGGCTATAAGGGCTCCAAGGACCACTGCTATGCCGGGGTCCGCTTTATGAAAGACCTCGCCCGCGAGTTGCGCGCCGCCGTCGGCGACGATTTCTACCTGATGCACGACGCGGTCCAGCTCTACGATGTGGGCGAAGCGATACGCGTTGGCCGAATCCTCGAAGAATACGAATTCCACTGGTTCGAGGAGCCACTGCGCGACTGCGATTATATGGGGCTGAAGAAAGTCTGCGATGCGCTCGATATCCAGGTCGTCGCCGGCGAGTACTTCCCCGGACAATTACACGGCTATAGCCAGATGCTGGCGCTGGGGGCTGCCGACGGGATCAAACCGCAGGCGCTGGGCGGAGGCGGTATCACCGAAATGGTCAAGCTGGCTCATTTGGCCGAGAGCTTCGGCGCTAAAATCCACGCCAGCGCCGGAAGCAATATGTGGGGATTCGCACCGGTGCAGATCAACGGCGGCATCGACAACGCCTCGCTGCTCGAAGTACATCCACCCTTCGAGCACGCGACTCATCCAGCGGTTAAGAATCCGCTCAGAGTCGAGGACGGCTACGTCCACATGCCAGAAGGACCGGGTTTGGGCGTGGAGTTGGATTGGGAGCGGATCGAGGCAGATACGGTTGAGGTTTTGTGAGCTATATCGAATTGAATCCGCTTTCCATGCCAGTTTTGCGGTGAAAAAATCGAGTTGTTCAAGCGGATCTAGTTCGAGGGGGCGTGGAAGAAGTCCTACTACGCTTGACCCAAGCTCTGAAAATACCCTTTATAATTCCCAGTAACCAACTCCTGATACCCTGCCCTCCACCCCTCAAACTCGCAGCAAGGCAAAATGACTATGGCTGATCCGCCACCCGCGGCGCTGAAAGAGCAGAGCTACGCAGTAGTACGGGGGCTTTTCGACCCGCAAACGGCGGCGCGTCTGAATCAGATCTGCGAACGCGTATTGGCCCAGTGGCGCAGTACACCGCGCAGCGACAACCCGCCGGTCGGCCCCCAGGCCAACTATATGCGGCACATCAATGATCCCGAATACCACCGCGGCCACCCCGAGGACCTGGCCTTCCTGCTCAACGTTCTGGGGGCCCCGCAGGTGGACACCGCCATCCGCAGTGCACTCGACGAAGACTATCTCTTCCATATCGCCAGCCTCTATTTCAATCCTACGGGCCAGAGCCAGGACGGATTCTGGCACAAAGACAAGATCGGCAGCGAAGCCGAGGTCTCGCAAAACCCGAGTACCGGTGCCGGCCTGCAGATGCAGATCGCACTGGAAGCCAGCGACGACCTGGAACTGGTGCCAAAATCGCACCTGCGGGACTACACGCCTGCAGAGTACGCCATCTGCGTGGCCGACGACGAGATACACAACCGATCCAACGAGATGCCGGGAGCGGTGCGGGTCTCGCTGCAACCGGGCGACGCCGCACTCTTTACCCAGCTCTGCATCCATCGCGGCCGCTACCACCGCGACAAAAAGCGGCGCACGCTGATGATCTCCACCAAGAAAAGGGCCGCGGCAGAGTACACCCTGCGCCAGCGCGGTCTGGATCAGTACAGCGACCAGCCGTGGTTCTTAGCACCACAGTACCTCAGTGGTGTCAACCCCGAAGCACGCAAACTCTTGCAACCCTTCATCGACTTCTACGCACCGCACTGGCGGACCAGGCTGGCGGAGATGCTCAAGTACGCCGGCCTGCTCCAAGTGCTCTCCGAGGCGGACGCGCCCCATCCTTTTTTCGCGGAGCAAGAACCATGATCAAACTGGGCGTTATAGGCTGCGGCGGCATGGGCACCCACCATGCCACTACATTAAAGAGTATGGAAGGAGTGCAGTTAGTCGGCGTGGCGGACACGATCGATGCCAAAGCATCGGCCCTGGCCGATGAGCTCGAGGTCGAGGCGTACACGGATTTCCACGAGCTCCTTCCCCGGGTCGACGGCGTTATGATCTGCACGCCGCCATTCGCCCGCACTGAAGCGGTCGTTGAATCCGCTGCCGCTGGCAAACACATTTTCGCCGAAAAGCCCATCGCCCTGAATCTGGAGGACGCCGACCGCATGTTGGAAGCGACCGACCAAGCTGGCGTTATCATGATGGTCGGCTACGTGTTGCGCTTCACCCATCCCTTCCAGACCATCTACGATCTCTTCGCCTCCGGCGAATTGGGCCGACTGGTCAATTGCTGGACACGGCGCTATATGCCCTTCGACACTTCGGAGATATGGTACGGCGACCAGACCAAAAGCGGCGGCGTGGCGCTCGATTTCGCCAGCCACGATATCGACTGGGTGCGCTGGATCGGCGGCGATGTGCAGCGCGTCTTCGGCCGGGTGGACCGCATCCGGCCGGGGATCCGGGCCGACGAGCACGTACACGCGCTCTTCACTTTTGCCGAAGGACTCGGATCCATCGACGACAGCTGGGCGCCGGGCCTGGGTCACAGCTCCATCGGCCTGGTCGGCAGTGCCGGGTCGGTCATGACCGGCGAAGACGGCACCCTGCGCAAACGCCTGGGCGATGGCGAAGAGGCCATCATTAGCCCGGAACCGGGCGAAACCATCCAGGCCCATTTCGCGCGCTGTATCCGCGACGGTCTGACGCCCAAAATAACCGGTCACGACGCCCGAGCCGTGCTGGCCCTTGTCCTGGCGATCCAGGAATCATCGCAAACCGGACAGGCTGTGGCAATTTGACCGAAGACTGAATCATACTGCCGCATCTTAATTGCCGCACTAGATCCGTCCTCGCCGTCTGCCTATACTGTCGGTAAATCCAATACGTTTTAGAGCCTTCATATCAGAAAGACAACCGATGCGCAAGCTGATAGACTATGCTGATCCCACCCAGGGCACAGATTCCGTTCACGCGTTCTCAGAGGGTAATACCCTACCGCTGATTGCCCGTCCCTTCGCCATGACCCACTGGGCTCCACAGACCGAGGAGGGACCGCGCTTTTTCCGACCCTCGGCCCGCCAGATCCACGGCATCCGCGCTACGCACCAGCCCAGTCCCTGGATCGGCGACTACGGCCACTTCCTGCTCTGCCCTCAGAGCGGTCGGCGCTTCCTGCCCTCCTGGCAGCGCACCTCCGCCTTTCGCCTCGAAGAGGCGGTCGTGCGACCGCATTATTTCCGCACTGAATTGCGCCGCTATCGCACAACCGTCGAACTGACTCCGACCGAGCGGGCTGCGATAGTGCGGATGGATTTCCCCAGCGACGAGCCCGCGCGCCTGATCGTCGACCTCTTCGCCGGTGAGTGCCAGGTCCGAATCGATCCGGATAAGGGCACTATCAGCGGTTTCACCCGCGCAAACAGCGGGGGAGTACCCGAGAATTACGCCTTGTACTTCCATATCGAGGTCGACGCGCCAGCCCAAGGCGGCGGCGCATTTTCCGATACGGAGGTCTGGGAGGGTACAACGATACAAGACGGCGAGAGCCTCGGGGCCTTCCTCGAGCTCGACCCAACCAGAGGCCCGGTCCTCGCCCGCGTCGCGACGTCTTTTATCAGCATCGACCAGGCGCAGCGCACCATGCAGCGCGAGCTCGGCAAGCGCAGCTTTGAAGAGGTACTGGACGAATCAGAGCACATCTGGGAACGAATTCTCAATCGAATTC
>MDTE01174944.1_pt1 | contig 10497 bp, 7 predicted proteins | sample 811231 | NCBI WGS metagenome assembly MDTE01 (sample SAMN05326651, study PRJNA326480) | marine metagenome | isolation source: seawater | place: Indian Ocean: Red Sea | collected 2010 | reverse complement strand
CAGGTGGTGAGAAAAGGGCCATCTACATTGACTTCGAACATCCGCTTCCAGGCGTCGAATTCCAGTTCGTCGTGCTCGACCATTGCGCTAATGCCGGCGTTGTTAACCAGCAATTCAACCGGCCCGAAACGCTCTCGTACGGCGCCCACCATGCGCTCGACCTCAGTGGCCTGCGACACATCAGCCGGCACCAGTAACCCCTGGGCGCCGGCCGCCTCGACCTGTTGCAGACTCTGCCGTGCCGCCCTTTCATCGCGCTGGTAGTTGATTGCAACCCGAGCCCCGTTTTGTGCCAGCATGGCACATACGGCCCTGCCGATGCCGCGTCCTCCACCGGTCACCAGGGCGGTGCGCCCGGCGAATTGGTTTTCACTCATCTGTTTGACTCCTTCAGCCCAAAGGGAAATTTGCCGCCCAGTGCGAAAATGCAGGCGCCACCCCTCAGCGAAATTCCCCGCGGAATTGTATGCACCAAATGCGTTTCCAAATTATACCGATACTTGACGCCCCCTTCAAGTTTTTCCACCTTGTATCCCAAATAAATGGGTCAATCCCCCCAACCTACCAATAGGAGTTGAAAATCATGCGCAGTCTCTTCGTTGGCATAGAATACAGCGGCAAAACCACCCTGATAAATCTGCTTTCCGATTACTACAAGAAACGCGGTCGCCGGACTCACAACGACGACCACTTCACCTTGCCCGACAGCAGCCTGAGTGCCGACTCGCGGGCGCTTGCAATCAATTTCCCCAACGATGTTAAGGAGCGCATGCAGCGCATGCAAATTCACTATCACATCGATATTATACGGAATTACGAAAACCCCCTGCTGGCCGGCTGGCACATCGAAGAAGCCGTCTATACCTCCATGTACGGAAACGACCCCGAAAGCCACTACTACCCCAACTTCCACTACGGCTTCCAACGCGAATACGAAGCTGCGGTGCTCGCCTTCCACTTGCCCGATGTGCTGATGATCCACCTCACCGCCAGCGACGAGACCATCCGCGAGCGCATGCAGACCGCCCCGCACGAATACCAGATAATCAAAGAAAATGATATTGCGGAAATCAAGCAGCGCTTTGCCGAAGAGTGCGATAAATCGCTTTTCAGTTCGCGCAATAGGATCGACCTCGACACCAGCGGCAAAACCCCGCAGGAATCCCTGGACGAACTTCTGCTGATCACCGAACCTCTGGTTTCCTCCGGCGAGATGGGGATTCGCTCTTTGCCCCCGATGGAAGAAGATATGGAGATCCGCTACGAGAACGGCATTCGCCAGCTCGTTCCCAAAAGCGGTTGATATATTTCTTTGCATAAAGAAATACCTGGGCAATACAACCACTACCTGGAAAACCAGATCAGATCCATTTTCACCGGCGCGCGTGAGCACAGGCTCACTCTGCGCGGTTTCTGGGTGGGCAGCTTCCTCAGTTTCTTCCTGGCCATCGGCGCCCCCTATGGCAATATGATCATCAAGGGGAGCTTCATGGCCCTGGATATCAGCACCCCCGGCGCCATCTTTCTCTTCCTGTTCCTGATCGGGGTCCTGAATCTGGTGCTGAAACTGGCTGCCCGCAGCCTTATGGGCGCCGGACTCTTTGCCCTGCTGGCGGTAGCCAGCTGGCTCGCTGCCTGCAATTCTCTGGACGCCCTCGACCCGCACTCCCCCGGGCTGATCTTTTGCACCTTTGTACTGCTGAGCGCCCTGGTCAACCTGTTTCTGGTCGGCCGTGGCCTCAGCCTGGCTCTGAATCGGGCGGAGCTGATCCTGGTGTACACCATGTTGTTGATTGTTTCCTCGCTGTGTACCATGGGGCTCAGCGAGGAATTGCTGCCGGCCATTACTGCCATCTTCTACTTTGCTTCGCCGGAGAATAAATGGCGGGAAATGCTATTTCCCCACTTCCCGGAACATCCCCTCCTGGTCAACGATGGCAACCGCAATACCGCTTTCTACGAGGGCTTATCTGGCGCCGATCAAGCCATTCCCTACGGAGCCTGGGCCGAGCCGCTGATGTGGTGGGGCATCTTCCTGCTGGCCCTATACCTGACCATGGTGTCGATCGCGGTAATTCTGCGCCATCAGTGGATGGAGCGCGAGCGCCTGGCCTACCCGCTGACCCAGGTGGGCCTGGCCATGGTCCGCGGCGAAGATGAGAAAGGGTTGGTTAATGGCTTCTTCAAGCAATACTCAATGTGGATCGGCTTTGCCCTGCCCCTACTATGCGGCAGCCTCATCGGACTGAGCCGCTACAATGCCGCCATCCCCGCGCCGACGCTGGGCTGGTGGTTGCCCTTAATTGGCCAGCAGAACTTGCAGCTGCACATCAGTTTTGCGATGATCGGCTTTTCCTACCTGATCAACACCAGGATCGCGGCCAGTATCTGGATTTTCCAGCTCCTTTCAATGTTCGAAAAAGAGCTCTTTATCGTCACTGGTCTCAAATCCGACCAGCAAATGACCTATGGAATCGCCAATTTTCCCTTTATCGGCTACCAGGGACTGGGCGCCCTGCTGGCCATGGTCCTGGTGGGACTATGGATCGCACGGGAACACTTGAAAAACGTTTTCCTCAAAGCCTTTGGGAAAGCGCCCCACTGCAGCGACGACGACGAAATCATGTCCTATCGACGCCCCAGCAGCTCTACGAAAATACCGCCCGCAATCTCGGCCCCAGCGGCATCTACTGGCCGGGGATCGGATTTTTTCTCGGCGGCGGCACCACCATGCTGGCGATGATGTGGGCCCGCCAGTACCTGACCTGGTGGCCGCTGCACCCCATCGGCTTCGCCATCTCGGGCACCTGGTTGGTGCGCTGGATCGCCTTCAGCGTCTTCCTGGCCTGGCTGATCAAGGTGCTTGTCCTGCGCTACGGCGGCCCTGGTTTCCACCGCCGCAGCCAGCCTTTTTTCCTCGGTTTGATCGCCGGCCAGATGAGTTGCAACGGCATCTGGCTGGTCATCGACTACTGCACCGGCATGATCGGCAATGCCATTTTCTACCTCTGATTCAGCAGCTGTCCGGCACCATGCCTGCGAGCATCTCGTCGCTAATGTACTTGCCGAGGACGAATTGCTTGCGGTCGGCGTACCAGAAAATGCGGCGCCCCCCGCGTTCGGTCAGGCTGGAATACATGGCCAACCAGGTCAGCGCCGTGACGCCCGCCGTCACATTCTCGGTATCGCATAAAAGTCGAGGTTCGCTGAACCAGATGGGCTGGTGCGCTCCGGGCCTGAATTCCCCTACTGTGACGAACAAGGGGCGCCGGGCGTCCATATCCCAGGGACCCGTGGCGCCATAGTCGTAGCCATCGTGATTATGGAAAAAAAGCAGGTAGCGCCCATCCTCCAGGCGGTAGCAGGGAGCGGGCGATTTGGGGTGTAGCACCTCGGCCCCATTGTCGCGATAGCGCAGCGGCTCGGGCGGCCGCCAGCTATGGCCGTGGTCGGCGGAAACGGTGTACCATATGCGCCCCGTGACCGTCCTCATATTCATCCACAAACGACCGTCCGGCAAGAGTGCAAGCGCTGGTTCCTCAGCCAGACTGTAGCCGCGCGAAGCATCTGGTTCGATGCCGGGAGACACTGCGATCTCGCCTTCCTCATCCGGCAGCCAGGTGATCTCCAGGTCCTTTGGATGCGGACCTTCATCTATATTGTCGAAGCGCATCAACTCGCAGTGGGTATCGGCATGGAAGCGATTGCCTCCCAGGGGGCGCGGCCGGATCGTCGAATTGCTCCAGCGGCTAAAGCCCACGACCAAACGGTCCCGGGCATCCCTGATCGGCGCCTGCCAGACAATGCAGTTGGCCGGCACCTCGGGATCGGGATGATCGAAGCGGGTGCGCCGCCACTCGATATCGGCCTCTCCCGCAATCCAGGTATGGCCATCGTCATCCGAGTACTTAACGCGCAAAACCCCACAGAACAAAGCACCGCGGTCGGCACTGCCCAGATTCTGGTTATAGAGACAGTAGAGCCGCCCGGAGCGACTGACCAGTGGGAAGCCCAGAGCCGGACACAATCCGGGCGCGCGGGGCTCGTCGAGCACCTGGATCGGCGCCCAGGTTTTCCCGCCATCGCTACTGCGCGAGTAGACGATGCGGTTGTCTGGAGCACTTTCGTAAGAGGCCTGGGTCCATATGGCCAGCAAATCCCCCCCCGGAGTGTAGAATATCTGGATGTGGTCGGCGTATTCATCGCGCTGCCCGGGTAGGGCGGGCAGATAAACTACAAGATCGGGCCTGGTGCGTTGCCATTCTTTGGTGTAGCACTCATTTTGAGCCATTAATGGAATCCTCCAGTGTGATATTCCAGCGGAACGAATCCAGGATATACTTCTTTGACCAGAGCCGCGCAAGGTCGTTTGACTTTTGTCGGGGATAGCCTATTCTTTTTTCCTTTCCCATGCACTTTCACGCTTAATCGGAGCCAAACCGGTTGCACAAAATAATTCCGAACACCTACCACCAATACCTCCAAAAACAGCTTAAAAAGCAATCCCTTCTGCGGGAATCCGACCGCCACCAGCTCAGCATGCGGGGCTTTTGGGTGGGCTCCTTTCTCAGCTTCTTTCTGGCCATTTGCGCACCTTATAACAACATGATCCTCCGGAGCACTTACATGGCGCTGGATATCAGCACCCCCGGCGCCATCTTTATCTTCCTGTTTCTAATCGGCGTGCTCAACCTGGCCTTGAAGCTGGCTGGACGCAGCAAAATGGCCGCCCTCATATTTGCCCTGCTCGTCGGTGCCCTCTTCGTGCAGGCCTACTGGCCCCTGGATGATCTGAACCCCTATTCGCCCGGCCTGATTTTTTCCATTTTCCTGCTGCTCTGCGCCCTGATCAATCTGCCCCTGGCCGGCCAGGGGCGCGGCCTAGCCCTAAATCGGGCCGAACTTATCATGGTCTACGCCATGCTGCTCATCGTATCGGCCCTGTGCACCATGGGACTGAGCGAACAGCTGCTGCCGATGATCAGTGCCATCTTCTACTATGCGTCACCGGAAAACAACTGGCAGGAGAAACTCTTTCCCCACTTCCCCACCCAAAAAATCCTGGTGGACGATGGGGCGCGCAATACCACTCTTTACGAGGGCATATCGGCTGGCCAGAGCATACCCTATGAGGCCTGGATCGAACCCCTGATGTGGTGGGCCCTTTTTCTCATCGGCCTGTACGTCACCATGGTATCCATCGCGGTAATTCTGCGGCGTCAGTGGATGGAGCGCGAACGCCTGGCCTACCCGCTGGCCCAGGTGGGTCTGGCCATGATCCGCGGCGAAAACGAGAACAAACTGGTAAACGATTTCTTCAAAAGAAAAACCATGTGGATCGGCGCCGCCATCCCCCTGCTCATCGGCACCTCAATAGCCCTTACCCGCTACCAGATTCCCGTCGTTCCCCCCAATCTGGGCTGGACGCTCCCCTTTGTCGGCGATCAACATTTGACCCTGCGAATCAGTTTTGCCCTGGTGGGGTTTTCCTATTTCATAAACACCCGGGTGGCGGCCAGCATATGGATCTTCTACTTGTTCGGCAAAGTGCAAAAAGCGCTGCTGCAAATCGGCGGCATAAAATCGGCGCAAAAACCTTTCTTCGGGGTGCCGGATGCACCGCTGCTGGGTTATCAAGGTCTGGGCGCCCTGCTCTGTATGGTCCTGGTCGGCCTGTGGCTCGGCCGCGAGCACTTGAAAAACGTCTATCTTAAAGCCATGGGCAAAGCCCCCGATATAGACGATGCGGATGAAATCCTGTCCTATCGCAATGCGCTGTTCGGCGTGCTCTGCGGCGTCGTGGTGATGGTGGGTTGGCTGTGGATCATGGGTACGCCGCTGTGGATCTCGCTGCTTTTCATCGTCGTCGCTCTGCTCATTTTCATCGGCATAACCCGCATCATAACCGAGGCTGGTCTGGCCACCCTGCGCCCGCCCATGATCGCCCCCGATTTCATCGTCCACGGACTGGGATCCACCCTCGTTGGTTCGACCGGAGTCTTCACCCTGTCCCTGGCCTATATCTGGGCGTCGGAAATACGGAGCTTTGTGCTGGCCGCCTGTACCAACGCCCTCAAACTCATCGATGAAATGGAACCGCGCACCCGGCGGATGATTTTCTGGGGCATCATCCTGGCCATGCTCATCGGTGCCCTGGGCGCTATGTGGATGATCTTCCACCTGGCCTACCAGCACGGCGGTATAAACGTGGACGGCTGGTTTTTCAATCGCATGAACGAGGTGGCATACGAAAACGCCGTGCGCAACCTGGAACCCAGCGGCGTCTACTGGCCGGGGCTGGGGTCTTTCCTGAGCGGCGGGGCGATCATGGCCCTGCTGATCTGGGCGCGCCAGCGCGTTGCGTGGTGGCCGGTACACCCCATCGGCTTCCCCATCAGCGCCACCGATCTGCTCAACACAGTCGTCTTCAGCGTATTTATTGCCTGGGCCATCAAGCTCATAATCCTGCGCTACGGCGGCTCCGCTCTCTACCGCCGCAGTCAAGCCCTTTTTCTGGGCCTGATCGCCGGCCAGATGCTGTGCAACGGCACCTGGCAGGTAATCGATTATTTCACCGGCAAAACGGGCAACAGTATTTTTGGCTTTTAGTCTCGCCTGCTGCAAAGCACAGCTCTAGTCCCGGGCTGCAGCTCCCCTTTATTGCTCCGGGCTCGAAAAAAAACCGCTTACTGAATACCCCCCCCCGGTCTGGGCTGGATGTCCTGGTTCATGGCCCAATCCGGATAGTGATTGTAGAGGTCCTCCCCGGGTCGCGGATGCCCAAGCGGCTGGGGCGGCACGTGAAAGTGGCCGCTCAGAGTATCCATACTCATGAGCACATAGTTCAGGCCCACGGACCGCAGGGTGCGGCTCGAAGGTATGTTCCAGGGAGCAACCGTGGCCATGACGAGACGCTCGTGCTGCACAATCCAGCGCCCGGCGGCACCCACCACGGCGCGCCCTAAACCGCGGCCCTTTGCATGCGGCGCCACTTCCATGCCGATCTCCCATATCTGCTCGAAAGTGGGCACCACCACGGCCAGTGCCACGATTTCACCCGCCTCGACAACGCCGAATCCGGTGATGGCTTCATCCAGACTGCAGTGCCAGAAAATCTCGCAGTCTATAGTTTTTCGCAGTTCTTCCACCGCGAACTGCTGCACACCAGCCTCGAGCGGTGGACGCAGGGTGCGCTCATCGCCGAAATAATACATACTCGGTCCCCATACAGCCACTCCGTCGGACAGAGTGATTTTGGACAATTCGTAGACCCCAAAGATCGAAAAGAGCTCGTCGAGGGCAAGCCCATTGACCACTGCCTGCAAGGGCTCGACCCATTCTTCCCGCACGCTCACCAGGCCGCGACTTCCCCACCGCAATGCCCACAGCGGACGGGAAGCGAGGCTGCGCTGAGCGCTGGCCAGTACCGGGACGGGGGCACTTTCCATGGCATCCAGAGACGTGCCCAATTTCTCCTCCAGCGCCGACCTCAGTGGGGCAAAATCCTCCAGTTTCAACATATTCACTTCCTTTCTTGAAAGAATATCCCGCCGGAACCTGCAATTGCGAGCGGCATCGGCGGTGCGCCCCGACCGGGCCGCTCTGGCGGTGCAAAGCAATTTCGTTGAGGCTCTCAATCGACTTCGGCACAAAGGGGGAGTCCCAAAGGGGCTCCTAACTTAAGACACTTTACCTGTGAAGTGAATATGGCCCACGCCGAGGCTAAAAGGCAATAACTGAAACCCAGGGCACCCGCTGGAAACTATTGCAGCCAAAATCCACAGGCCCTATTTTGCTTTAAAGCCGTCTAAAATTTTCGCTCTGCGGCGCCAGCGCGATCGCCCTAGGCCCGGCACCCACAGGCGCCTTTTGACTGCAAATGGAGACTGTGGGCAACGCCGCTTAGGCCAATTGTAGCCGCGCGAAGCGTGGATTGAAGATTTGAGAGGGCTTTTTTGCCTCACTCTATCAATCCGGCCTGCATTGGGTTTAAGCGCAACACACTCAGTAGTTTACAATAAATCAGGAGGCGATAATGACCATCGTCCAGAGCCAGCTCCCCACCCGCGCACCCGCCTGGGCCGTGCTGGAACGCCAGTTGTTCGATGCCATGGACCAGGCGGCGCCAATTTTCATCGATAAATACACCCGCCCTGGGGGCTCGTTGGTGTGGACCGAGAGTTATCCCGGCGACGGCGTCTGGGCGGACGATCTCTACGAGGCCTTTTTCAACTGGCCGGTTTTTTACGCCCTGGGCGGCAGTGCTTACACCGGTGAAAAGGCGGTGCACCAATGGAATGCCCTGACCTGCCAGATCACCAACGACTACGGCCGCGCCTCAAAAGAATTCATCAACGACGACGACTGGTTCCACAACAGCGAAAACTATATTTATTTTTATGCCCTGGGACTCTCCGATCCGACCAATGCCGAGATGATGCGCCGGGCTCGGCGCTTCGCGGGTTTTTATATGTCCGAGGATCCGGAGGTCCCCAACTACGACCCCGCGCACAAAATAATCCGCTCACCCTTCAGCGGCAGCAAGGGCCCGCTCTTCCACGCCCGCTTCGACGATGTCCGCTATAACCTGGAGCACGGCCACACCACTTTGGGTCCTGGCTTTGAACTGCCGCAAAACTGGTTTGCCGACGCGGCCACCCGCGCCCGGATTCACGCCCGCTTCGATGCAGTCGTCATGAACGGCGATATCCCGGTAAACCTGGGGGTGGTTCCCATGGTTGCCCACGCCTATTTGCTTACCCACGAGGAAAAGTACCGCGACTGGGTGGTCGAATACGTCGAGGCCTGGCTGGAACGGATCGAAAAAAATGGGGGCATTATCCCCGATAATATCGGTCCAAAGGGCATTATCGGCGAAAATCGCCAGGGCGAGTGGTGGGGCGGTTTCTATGGCTGGGCCGCCACCTTTTCGCAGCAAATGATCGGTTCGGCCCTGACCGTGGCCGCCGAAAGTGCCTACCTGATCACCGGTGAAAACCGCTACCTCCACCTTATTCGCTCCCAGCTGGATATGCTCCTGGAACGTGCCCGGGAAGAAAATGGCCAGCTCCAAATCCCCCATCGCTACAAAGGCGGCAGCGGCTGGACCGACTACGGTCCCCCGCGCAGCCAGGAAGCGGTCCACCTGTGGGCCGCCTCCATGGCCCCACAGGACTGGGAGCGCCTGGAAAAACTGCGACAGGGCGACAGCCACGATTGGACCACTGTTTCCAGCCGCGGCCCCCGCGGCGAGGACGACCGCGCCTGGATCAGTTATCTGGCCGGAGATTGTCCTGGCTATCCAGAGGCCATCCTGCAGGCCAATTACGCAGAGATCCACCGTCGAGTACAGGCCATCCAGGAAGATGAAGCCGATCTTAAAACCGTTGACGAGCACCACTGGCAGCAGCGCAACCCCGTCGTGCCCGAGGCTCTGGTCCAGCTCACCACGGGGGGGGCCCAGGCCATTTACTGGGGTGGGCTGTCGCGCGGCCGCCTGCGCTACTTCGACGCCCGCCAGCAGCGCCCCGGTTTGCCCCCGGATGTTGCTGCCCTGGTCAGCCGTCTGGATGCCGACAGCGTCGATGTGAAACTGGTAAACCTCAGCGTATGCGCCGAGCGCGAACTGACCGTGCAGGCTGGCACCTATGGCGAGCACCAATTTGGCCGCGTGGAAATCGAGGGCGAGGACAAGGTCCTCGACCTCGATGCAAAAACCTTTCAGCTCCATCTGCGCCCCGGCACCGAGATCGACCTGCACATCGACATGCAACTCTACAAAAACAAACCCGGCTGCGCCTTTCCCTGGCACGGCGAAGGAATTCCATTCCGCTGAAAAGGTGGTGATTTCTATGGGGACACTACAAATAGGCTCGGCCCGGCAACTCTTCGTCGACGAGGTGCTCGTCGAGCACCTCGAAGGGGTCCGGCTCCACCTGCACGAACCCCAGCCGCGCGAACGCGTTCTTTCCTTTGATCGGCCCTGGGAAGGCGATACCAGCTGGTGTCCCGTGATCCTGTATGACGCCGGACTTTATCGGATGTGGTATCGGGCTCAGGAGGGGGATCGATCGGCCAGGGGCTTTACCGCCTACGCCGAGAGTCGGGACGGCATCGACTGGGAGCGACCGGACCTGGAACTTTTTGAATTCGATGGCGCAAAGAACAACAATATCTGCATTGACAGCGACGCTATGAAAAATGTGGCTGTGTTCCTGGACCAGCACCCCGATGCGCCGGCGGAAAAACGCTACAAAGCCGTTGGCCGCTGGAACCGTGGCCAACCCAGTCGGATCTTCGGCATGGTTTCGGCCGACGGCATTCACTGGCGCATGGCCCAACAAGAGCCGCTTATCTGTGCCCCCCCTGATGATCCCCAATTCGACAGTCCGCTCAGTGCCTTCTGGGATGCGCGCCTGCAGCGCTACGCCATCTATGTGCGCGGCTGGTTTCCCGACGGCCCCGAGCGCCGGATCCGCGCCATCCGCATGACCACCT